>ENA-OQHA01000220-OQHA01000220.1-human-gut-metagenome-genome-assembly--contig:-NODE-220-length-30796-cov-7.126708_pt1 | contig 30796 bp, 32 predicted proteins | sample MGYA00242558_ERZ504707 | MGnify/ENA primary metagenome ERZ504707 (study PRJEB26092, sample SAMD00036197) | human gut metagenome | host: Homo sapiens | study: EMG produced TPA metagenomics assembly of...
AATCGGATTTGTTTTTCAGGCATTTAATCTGGTTTCATCTGTTAATGTCTGGGAAAATATTGTACTGCCACTGGGGCTGGATGGAAGAAAAGTGGATGAAGCGTATGTAAATGATATTATTGCAACTCTGGGGATTGAAAATCGGATTTATAATCTGCCAAATCAGTTATCCGGAGGACAGCAGCAGAGAGTAGCAATTGCAAGAGCACTGGTGAATCGTCCGGAAATTATATTTGCAGATGAGCCGACAGGAAATCTTGATTCTAAGACCAGTGATGAGGTAATCGCTCTGCTTAAGATGACAGCAAAAAAATATGGACAGACAATTGTAATGATTACCCATGATGACGAAATTGCACAGGTCGCTGACCGTATTCTGGTGATTGAGGACGGACAGGTGGTGGATTTCAGATGAAGACAATAAGCAGGATTGCATATAGCAATGACAAAAGGAACAGGACAAGAAGTATACTGATCATGATGGCAATCTGTCTGACCACGATGCTGCTTGTTATCATCAGTACTGTGGGAAATGGGGTAATTCGTTTACAGAAAAATCAGGCGGCAGGCTCATACGGAAGCAACTACGGCCTGTTTATCGCCGCAGATGGTACGCAATTAAAAGAAGTGGAACGCAGAGCTGAGATATCTGATATCGGCATCATGTGTACGGAGGGCATCCTGAAAGGAAATGAAAATGGCGGCTTTGTCAGTGCGGATGAAACGGTCAGGAAAATGCTTCCCTATAATCAGGAATATGTGTTGAAGGAAGGTACCTATCCGGAAAAGGCGCAGGAAATTGCTGCAGGACGCGCTTTCTTTGATGCAGTGGGATACCATGATGTAAAGGTCGGAGACACCGTAACATTGGAGTACCGTTCCGGCATGCAGTCGGAATACGCACCGGTGGAATTTACTGTCAGCGGGATTTTATATGACCGGGATGAATATACCATCGAGGCTTCCTATGTTGTATTCGGTTCGCAGGATTTTTATAATGAGCGTGTTGCGGAGGGTGACAGGCAATATAATATCTATTTTACCTTGAGCGATTCTGCAAATGTATCTATGGATAATGTTGCGCCTGTTATAAAAGAAATCGCGGATTCCTGCGGCATTGACCAGAAAAACGTGATCATCAATGACCTCTACCTGCAGTGGGTATTGCAGCCGAGCTATGAAATGATTGTGGTTTGTGGAACCCTGATCCTCGGAATCGTGCTGTTTTCCGTTGTGGTCATTTATAATATCTTCCAGGTCGGGATCGCCCAGAAGGTTCAGGAGTACGGAAAAATCAAGGCGCTGGGTGCAACCAGAAAGCAGATGAAGCAGTTGATTTTTCGTGAGGGCATTCTTCTGGCGGTTCCTTCGATACCGCTGGGGCTGCTGTTTGGTTTCCTGATTGCAAAAGTCGGCTTCAACTGGCTGGTGGAGCAGGGAAATCTGGTATCGTCCGGAATCAAGAACCATCAGGTGCCTCTGTTTTCACTGACAATTATGCTCATCTGCATTTTTGTATCGTTTCTTACGGTCGTTTTGGCTCTGCGCAAACCCATGAAAATTGTTTCCCGGATTTCACCCATCGAAGCGACACGGTATCTTGACGGCTCCAAAACGCAAAAACAGGGCAGACGAAAAGGTAGAAAAGATGTCACCGTTTTCTCCATGGCAATGGCAAATGTGACAGGCAATCCGAAAAGAACCATTGCTACGATTCTTACCATGGGGCTTTCCTGTGTATTGTTTGTAATTATCTCTAATTATGTTGGAAATATTGACACGGAGCACGAGGCGCGGATTGCAATCAACCATGGACAATTTGAGTTGCAGCTGGATTATTCCCAGAATTATGATGAAGCCTATTCGGAGAATAATCTGGACACAATCCTACAGAACAACCCACTGAATGATTCAATGATTGAAGAAATCAAAAGCATTCCGGGAGTGACAGATGTCATGACGAGAGAGATTGTCTCTGTAAATCTGAACGGAACAAGATTTCCGGCTGCTGTTGTGAGTAAAAAGGATTTTGATTTTATGCGCCAAGACGGGGATATTGGCTCTATGGACTATGATCAGGCGGTAAAGAATGGTGATATTTTCTTTGGTTGGTCGACGTGGATGGAACAAGATGGATATGCTCCGGGAGAATCTATTGTATTTGACTTTGAGAATGGAAGTGGAACCTATACCTATCAGGGAAAGATTGCAGGATCCTTTGTAAGTGCGGACACTTATCTTGTCATTCCGGAAGGTGTATACCGTTCCATGAATCCGAGGGGAACAGCCTATGGCTATCTGTGGGTGGACTGTGATAAAAAAGATGTTGCATCTGTGGAACAGAGTCTGAATACTTTGATTTCTAATACTTCGCATATAAAATGGATACCTATCATGCACAGTTACAATCTGCAGAATACGCAAGCCGTATGATGAAGCTTGGATGCTATCTGTTCATGGCAATTGTCGGTCTCATTGGGTTTATGAATCTGGCAAACACCATGATCATCAATATCACCACGAAGAAGCAGGAATACGGTGTGCTGCAAGCGGTAGGCATGACCAATAAGCAGTTGAATCTGTGCTTACAAATACAGGGCTTGATTTTTACGGTTGGCACCATCTGCGTCGCACTTGCTGCCGGTCTGCCCCTTGGCTATGCACTGTTTTCCTATGCGAAGCATAATGGATTTTTGGAATGAACGTTTATCACGTTCCTCTTATCCCGATTCTTGTTATGATTCTTCTGGTTGGTATTCTACAAATTGTGCTTTCCTGTGTTTTAAGCAGTAATCTGAAAAAGGAAACACTGGTAGAAAGAATAAGGTATCAGGGATAGCAAGTAATACGTAATGAACTAGGTCTTAACGAAGAGGAGAAATAGATAACTTCCATTTTGTATGTATGATAAATCTAAACAGTATTTTAGCAACATTTCCTGAGTGGGGGCAGAAAGTGCCCCCACTTTCACGATTTGGGGGCGAAAAGCGCCACCATATATCATAAATGATGGGTTCAATGGAAAAATCAAAGAAGCATATGAAAAATATGAAAATATTATTTTTTCCGGCTTTAGTACACTTAATTTTGTTCTTTCCACAATGGCGGGACTGGCATTGCGGGAAAATGATATCGGTTATGCGAGATTTTTGTCAGGGAAGGTACAGGCAGTTGCACATACATTGGAAATGGGAAAATATAATGAGTATTCGCCAATGCTTGATATTGTATGTGCAGGGAAAGATGTAGAGGGAACATATAAGGTGGTAAAACATCTTCTTGATAATGTGGGTACTATGTATGATTTTAGAAAGTCCGGTTTATATAAGCATATGAAGTTCAGAGATATTGATGAAGCTATATTAGATGGTGTAAAAGAAAAACTTCTTGAAGGATTCAGAAATGAGGAAGAATTCGGCTACATGGCAGGATATGAACCGTGGGAGAAATTAATTTTTGACAGATAAGTTTTTTGAAAACTGTCGTTTGGTAAAAGCTATTCCATTTTTAAAAGCCTTGCGATAAAATATGTTCTGTGAGACGGTTGTTCTTTTGTCCCAACAAAAGCCAGATGACACGATAGAGATCGACTTAGATTTAGAAGTTGGATGCAACCAGTGCTGAGTTGAAAGCTCGTGATCAGATGGAATGGGTCAGATTGGTAAATGGTATTCGTAATATGGCAGAAGAACTTGTGTTAAAATAATTGGTGTAGATCTAAGGCGTGGAAAACTCCTTCGGGAGCTTTTGGCTGTTTATAAGATAAATTCTGTCGGAGATTTATTATAAAACATTACTTTACAAGAAGAATAAAAAAGCATATAATTCTTTTATAATATATTTAATAAAAGAGGGTAAGAAAACGGAAAATAAAGATAAAAAAATACAACAAGAAAAAAATAATTAATTATGTTCTAAACAAGCATGTTACATCCAAGGCGGAAATCGCAAAAGAGTTAAACTTGAGTATGCCGACTGTGTTAGCAAATGTGAATGACTTATTAGAAAAAATGGTGTTGGAAGAAACTGGGGAATATGCTTCGACCGGTGGACGAAAGGCAAAAAGTATAGGGATTAATAAGTCATACTGTCATGCAATGGGAATTTTGATTACAGCGAATCATATAGAAATGGTATTAGTAAATCTTGGAGATGAGATTATAAAAAAAGATCGCATCCGCTTAAAATTTACGGCAGAATTATCCTATTGTACAGAGGTGGCACAAAAGGTCAAAACTTTTCTTGAAGGCGAATTAGAGAAGGATACGCTGCTTGGGATTGGAGTGGCGATTCCGGGAATTATTGATCAGAAAGAACGGATCGTTTTAAAATCCCATGCTTTAGGTATAGAGAATTATAGTCTGCGCTTTTTAGAGCAGGCTTTGGAAATTCCAGTATATTTTGAAAACGATGCTAATGCTGCAATGCTTGCAGAAAAAAAGCAAAAGTATCCAAATGCGATATATCTGTCTTTGAACCACACCTTAGGAGGTGCATTCTGCATAGATGGAAAGCTGTTTCGAGGGCAGAACCAGAAAGCAGGGGAGTTTGGTCACATGATACTCGTTCCCGGTGGAAGAAAGTGTTATTGTGGTAAATCAGGATGTGCAGATGCATATTGTGCTGCAAGTGTACTGACACAAGATAACAGGCAGTCACTGGATGCATTTATGGAAAAATTGAAAGTGGTGATGAAAAAGTTTTGCAGACATGGAATGAGTATCTGGATCATCTTGCTGTTTTGATATCAATCTGCGGATGGCATATGATATGGATATCATACTAGGAGGTGATGTGGGAGGTGTATTATCAGATTATATGATACCTCTGGGAGAAAAAGTGATGGCATATAATGGCTTTGAGCATGATGTTTCATACTTAAAAAATTGTTCGTATAAGAAAGAAGCGTCAGCTGTTGGAGCAGCGAAATACTTTTTTACAAAACATATGGGTGAATTGTAAATTTTTTGATCCTCATATCATATTATAGTAAAAAACGAAAGAAAACAGTAACTACGGTTTTCTTTCCGTTTTTTTTGCATGTTAATTGTGAAAAATACACAAAAAATAGATTTTGAAATTATGAAATATATAGAAATATGAAAAAACATATTGACAAATTGTGTTTACAAGGTAATAATATAATTACTTTAATAAAACAATTTATAAAACATAAAATAAAACAACATAAAAAAGGAGGAAACAATTATGTTACAGCAGGTAATGACAAATCCGGGAGAAATTATTTTCAGAGAGGTTCCGGTTCCGGAGGTAAAGGAAAATCAGGTTTTGGTAAAGATTATGAATATTGGTATTTGTGGATCAGATATTCATGTTTATCATGGAAAACATCCGTTTACAAAATATCCGGTAACACAAGGACATGAGGTTTCAGGTGAGATTACAGAACTTGGAAAAAATGTCACAGAGTTTCATGTGGGACAGAAGGTGACGATAGAGCCTCAGGTATATTGTGGACATTGCTATCCATGTCGTCATGGAAAGTATAATCTCTGTGAGGAATTAAAAGTAATGGGATTTCAGACGACAGGAACAGCATCTGAGTATTTTGCAGTAGATGCATCTAAAGTAACACCTATTCCAGAAGATATGTCCTATGAAGAAGGAGCTATGATCGAACCTCTTGCTGTGGCAGTTCATGGTGTAAAACAGATGGGCGATGTGGCTGGCTTGAATATTGCAGTCCTTGGAGCAGGACCGATTGGAAATCTCGTGGCACAGGCAGCAAAAGGAATGGGGGCAGCGAAAGTGATGATCACAGATATCAGTGATCTTAGACTGGCAAAGGCAAAAGAATGTGGAATTGATGTGTGTGTGAATACCAAAAATAAAGACTTCGGTGAGGCAATGATCGAAGCATTTGGACCGGATAAGGCGGATGTGATCTACGACTGTGCCGGAAACAATATCACAATGGGACAGGCAATTAAATATGCAAGAAAAGGAAGCACAATTGTACTGGTGGCTGTTTTTGCAGGAATGGCAGAAGTAGATCTTGCAGTGGCAAATGATCACGAACTTGACATTAAAAGCACGATGATGTACCGCCATGATGATTACATAGATGGAATCAGACTGGTGAATGAGGGAAAAGTTCATTTGAAACCGCTTATCTCAAAGACATTTGCTTTTAAAGATTATCTGAAGGCATATCAGTATATTGATGATAACCGCGAGACAACGATGAAAGTAATTATCAACGTCAATGAAAAGTAAGGAGTTCGTATGGAAAACAAAAATGGAAAAGTACCGCTGATCAGTAAGATTGCATATGGGTTTGGTGATGTTGGATGTAATTTCAGCTGGATGTTCGTAAGTAATTTTCTGATGATATTTTATACAGACGTGTTCGGAATCAGTATGGCGGCTGTGTCAGCACTTATGCTTTTTTCAAGATTCTGGGATGCAATCAATGATCCAATTGTCGGGGGACTTACGGATAAAACAAAATCGAGATGGGGACGTACCGTCCATGGCTGTTAGTAGCGGCACCAATTACAGCAATCCTTCTTGTTATGACATTCTGGGCAAGGCCAGACTGGCCACAGAATGGAAAAATCATTTATATGGTAATTACATATTGTCTGCTGGTTTTGGGGTATACCTGTGTGAATATTCCATATGGAACCTTGTGTGGTGCTATGACACAGGATATTGATGAACGTGCAAAAATAAATACATCCCGTTCGGTTGCAGCTATGATTGCAATTGGTGTGTTAAATATTATCACAGTTCCACTGCTCAGCAAATTCGGCAGTCACAGTGCAAAGACAGGATATCTGACGGTTGCGGTCATATATGGATGTATTTTTACAGCCTGTCATTTCTTCTGCTTTGCGAAGACGAAAGAGGCAGTGATTATTCCGGAAAAAGAAAAAATTTCTGTAAAGATACAGTTGAAAGCAGTCATGCAGAACAGACCATATCTTCTTGCATTGGCAGGACAGATATTATTTGGATTTACATTATATGGTAGAAACGCGGATATTCTGTATTATTTTACATATGTGGAAGGAAATGCCTCCTACTACACAACTTATTCGATGTGCATCATTATTCCTTCTATCATAGGGGCAGCCTGTTTTCAACCATTATTCCGCAAGTTGAATAACAAAGGAAGAACAGCATCTCTCTTTGCTTTATTTACAGGAATTTCCATGTTGTCTATGTTTTTCTTCAATGCCAAAGAATCACCAGCTATTTTTTATGCATTATCTGGTCTCACACAGTTTTTCTTCTCTGGATTTAATACCGCAATCTATGCAATTATTCCAGACTGTGTGGAATATGGGGAGTGGAAAACCGGACTTAGAAATGACGGTTTTCAGTATGCATTTATTTCACTTGGAAATAAAATCGGAATGGCAGTTGGAACAGCACTTTTAGCAGGATTACTTGGAAAATGTGGTTATATTGCAAATCAGACACAAAATGCAACTGTACTTTCAATTATGAAACATGCATTTACGACGATTCCAGGTGCACTTTGGATTGTGACTGCGGTTGTATTATTTTTCTACCGGTTAAATAAAAAACGTTATAACGAGATTGTGGAGGAACTGAAAAATGGAAGAAAAAGTTGATATTGTGGCATTGGGGGAATTACTGATTGATTTTACGGAAGCAGGACACAGTCAGGGTGGGAGAAAACTGTTTGAACAGAATCCCGGCGGTGCTCCGGCAAATCTTCTGACAGTTGCAAGTCATTTTGGGTATCGCACCTCTTTTATTGGAAAAGTTGGAAACGATATGCATGGTAAATTTTTAAAGAGGACACTGCAAAATGAAGGAATCAATACAGATGCTATCGTCGAAGATCCAGATTATTTTACGACACTGGCATTTGTGGAAATCGGTGAAAATGGAGAAAGAAATTTCTTTTGCAAGAAAACCGGGTGCAGATACACAGTTAAAAAAAGAAGAACTGGATCAGACGTTAATTTCCGGATGCAGAATTTTTCATTTTGGATCATTATCGCTGACAGACGAGCCGGCAGAAAGCGCAACGATCGAAGCAGTAAAAATGGCAAAAGCAGCGGGTGTACTTATTTCATATGATCCAAATTACCGCCCGTCTCTTTGGAAGAGCAAAGAGTATGCAGTGAAAAAATGAAGTCTGTTGTAGAACTGGTAGATGTCATGAAAGTATCGGATGAAGAGAGTATTCTCCTGACAGGGGCTAAAAGCTATGAGCAGGCTGCAGAAGAAATTCTTGCTATGGGACCAAAGCTGGTTGCCATTACATTGGGAGAACATGGCGTTCTTATGGCAACAAAAAGCAGAAAAGAAATCATCAAAGCATTTCAGACACATGCGGTCGATACGACCGGAGCAGGGGATTCTTTCTGGGGAGCGTATTATGCAGTATTCTGTCTATAAATAAGCCCGTAGAAAAGATGGAATGGGAAGAAATCAGAAAGTGTGCTGTTTTGGGAAATGCAGTTGCAGGATTGTGTGTGCAAAAGCGAGGTGGAATACCTGCGATTCCGACGAAAGAGGCAGTGTTTGAATTTATGCAGAAATAATGAGTGTATGTTGCAATACTGGTTTCAACAGCAGTTTGTGATGTGCTGTCATACCTTGTGAAGTAGTATCTGGAAAATTGATGATTCCGGCTTGACTTAATTTAACATCTCAAATATAATAATTGCATACATCAGAAAACGTTCACTCTTCACCGGATGAGTGGTTAAAGCGTCTGGGAGCAAATCGTAGGTGCAGTAATTTACACTGTAAGATTTGTTTCCGGGCGCTTATTTATTTTGGAGGATAGATGCAATATGAATAAGAAAAAAGAATTATTGGTACAGATTATGTGGGAGCTTGCGGGAAGCATCTTTTATGCAATAGGTATATATAACTTCGCCCTGCAGGCAGAGTTCCTATGACAGGTTTTTCGGGTATTTCGATTATTTTATACCGGCTGTTTAATATTTCCATTGGTTTATCAACGGTCCTGCTTAATATTCCGGTTGCGATACTATGCTGCAAATTATTGGGCAGGAAATTTTTTGTCAGCTCAATACGATGCATGCTTTTGTCTTCTTTTATTGTTGACTATGTTGCGCCGTTATTTCCGGTGTATCAGGGAGACAGACTGCTTGCGGCATTGTGCACAGGTGTATTTTGCGGAATAGGTTATGCCATGATTTATACAAGAAATTCTTCAACAGGAGGAGCTGATTTTATCATCATGGCTGTAAAAGCATTGCGGCCTCATTTATCGATGGGAAACATCTCCTTTCTTACTGATGTCGGAATTATTCTGGTTGGAGGACTTTTGTTTCGGGATATTGACGGAATGATTTACGGCATGATAGTGAATATACTGTCTGCGGTTGTTATTGATAAAATGATATATGGCATGAATTCAGGCAAAGTAGCCTTTATCGTCACAAAAAATGGAAAGAGAATATGCGATGTAATTGATGAATGCAGTCAGCGCGGAAGCACTATTCTTAAGGCGCAGGGAGGATATAAGCAGGACGATATTCAGGTGGTAATGTGTGCATGCAACAGTAAGGAAATGTACCAGGTGCGTAAATCCGTAAAAGATACAGACCCGGATTCTTTTATTGTGGTTGTTGAGTCTCATGAGGTGCACGGAGAGGGCTTTAAAATGACAAATATTGGAGAAGCGGAGAACTGAAACATACCTGAAACAAATATAGTGTGAAGATTGTATATTAGCTTGAAAAAAGCTATACTAATATAATGATGTAGAGGTTTTATGGCTGAAATTATATATTTGGGAGGTAATTACATGTTAGAAAACTGGATTAAACCACAAATTCCGGAGGAGGAAGAGCTGGATGAGCGCCTGCATGCAGCGCGCTCTAAGCTGTCTGTGCTTCAGATGCAGATTAAGGAGCATGGACTGCCTGTACTTGTGCTGTTTGAGGGCTGGGGTACTGCAGGAAAGGGCAGTGTGCTCGGTAAGGTAATCAAGAATATTGATCCGCGATTTTTCAAGGTCGCAACCATGGACGAGCCGACAGAGGAGGAAAGACGCAAGCCTTTTTTATATCGGTATTTTGTAAAGATTCCGGCAAACGGGAAGCTTGAGTTTCTTGATTCGGGCTGGATGGATGAGGTAGTAAAGGATGTACTGCACGACAAGATAGGAGAGAAGGAGTACAAGAAGAAAATTGAAAGCGTGAAGCGCTTCGAGCGACAGCTGACTGACAATGGTTATCTTGTTATGAAATTTTTCTTCCAAATCAGCCGGAAGGAACAAAAAAAGCGTATTGAGGTATTAAAGGAGAATAAGGATACCAGATGGCGTGTCAGTGGAGGTGAAGACTGGCAGAATAAGCATTATGACAAGTGTATGCATGTGTTTGACAGATATCTGAATGATACAAATTCGCCTGCAGATCCTTGGTATATAGTTGATGCAAAGAATAGAAAATGGGCTGAGCTTCAGGTGCTGGAGACGCTGGTTAGTGGAATAGAGACCGCACTTAAAAACAGTAATCTTGCTGTGCCGCTGTTACAGAATGTGTTCCCTCTTGAGAAGATTCCAAAGCTTTCTGAGATATCACTTGATAAGGAACTATCTGAGGAAGAATACAAAAAGGAGCTCAAAAATCTTCAGTCTAAGCTTAGCGAGCTGCATAACAAGCTATACAGGCGAAAGATTCCTGTTGTCATAGCTTATGAGGGCTGGGATGCAGCAGGAAAGGGTGGAAATATAAAGAGAATCACAGGGGCGCTGGATCCGAGAGGCTTTGAGGTGCATCCGATTGCAAGTCCGCTGCCAAACGAGAAAGCCAGACACTATCTGTGGAGATTTTGGAATCGTCTTCCTAAGACCGGACATATAGCTATTTTTGACAGGACATGGTATGGCAGGGTTATGGTAGAAAGACTAGAGGGCTTTTGCAGCGAGAATGAATGGCAGCGTGCTTACAATGAGATTAATGAATTTGAAAAGGAGCTGTCAGACTGGGGTGCTGTCATCATAAAGTTCTGGGTACAGATTGATAAGGATACACAGCTGGCTCGATTTGAGGAACGCCGGAATACTCCGGAAAAGCAATGGAAGATTACCGATGAGGACTGGAGAAACAGAGAAAAATGGGATCTGTATGAGACTGCTGTAAATGAGATGCTAAAGAAAACCAATACCACTTACGCGCCATGGCATGTGCTTGAGTCAAACGACAAGAAATATGCGAGAATCAAGGCTCTTAAGATTGTGATTGATGCGATTGAAGCTGCTTTGGATAATAAAACAAATAAAAAGTAAAAACAGATGTATATAAACAGAGATATGTAAAAAAGAAGCCGGAATAAATCCGGCTTCTTTTAAAGTGTTGGTAAATTAATTTGGGTACAAAAAATGCGCCTCCAGGGGCTCGAACCCTGCACACCCTGATTAAGAGTCAGGTGCTCTACCAAATGAGCTAGAAGCGCAAACATCTGTGTGAATATCTGTGTCACACGGACAAATGATATTATACACAGGGTTCTACAAAAATGCAAGTACTTTTTTTAAAAAATTAAAAAAATTATAAAAAAGACTTTAAAACACTAAGTACTCCGTTTTCCCAGTAAGGCGCACAGGTGTGTTTTGCGGCTGCGATAACTTCCTGGCGGGCATTTGACACGGCGTAGCTTATACCGGCATTTTGAAGCATCTCAATATCATTCAGATTGTCACCGAAACAGCATACTTCGTCCGGAAGCAGGTCGAATCTGTCTATTAGGTATGAGAGTGCAGTCCATTTGCTGACACCCTTTGCGTTGCAGTCTACCCATTCCTTGCCGGCGGCTGCCAGGTGAGCTTTTTTATTCCATGCGGGAATGAAAACCGGTGTACACAGCTCTTCGCATTTGTCGGGATGAAAGACAGTGAATTTGATGATGTCATTTCGGTCAAGCCTTGTGATGTCATCAACCTCACGCATCTCAAAGCCGTATGAATCACGAAGCAGGTGAAAGATTGGGCTGCCACCATCCTCTGCAAAGCAGAAATCAGGAGTAGCAGCAAAGTAATCGCATGCAGGCAGCTTATCGCGGACCATCCGGCACATGCCCTTCCATATATCCTCGTCCATAGGATATGTTTTTAGGATTTCCTTTGGAGTGCGCACGACTGTTCCTCCGTCTGTTATATACAAAAGCTTGTGCTTTATCGGAGCAAACAGCTTAAATTCGCTTGAAAACTGTCTGCCGGAACAGACTACAAATATTATTCCTTTGTCTATGAGCCTGTCGATGACAGACATGTACTCAGGATCTATGAGCAGTGAGCCGTCCTTTACAAGTGTTCCGTCTATATCTGTTGCTATTAGTTTTATCATTATTTATCTCCCAGGGCGTATATCTTTTGAATATTCAACTATATCATTATAAGGAATTATAATCTCATATGCAAGGGACTTATAGTGTATTTATTACTGTTTGTGAAAGAAAAAACAGAACAAAAAAACAGAATATATTGAAAGTTTCCTGCTCATATTGTATCATAGTAATACTGGCTTCATCTTCAATGCGTTGAAGCAATGAAAACTAAGGGGACGATATTTACTATGATAGTAGCACTTATTGAAAAAGTTTATTCTTTCTTGTGGGGAGATCTGATACACATTCCACTGCCCGGCGGTGGGAGCGTGGGAATCTCACTGCTCATAATTCTTTTGATTCCGACAGGAATTTATTTCACTGTAAGGACAAGACTTTTACCAATCAGAATGTTTCCGGACATGATAAAGGCGCTGACAGGTAAAAAGGAAAATAAGGACAGCCTGTCCACATTCCAGACACTCATTGTCTCTACGGCGACGAGAGTGGGCATGGGTAATCTGGTTGGTGTTGTGGCTGCCATATCAGTGGGAGGCGCAGGTGCGGTTTTCTGGATGTGGATAACAGCCATTATAGGTTCATCCACGGCTTTTGTGGAGGCTACACTGGCACAGCTTCACAAGGAGCCGGATCCATTGTACTCAGGCTATCGTGGAGGTCCGGCGTATTACATACACCATTACTTTGAGGATAAATCAGGCAAAAAGAAAAAACATGTTATTATAGCTGTTTTGTTTGCTATATCCGGACTAATCTGCTGGTGTGGCATAAGTCAGGTGATCAGCAATTCTGTCACATCATCCTTTGAAAATGCATTTGGCGTACCACCTATTTATACTACAATAATTCTGGTGGCAGTGGCTGCTGTAATAGTGCTTAGGAAAAATGCTACGGTAAAGGTGCTTGACATAGTTGTTCCTATCATGGCGGTGTGCTATTTTGCCATAACCATTTTTATCATAATTAAAAATATAGGCATGATGCCATCTGTTTTTTCAAGGATATTCGAGGAAGCCTTCGGTATCAGGCAGGTAGCTGCGGGAGGCTTTGGAGCGGTGCTCATGAATGGTGTAAAGAGAGGTCTTTTTTCAAATGAGGCAGGCTCAGGCTCAGCTCCATGCGCTGCAGCGGCGGCAGAGTGCGATACTCCTGTAAAGGCAGGACTGACGCAGGCGCTTGGTGTATTTATAGATACGATAGTGATTTGCAGCTGTACGGCAATGATCATGCTCACTGCACCGGAGAATATAGTGGCAGGGAAAGAGGGCATGGATTTATTACAGTCAGCTATGAGGTATCATCTTGGAGATTTTGGAGTTATTTTTATAGCAGTCACATTGTTTTTATTCAGCTTTTCAACCTTCCTTGGCATACTTTTTTATGCAAGGAGTAATGTTGCGTACCTGTTTGGGGATAACTGGATTTCACAGACCATGTACAAGGTGCTGGCTCTTATTATGCTGTTTGTAGGCGGTATCGCGGCATACACATTTGTCTGGGATCTCGGAGATGTAGGAATCGGCCTTATGACTATATTCAATACAGGTATTCTCTATCTGATGGGTGGACAGGCAATAAAGGAGCTGCGAGTCTTTGAGGAGAGTAATAAAGCACAAAGCAATAGTCAATGCTCACAGCAGGGTGATAACGTAACGCAATAACAATAGGAGATATATAAATATGAAAAGAGAATCATTTAAATCACGTCTGGGATTTATACTGGTAAGTGCAGGATGCGCTATAGGCATAGGCAATGTATGGCGTTTTCCGTATGTGACAGGTCAAAACGGTGGCGGTATTTTTGTACTGTTTTACCTTATATTTCTGGTATGCATGGGACTTCCGGTGCTTACGATGGAGCTTGCTGTAGGCCGGGCCAGCAGAAAAAGTGCTGTGATGAGCTACAAGGCTCTTGAGAAAGAGGGCAGTAAATGGCATATTCACGGATGGATAGCCATGCTTGGCTGCTACATGCTCATGATGTATTACACAACAGTCTCAGGCTGGATGGTTGCGTATTTCTTTAAATTCCTAAAGGGAGATTTTACATCAGGCATGAATACTGATGACACGGCAGCTGCATTTGGAAACATGCTTGCAGACCCCAAGCAGATGGCTTTCTGGATGATAGTTACGGTTGTGCTTGGCTTTTTGGTGTGCAGCCGTGGTCTGCAGAATGGGCTTGAGAAAATCAGTAAATTTATGATGAGTGCTCTGCTCTTGCTTATCATTGTCCTTGCGGTGCACAGTATCACACTTTCAGGGGCTTTGGAAGGAGTGAAATTCTATCTTGTTCCAAATCTGGATGCGGTCTCTGAAATTGGAATAAAGAATGTAATAACAGCAGCCATGAATCAGGCGTTTTTTACGCTGAGTCTGGGTGTGGCCGCAATGGAGATATTCGGCAGCTATATGGGAAAGGACTGCACTCTTGCAGGTGAGGGTGCCAAAATATGTGCTCTTGATACATTTGTGGCTATAATGTCAGGCCTTATCATTTTCCCGGCTTGCTTCAGCTATGGGGTGGAGGTAGACGCAGGACCAAGCCTTATCTTTATCACTTTGCCAAATGTGTTTGTAAATATGCAGGGAGGCCGCATATGGGGCTGTCTTTTCTTCTTGTTTATGACCTTTGCCAGCTTTTCAACCGTTATTGCGGTATTTGAGAATATTATGTCGTTTGCCATTGATATGTTTGGCTGGTCCAGAAACAAGGCTGCGCTAATAAATGGTGTGATAATACTTATTGCAAGTATGCCGTGTGTACTTGGATACAATGTGTGGAGTAATCTGCACCTCATAGGAGGCAGGGATGTGCTTGACAGCGAGGACTTTATGGTAAGCAATCTGCTTCTTCCGATTGGCTCCCTTGTCTATCTGCTTTTTTGTGTGACAAAGTGGGCTGGGGCTTTGATAAGTATATAGATGAGGCAAATACAGGATCAGGACTTAAGATTTCAAGGAAGCTTAAGCCGTATTTTCAGTTCATACTGCCGCTTTTAATTTTGTTTATTTTTATCCAGGGATTGATATAGTTATGTAGTTTTTGGAAATCAGACAGGAGAGTGTAAAATATGTTAGATCAGAATACCTTTATAGAGACAGTGCAGAGCGTGGCCGAGATTATCAGGACATCAGCGGAGCCGATAGGCAGAGATGAAATCATGTCTTATTTTAAGGATATGGAGCTTAATAAAGCGCAGGAGGATATGTATTTGAATTTCTCATCACACCACATGAGCAGGAAAATGAGAGTGCAGGTGATTATGAGGATGAACCACAGGACGAATTACATGGGATGAATCGTCTGAAAATGCTGCATTGAACAATGTAATTTACTCAGAAGGCGATTCGATGGATGCCATAGCAGGTGGAAAGAATAATAAGGCCAAGCAGGATAATGAAGCTGAGCCTGATATAGACGAGGACAGCCTCATACCGGATTCACCTATGTTTAGGATGTATCTTGAGGAGCTTGAAGAGATACCTGATTATACGAAAGCCGAGCAGGACGATATGTACAAAAAGCTGCTCGCAGGTGATGAGAGTGTGATACACACTATATCAAATTTCTGGCTCAAAAGTGTGCTTGCATGGCAAAGAAGCTTGCTGTTACATCAGAGGGCTTTGAGGACGTAGTACAGGAGGGAAACATGGGACTTTTCATGTGCCTTACTGAGCTTTGCGGCTGCGGGGATGAGATAGATGTGGAAAAAGAGCTTCTGGATGCCATAGAGGAGTCTATGAAAGAGTGTATCAGGGAGCAGACCGGTGAGGATGAGAGCGAGAATACTGTGGTAGGAAAGGTTTCATTAGTAAACCGTGCAGTGGAGAAACTAAAATCCGATAAGGGTTTCGAGCCGACCTTAGTGAGCTTTCAGGCTACACCGGCGTGGATGAGGAGGAGCTTGAAAAGCTTCTTGAGCTTATCAAAAAGGCTGATGTGGAGAAAAATAAACAGGACAGTAAATAATCTGTGGCATTTGTAGATTTGTGTCATATATTAAACCATACCTGAATATATGAAAGGATGGAAAATATATGGCACGATTTACTAATCAGGCACAGCTTCGTTATGGCAACAATGTAGCCAATTCAAATATAGCAGTCGGAGAAATACTGGAGGTGCTTTCTGCTACGAAAACAGCAGTCAAAAACACCTACAATCAAAACGATACAATAACCTATGTGGTGAGCATCGTAAACTCCGGAAATACCGCGATAAACGGTCTGACACTTTCTGACAATCTAGGTGCTTATACCTTTAACACCAACACTCTTGTACCATTAACCTATGTGAATAACACCGTAAAATACTACACAAACGGCACACTCCAGGCAGCGCTGCAGTAACACAGGGACCGCCTCTTAGCATCACAGGCATAAATGTCCCTGCAGGTGGCAATGCAACTGTCATCTATGAGGCAGCGTTAAATGAGTATGCTCCTCTTGGCATAGAGGCTGCAGTCACAAACACTGCTACAGTTAGTGGCACCGGAATCACTCCGGTTACAGCAGCAGAGACAGTAAATGCCGAGGCTGCGCCAAATCTTGCAATTACTAAGTCAGTAAGCCCTGTTCCTGTGACGGAAAACGGTACACTGACCTATACCTTCAGGATTCAAAACTACGGAAGCGTTGCGGCAACCAATACCACAGGCGTGGTTATAACAGACACATTTGCTCCGGTTTTGAACAATCTTACAGCCGCATTAAACGGCACAGCCTGGACTGCAGCTACAGATTACACTTACAATGAGACGACAGGCACATTTTCGAGCACGGCAGGTGCAATCACTGTTCCGGCGGCAACCTACACACAGGATAGCACAACCGGAGCGTGGGTTGTCACACCGGGTGAGAGCACACTTGTCATCACCGGAACAGTGTAGCGGCAGAGTTGATTAATTTTAAGAATTGTTTAATTTAAGTGATAAAAGTTGAAATATTGATACTAAATATGTAAAATATATATAGCTATTTATGAATAAGATGATGAAGATGATCATCGGCAGTTATAATTGATTAACCGGGGGATAAGACAAATGAATAATGCACAGTTAGTGATAGACGAAGTAAAAAAGGCAGTAAAGGGCAAGGATGATTGTATCATCAAGGCATTTGCTGCCTTTTTGGCAGGTGGACATATACTGCTTGAGGATGTGCCGGGAGTGGGAAAGACTACGCTTGCAGTAGCTTTTTCAAGGGCGATGGCGCTTGTGAATCACAGGGTACAGTTCACTCCGGATGTGCTGCCTGCTGATATACTTGGCTTTTCTATGTATCAGAAGCAGACCGGAGAGTTTGTGTACCGCGAGGGTGCCGTGATGTGTAATCTGTTTCTGGCAGATGAGATTAACAGAACAAGTCCCAAAACACAGTCTGCGCTCCTGGAGGTTATGGAGGAAGGAAATGTCACTGTGGATGGAATAAGCAGGAAGGTCCCGGAGCCGTTTATAGTAATGGCCACTCAAAATCCAAAGGGCAGCGCCGGTACACAGCTGTTGCCGGAGTCACAGCTTGACAGGTTTATGATATGTATGAGCATGGGATATCCTTCACATGATGCAGAGGTGGATATCGCAAAGGGCAAAAGTGTGAAGCTGATGAGTATACGATAAAGCCTGTTATGAATGCACAGGGACTTGTTGAGATGCAGGGAGAGGTCGAGCAGGTGTTTATACATGACAGTATTTACTCGTACATTGTGGACCTGGTTGATGCGACAAGGACAAGTCCGTACATTGAGCTGGGAGTGAGTCCGCGAGGTACGATTGCGTGTGTTAGGATGGCAAAGGCATATGCGTATCTGAGTGGGCGAAGCTATGTCATACCATCTGATGTGGTTTCTGTATTTGCGGATGTGACAAAGCACAGAATCGTGCTGAATACCAAGGCGAGAGTATCACACGTATCAGAGCTTTCAGTGATAGATGAGATACTAAAGGCTGTTAAACAGCCGACAACTTATGTGAAAAAGGCAGGTAATCGTGATTAGTTTTTTGATAGGAATAATTACTGCGGCAATAGTTTTTTATATGTCGATGATATACGGTAATGCTGCGCTGGCACTGCTTGGCTGCTTTATGTGTGTGTTTATGGTGCTGACATTTATAGCATTGCTTGTAAAGGCGCACCGGGCGGTGGCAGCTATAAACATTCCGATAGCTATCGCCACACAGGGCGAGAGTATCAGGGTGAGTCTTTCCTGCCGGCTGAAGGAGGCAGGCTTTTATGGTGTAAAATACCGTGTAACGGTGAAAAATAATTTATCCGGCGAAAAAAGTACAAAATGGCTGTCAGGAGGCAGTGATTTTTTGTACAGCGTGAACCTATGCGGCAATTATGAATTTGAGCTTGTAAGGATAAAGCTATATGATTTTTCAAGGCTTTTTTATGTCACGAAAAGAGTTAAAAAATATGCAAATGTTGAGGTGATGCCGCAGATTGATGAGATTCCTGTGAGGATAACGGACAGAGTGAGAAATTTCTTTGGGGATTCTGATATCTATGATGATTTAAGACCGGGATATGATCCGTCGGAGCTGTTTGATGTCAGAGAGTTTCAAAACGGTGACAGGCTGCAGAGTGTGCACTGGAAGCTTTCTGCAAGGACTGATGAGCTGATGGTAAAGGAGAACAGCCTGCCAAAGGCATGTGCGGTGGCAATAGTAGCAGATTTAAGGGGGATAAAAAAGGGCAGACAGGCAGATGCTTTTATGAAGCTTCTCGTCTCGCTTTCTTTTTCGCTTATGGATCAAAAATGCTCTCATTATGTGGCATGGTATGATACCGCCATAAACGATATTGTGAGAGCCAGAGTGGATGACGAGGAGGGCTTTTACATATTTTTGAACAGTTTTCTTAAAATAAAGCCGGATACAAAGAATGATGCGCTTTTTTTGTATGAGGAAAAGTACCGGGCAGAAAAGCTTGTGTGTCTGCTTAGCGTGGACGGAAGACTTCAGATAAAAAGGGGAGAGGAGATAGTTGGCAGAGCGGATGAAAAAACGAGATTGTCATTTAGGAAAAGCAGATGGCAGAGATCTGACACAAATGAGATAAAGCCTGATTATAATAATGCATTTACAGTGCTTGGTGTCCTGCTTACTGAACTTGCCAATGCAGCTGCAGCAGTACTTCTTACGGTGTGTGCAGTGTCTGTTGTGAATACTACTGTTTCACATGTGAGATGCCCATATTATGTGTATGTGTGGCTGTTTATTTTTTCGGTGATAAGCGGCTTTATAAACAGGCTTACATCGCTTGACACAAGAAAATGGGTGCGCCATGCGATAAATACGGGGCTGCTGCTTGTATTTCTGCTTGGAGTGTTTATTGCAAACTGGCAGGCTGCAGAGCATATAAAAGACGGCTTTTTGTATGTAAAGGGCAGGTATCTTGAGATAATAAATGTGTACTATGGCACTTCATTTGTCTGTCAAAAGGGCGATAAAGCCTTTGCGGGGGCATTTGTTGGCTTTGTATCGTTTATAGTTATGCTTTTGCTGGTGACACTGGCGGTTCAAATTAAAAGAAGACGCATGCTCACATTATTTCCAACGCTTCTGCTTGCGGTACAGCTGTGCATAGGCAAAAGCCCAAGTGTCAGCGAGGTTGTTATGCTCACGCTGTGTACACTCTGGTGTCTTATCGCAGATGGCAACGCACGCACAGTGGCAGGATATGATGCAGATGGCAGTGCACAGGGCAATGAGGCTTTAAGGATAGCGGCGGCGTTTTTATACATGGCGGCGGTGTCTGCAGTACTTTTCATATGTGTATTTTCATTTAAACCTCTTGCTGATACACTTGCCGATAAAAAGCCACAGATGCTTGCCTTTCAAAAGGATTTGGAGGGCAGCGTAAAATCATTCTTCAGCGTGGGGATTGATTTACAGGATGGCATGGTTAGTAATCACTATCCAAGCTACAGTGAAAAAACAGTGATGACGATAGAAGCAAAGGCGGGAGTACCTTCTAATATTTATCTGAGAAGCTTCTACGGTGATACCTATGAGAATGGCAGATGGATTAAAAAGTCTGATTTTTCAGGAATGGAAAAAGAGTATCACGATGCTTCAAGGATGACAGCGTGGCAGAATGCAATCGGATTAGCCACGCTGCTCGATGGTTATTATGATGATGAGACCAATCCGGCAACCGAAAAGTATACAATCACGATGAAGAAGCTTTCCACCAAATACACCTATTTGCCGTACTGTATCGACCCGTACAGTATAGATGCCAAGGGCGATATAGATTTTGACGAAGACTTTGTTATCACAAAGGATAAAGCGACAAAGACTATCGAGGTGTCGGCGTGTCCCGGTTTTTTCGATGGTAGTCTGGAAATGTCTATCCTTGAGCCTGAGCAGCCTCTTGAGGTCAATAATGATTTTTATGCGGCATACAATGATTATGTAATGGAAAACTATACTGAAAAGCAGGGCGGTGACGGAATTGTTGCGGAAGATGCAAAGTGGCTTCTTAGGACAGGACAGCTCACAAGCAATATGATGTACACAGGCTATATAAGAGAAAATGATGCTAACAGGATTGCGGCAGCACAGCTGGTGCAGCAGTTTCTGACATCGAAGGCTTTTAAGTACAGCAAAAATCCTCCTTCAACAGGCGGTAAGGATGTAGTTGAAAATTTCCTCTCAAATAGCAGACAGGGCTTTTGTGTGCATTTTGCATCGGCTGGCACGATGATACTCAGACAGATGGGCGTTCCATGCCGTTATGTAAGCGGATACTGTGCAAAGGAGGACAGCTTCAAATCCGGTGAAAATGATGAGGATATATGTGAGGTGAAGGATTCGCAGTCGCATGCCTGGGTTGAAATATATCTGGATGATTTCGGATGGATTCCGGTGGAGATGACACCGGGATATTTTGAGTATGTGACAGGTGAGAATCCGTTTGACTATATTGGTGTCAACGGAAAGAAAACAAACACCGGTGCCGCTTATAATGATAGTGAGCATATGAATGATACTGCGGCAGATGAAGATAAACTGGATGAAGATGCAGCAAATGAAGATACAAAAAATACAGATGCAGAAAATGATGACACAGCAAAAGATGATACATCAAAAGCTGCAGCAAACAGTACATCAGGTGATGGCAGTGAGAAGGCTTATGGTTCACAGTCAGGTGCGGATAAACGTACAGATGCTCAGAACTTAAAAACGAGACCTCATATACCACCGGTGATTTTAAAAACCTCACTCTGTGTGATTTTTCTGACTGCACTTACAGCCATCATAGTTTATATCAAAAGGCGAAGAAATATTTTGTGGGAAGCAAGACTTGCAAAAAGGGTGAAAAAAGGCCGTTACAGCAGGGCAGCAATAATGATAAACAACCGCATCTACAAAGGACTGGGACATCCTTCAAAAAACAGGACAGATGAGCTTTATCTGGCTAACCTGAAGGAAAAATACTGCGGACCGGATTATTGCGGAATCCACTGGGACGAGTACATGCGCATCATACAAAAGGCTGTGTATTCATCAGAGGGCATCACAGAGGAAGAATGCTTTATGATAGTGGAAACATGGAGGCGTCTGGAGAAAAAAGACATTAGACATAATTCACAAAAAAACATGTATAAAAACAGCATGATTAACAAAAAATAAACTCGTAAGGAAAATTGTGTTGAAATAATAAGGCTTCTGTGATATAAACTTAAGCAGACGTGTTACTTTTGGGGAGGCATTTGTCGTACATAACTTTTAACAGGGTTAGTGTATGATAAGTGCCTCCTTTTTGTTGCTGGAGCAAAAAAAGAATGATAGGTGCAAATCGGTACATACCCTGCATTTATAGGAGGAAAAGCTCATGAAAGACAAAATTTTTGGTGTCCTGCAGAGAGTAGGACGAAGCTTCATGCTTCCAATCGCAATCCTTCCGGTAGCAGGCTTGCTTTTAGGACTCGGAAGCTCATTCACCAACACCACAACAATTGAGACCTATGGTTTACAGTGGCTGCTCGGAGATAAGACTATACTCCATGCACTTCTTGTAATCATGAATGCGGTCGGAAGTGCCATATTCGATAACCTTCCGCTCATTTTTGCGGTCGGAGTAGCAATCGGAATGGCAAAGAAGGAAAAAGAGGTGTCAGCACTTTCAGCAGTCATAGCATACTTTGTTATGAATGTATCAATCAATGCGATGCTCAAGATTTCCGGAAAAATCCTTGCAGACGGAAGCATTGCAAAGGATGTGCTTGATGGAACCATCACATCAGTATGCGGTATCCAGTCGTTGCAGATGGGTGTGTTTGGCGGAATTATTGTAGGACTGGGAGTGGCAGCACTGCACAACCGTTTCTACAAGATTGAGCTGCCGAATGCATTGTCATTTTTCGGTGGAACAAGATTTGTGCCTATCATATCAACAGTGGTATATCTTTTTGTAGGAATCTTAATGTATTTTATCTGGCCTACTGTGCAGAACGGAATCTATGCACTCGGCGGAGTGGTGACAGGAACAGGATATTTCGGAACACTTCTCTTTGGTATCATAAAGAGAGCACTTATTCCATTCGGACTGCACCATGTATTTTACATGCCGTTCTGGCAGACAGCAGTCGGTGGAACGATGGAGGTTGCAGGACATATGGTTGAGGGTGGACAGAACATCTTCTTCGCACAGCTTGCTGACTCTGCAAACATCGCACATTTCAGTGCCGATGCCACAAGATATTTTTCGGGAGAGTTCATTTTCATGATTTTTGGTCTTCCGGGAGCAGCACTTGCAATGTATAAATGTGCAAAGCCGGAAAAGAAAAAACAGGCAGGAAGCCTTTTACTTTCTGCAACACTTGCATGTATGTTTACAGGAATCACAGAGCCTCTTGAGTTCTCATTTCTTTTCGTAGCACCGGCTCTCTTTGCAGTACAGGTAGTGCTCGCAGGAAGCGCATACATGATAGCGCATATTTTAAACATCGCGGTAGGACTTACTTTCTCAGGAGGACTTCTTGATTTCTTCCTGTTTGGTATATTGCAGGGCAATGCCAAGACAAGCTGGATGCTCGTGATTCCGGTGGGAATAGTATATTTCTTACTGTATTACTTTATTTTCAGCTTCCTTATAAAGAAGTTTGATTTCAAGACTCCGGGCCGTGAGGATGACGATACAGAGACAAAGCTATACACCAAGGCAGATGTAAATGAAAGAAAAGCTGCTAAGGATACAAAAGCTTCTGACGACAAAGCGACTGTAGACGAGCTTTCGCAGACCATATCACGAGGTCTCGGCGGCAAAGCCAATATCTCAGATGTGGACTGCTGTGCAACAAGGCTTCGTATCACAGTAATTGACCCTGAAAAGGTAAACGATGTGCTTCTTAAATCAACAGGAGCATCAGGAGTCGTACACAAGGGACAGGGCGTACAGATTATCTATGGACCAAGAGTAACAGTGATTAAATCAGATTTAGAGGATTATCTTGCGAGCGTGACAGAGGAACATTTCGAGGGCGATGCAGTAGAAAATAATACAGCAGACGCAGATGAAGCAAAGAATGAAAATGCAGCTTCAGATAAAGCACAGGAATCTGATGTGAAAGCAGAAAAGGAAGCCGGCGATGCAAAAGAGCGACAAGCACAATCATCATCTCAAGCCCTATGACAGGAATTGCAGCAGACCTCTCAACAGCGCCTGATGAGGCATTCGCCAGCAAAATGATGGGTGACGGAGCAGTAGTCACACCTGAGGAGGGAGTTGTTGTAGCACCTGAGGATGGAACGGTTTTATTCGTTTTTGATACAAAGCATGCTTTGGGATTTACAACCGACTCGGGAATTGGTATGATAATCCATGTAGGAATTGATACAGTAAAGCTCGAGGGTAAAGGCTTTGACGTACAGGTTGAGGCAGGATGCCATGTTAATAAGGGCGATGTGCTCATGAAGCTTGACCTTGACTACTTAAAGGCGAACGCACCATCAGTTACCACTCCTGTCATCTGCACAGAGCTAAAAGATAATCAGAAAATCCGCCTCATCACAGACGGACCGATTAAGGCGGGGAGCCTCTCTACGCAGTTGACACCTACGAGAAGTAATTCATACATCCTTAAACAATTCAAAGGTATCGGATGCCATGGAGATGGCGGCAGCAGTTCGAAAATGCGCCACATTTATAGAGAAAAAGATTGGAAAGCACATAGATGTCACTACTATGGCCTACAACCGCCTCATGAACCATATCCGCCACATGGTATCAAGAGCCACGACCGGAGAAAAATTAAAGGTTGATCTCAATCAGTTTATCGAGAAAAATTATCCGGAGTCATTCGCACTGGCAGGTGATATATGTAAGGAGCTTGGAAAGGACTTAAATCATGAGTTTTTGGACAATGAGACAGGCTACCTTGCCATACATATCGAGCAGATTAAGTGTGATGAGATGATAAGTGAATAAAAAATGTGAAAACCTTCCTGCATATTAGGTTATGTACAAATCTCTTGCAATGTGGTACACTACATAGTTGTATCAACAAACATCCGATACACAAAATACATATGAAATCAATTTAAAGGAGATATATATACCATGAAACTCGGCATCGTCGGACTTCCGAACGTCGGAAAGTCTACATTATTCAACTCACTCACAAAGGCAGGAGCGCTTTCAGCAAACTATCCTTTTGCTACAATCGACCCAAACGTAGGTATTGTTTCAGTGCCTGACGAGAGAATCGTAAAGCTCGGCGAGCTCTATCACACAAAGAAGGTTACACCTGCAACAATCGAATTTGTTGATATCGCAGGTCTTGTGAAGGGAGCCAGTAAGGGTGAGGGACTTGGAAACCAGTTCCTTGCAAATATCCGTGAGGTAGATGCAATCGTACACGTAGTGCGCTGCTTTGAGGATACAAACATTATCCATGTAGATGGCTCTGTAGATCCTGTAAGAGATATCGAGACAATCAATCTTGAGCTTATTTTCTCGGATGTTGAGATTCTTGACAGGCGAATTGCAAAGATTGCAAAGCAGGCAAGAATGGACAAGACACTTGCAAAGGAGCTTGAGCTTGTTGAGGCAGTAAAGGCTCATCTTGAGGACGGAAAGATGGCCAGAACCTTTGAAGTGCCTGATGATGAGGATGCACAGCTTTGGTTCAAGGGCTATAATCTCCTTACAGCAAAGCCTACCATCTACGCAGCAAACGTATCAGAGGATGACCTCGCAGATGACGGCGCAAGCAATCCGCATGTTGCAAAGGTAAGAGAAATGGCAAAGGAAGAGGGCGCAGAGGTATTGTTATCTGTGCACAGATTGAGCAGGAGCTTGCAGATCTCGATGAGGACGAAAAGAAGGAGTACCTTGAGGATTTAGGTGTTGAGTCAAGCGGTCTCGATAAGCTTGTAGCAGCCAGCTATTCACTTCTCGGACTGATTTCCTTCCTCACAGCAGGAGAGGATGAGTGCCGTGCATGGACTATAAAGAAAGGTACAAAGGCACCACAGGCAGCTGGCAAGATACATACTGATTTCGAGCGTGGCTTCATCAAGGCGGAGGTAGTCAACTATCAGGATCTTCTCGACAACGGAAGCCTTGCAGCCGCAAGAGAAAAGGGCATCGTAGGCATGGAAGGAAAAGAGTACGTTGTTAAGGATGGAGATGTAATCCTTTTCAGATTTAATGTATAATTTTATGAATAAAACGCTTTTATAAGCACAAAATCAAAAAGAAACGCATAAGATAGACCAAGGGAGGTCTGTTTTATGCGTTTTCTGGATTTATGCGAAAAAGAGGTTGTGAGCGTGGAGGAGGGCAGGTTCATAGGGCATGTGCGGGATTTGGAGTTTGACCCGGTCTGTGGCAAAATCTGTGCGATTATCGTGCCGGGACCGGGAAAATATATGGGAATATTTTGCAGGGATTACGAATATTGTATTCCATGGGTTAAAATTGTGAAAATTGGACCCGACATAATATTGGTGAATATATGTGAGTCTGATATGCGGCGTAAGCTGTTATGATAGTATAAAAGGAAACTATTCAGTGACATTGAAAACAAAAAAGTGCTGAAAAAGTCAAAATCAGTACAAAACATATTGACAATGAAAATTAGTATAGATATACTAAAATATGTATAGGTCTTTTTAAATACAGATGATGATTTGAAGTATTATAATGAGAAACAAAGATATTTTGCTTCTTCATACTATATGATACCTACGGAGGGTACAGCATGAAGTGTCCATTTTGCAGTAGTGACAACACAAGGGTAATAGACTCAAGACCGGCTGATGACAACAGCTCTATCAGGCGCAGAAGGTTGTGCGATGATTGCGGCAAGCGTTTCACTACATATGAGAAGGTGGAGACAATCCCACTCATCGTTATAAAAAAGGACAACAACAGAGAGCAGTATGACCGCTCCAAGATTGAAAAGGGTGTGCTTCTTGCATGTCACAAGAGACCGATTTCAGCAGATACAATCTCAAAGCTTGTAGATGAGTCGAGATAGAAATCTTTGCCAGAGAGGAAAAGGAAATCTCTACATCACTCATCGGAGAGTTGATTATGGACAGATTAAAGGACCTTGATGCGGTAGCATATGTGAGGTTTGCGTCAGTTTACAGAGAGTTTAAGGATGTCAACACCTTTATGACAGAGCTTAAAAAGATGCTTGACACCAAATAGTGTTTAGGCAGCAGTTTTTATTTAAAACAGGATGGGAAGGTGCGTATGAACATTTCCGGTATTCGCCCGAGCGAAGGCTTTTATTCATACAATTCCATAAGGGTAAACGAGCTTAGAAACAGCCAGATTATGAGTTCGAAGCAGGCAGTGGATGACACAGCTTCACAGCAATCCATTGCTGATGATACGGCTGATTATGAGGCTGCAAGGGCAAGGCAGAGCTTTACCTCGCTTGATTATGCAAATACATATGATTCCAATGCGAGCTATGAGCTTAAGGGTGCTGACAGTGATATCAGCACACTTGATGTCACAAAGGCTGTATCCGATTTAGACAAGGATAAGGTATTGCAGCAGTATCAGCGTTTTGTTGGCAGTGCGGATGTCACCGTTATGCAGCAGGCAGCCTTGAATGAACAGATTAACAGGGAGACAGAGAATTTTATACTATGAGTTTTTTATACCCGGGAGAGTACATTGACTCGACATACAGCATAGATTTTGATAAATTATATAAGGAGGGCTACAGGGGTGTCATTTTTGATATCGACAACACCCTTGTGACTCATGGTTCGCCTGCTGATGAGCGGGCGATTGCTTTGTTTAAGCACCTTAAGGAGCTTGGCTTTTCGTGCCTGGTGCTCTCAAACAATAAAGAGCCGCGTGTGAAGAGCTTTGCTAAGCAGGTTGGGATAAAATATATCTACAAGGCAGGAAAGCCCAAGCCATCAGGCTATCGTACAGCAATGGAGAAGCTTGGCACAGATACGAAAAACACTCTTTTTGTGGGAGATCAGATATTTACAGATATCATCGGAGCTAATCTTACGGGCATCAGATCAATACTTGTAGCACCTATTGACCCGCATGAGGAGATACAGATTGTGCTTAAGCGCTTTATTGAAAAGCCTGTAATTGCATGCTACAAGAGGCATTTAAAGAAAGTAAATAAATAATTTTTAACTAATAATTTAAAATTTGGAGGCATATATATTATGAAGATTGCAATCGGAAACGATCACGCAGCAGTTGAACTTAAAAAGACAATAATGGAGTACGTTGAGAGCATGGGTCACGAGGTGACCAACTTCGGCACAGATTCAAGTGAGAGCTGCAATTACCCGGAGTATGGTGAGAAGGTGGCTAATGCAGTGGCGTCAGGCGAGTTTGACTGCGGAATACTGATATGCGGTACCGGTGTAGGTATCTCAATAGCAGCCAATAAGGTCAACGGAATCCGTGCGGCAGTTTGCTCAGACACAGCCACAGCACGCCTTGTAAAACAGCACAACAATGCCAATATCATAGCCTTTGGTGAGAGGATTGTAGGTGTTGAGCTTGCAAAGGATATCGTAAAGGCTTATCTGACAGCCGAGTTTGAGGGCGGCAGACACGCAAAGAGAATAGCTATGATATCGGATATAGAGGCTAGAAACTAATATAAAACTAATATAAAACCAATACAAATTCATGCAATAGAAAATAAATACTTGAAATGTATTGTTTTTTATTGTAAAATGGACGAATGAGAGAGCTTAGGCTCGCACGATTTAAGGAGGAAGTAACTAATGATTTCAGCAGGAGATTTCAGAAACGGTGTTACTATCGAGTTCGAGGGAAACATCTATCAGATTATCGAATTTCAGCATGTTAAACCAGGAAAAGGTGCAGCATTTGTACGTACAAAGTTAAAGAATATCATCAGTGGTGGTGTTGTTGAGAAGACATTCCGTCCAACAGAGAAATGCCCTACAGCACACATTGACCGTAAGGATATGCAGTATCTTTATGCAGATGATGATTTCTATCATTTCATGGATGTTGAGACATATGACCAGATTGACTTACCAAAGGATGAGGTTGGCGATGCTCTCAAGTTTGTAAAAGAGAACGAGATGTGCAAGGTTTGCTCACACAAGGGCAATGTATTTGCAGTTGAGCCACCACTTTTCGTTGAGCTTACTGTTACAGAGACAGAGCCTGGCTTCAAGGGTGATACAGCAACAGGTGCTACAAAGCCTGCTACAGTTGAGACAGGTGCGACAGTTTATGTACCACTTTTTGTTGAGACAGATGATGTTATCAAGATTGATACAAGAACAGGTGAGTACCTTTCACGTGTATAATCTGTAGTTTTATGAGTCTGCACATATTCCGGTATGCCTGGAGTATGTGCAGGCTTTTTTTATTTGTGTGCTGTGTGGCAGGCGAGAATTCCGACAGCAAGTGTCATAAACACATGCGACACAAGCATAGCCCACAGATATGCATCTATCCATAGTGGGGGACGAGAAGCATAATCATCAGAATTCTTATTGCACAGGTGAGCAGATTGACGAAGAGCACCTGCTTTGCTTTGCCCAGACCATGCAGTATGCTGCAGAGCATTCCACTTATGTGCATCAGTGGGCACAGAAAACACAGTCTTCTAAGGAAATATCCACAAAGCTTCGATGAAAAAAGAAAATCCCCTATAAAATCCGACAGCAGATAGAATATGCATGTAAAGATAAGACCAAAGCATAGTCCGAATAAGGCACAGGAGTTTATGGTTTTTGTGATTTTTGTATCCTTTCCGGCGGCATTCGCTTCAGAAACAGATGGCAGAAGCATCACACAGGCACAGCTGCAAAGCACACCGGGGAATAAAAGCACGGGAAGGGTGAGACCGGAAATGGTTCCAAATATGTCAAGGGCCAATGCCGGTGATAGTCCGTAGAGCTTAAGAGTTCTCGGGATAAGCACATTTTCGACGGAGGATGAAAAGCTTGCCAATATGTAGTTTAGTGATAAAGGGATGAAAAGCGCAGCCATGCCATAGGCTGTTGTTTTCAGGCTTTTGACGGATATTTTAAAGTATGAGAAATCTTTTTTTATTGTGATAACGGAAAAGACGGTTGCGCTCGCTTCGCCTGCCACGATGCCGTATATAGAGTATACAGGCTTAAAGCAGCTGCCACCGTCAGATAGTATTGCGTATATCAGATAGCAGGTGCCAATGCGTGCGGTCTGCTCGATTAATTGTGTGGCAGCTGGAACGGCTGCTTTTTTCAATCCATAATAGTATCCGTTTATGCAGGAATGGATAGCAGCGGGCAGAATGGAAAAGGACAGCGCCTTGACAAGCTCTGTACAGCGTGGCTCACTTAAAATACAAAGGCTTATGTAATTGGCATTGGAATACATAATAATTGTGAGTAAAAGAGCAATGGTGGCTGACATAATTATTGCGCAAATGAGTATAATCTGCCTGTTTTGAGACTTTTCGGCAACAAGCTTTGATGTAGCGGTCTGAAAGCCGTTGCAGCAGAGTGACATGCATACGGACATGAGTGGAATCACAAGCTGATAGAGTCCCAGACCTGTTGAGCCCATGACGTTATTAAGAAATATGCGAAAGAAAAAACCCATAAACCGACTGGTTGTACCGGCAAGTGTCAGGAAAATAGTTCCGGTCACAAGTGGATTGGATAAATATTTTTTTACAATCAAAAAATCACCTGTCATATGTTGTCTTAGAAGTATATGTGCTTCTTTGGATATATATGACAGGTGATTATTTATTGTGTGTTAAACAGCTATTTTGCGCTAAACAACTATTATACTCTTATATGACCGGTATCGTTATATTAAATTTGTGAGATTAACCCATAAAGTGGTCGGATAGCTTGGCTACGCCGTCATTTTCGTTTGTGTCGGTGACGTAATCAGCCTGTGCCTTAAGCTCATCGGTTGTCATTTCCCCATGGCCACGCCGATGTGTGCGGCTTTTACGATAGCCATGTCGTTTTCG
>ENA-OQHA01000221-OQHA01000221.1-human-gut-metagenome-genome-assembly--contig:-NODE-221-length-30777-cov-6.193834_pt1 | contig 30777 bp, 39 predicted proteins | sample MGYA00242558_ERZ504707 | MGnify/ENA primary metagenome ERZ504707 (study PRJEB26092, sample SAMD00036197) | human gut metagenome | host: Homo sapiens | study: EMG produced TPA metagenomics assembly of...
CGCCCAGCCCCCGGCACCGGCGCTGCGCAGGTCAGTCACCTGCCGGGCCAGCGCGCTGCCGGTGCACCACTGACTGACGCTGTCGGCGTTGGCTCCACCGTCTCCCACACCGACCCGGTAGGCTCCCAGCCCGAAATAGAGGGCCGTGCTCTCTGCCCGGGGCAGGGCCAGCCACTCGGCGGTGATGTTCTCAAAGGCAAAGCGGGTGCTGCCGGAGGAGAGGTATAGCCGTAGCCCAGTAGATCTGGGGGCAGAGGTAATCCACAACGGCATCCGCACCGGAGGCCGTCAGCCAGACGGAGAGATCGGTGTACTGCTCGTTCCGGTCGTTGTCCGGGTTGCCTGGGGGCTGACCCCGAACCGCAGGGTCGGGTCGGCGCCTTGACGGCATCGTGGGCAGCTTTGACCAGCCGGGTCACGTTGCACGCCGCCATGCGGTCAGGTCAGCTTCCCCGCTGGCTGCAAACTGCGCCGCGTCAATGGAAGGATCGGTGGTGGGGTAGAAGTAGTCGTCAAAGTGGATGCCGTCCACAGCGTAGTTCTGCACCAGCTCTGCCACGCCCTGTACCACATAGTCGGCAGCCTCCGGAATGGCGGGGTTCAGGTAGGCCCCCTCGTTCACGGTGCAGACCCACTCCGGGTGGGCGTTCAGCAGGCTGTTCTCTGCAAGGACGGGGGGCATGGAAGCCGAGCTCCTGAGCCGGTAGGGGTTGACCCAGGCCTCCAGCGATAGCCCCGGGCGTGGGCCTCGGTCAGCAGCACGTCCAGCGGGTCAAAGCCCGGGTCCTGCCCCTGCACGCCGGTGCACAGGTGGCTCCACGGGAAGAGGCTGCTCCGGTAAAGCGCATCCCCGGAAGGGCCGCACCTGCGCAATGACGGTGTTCAGCCCAAGGACAGGCAGTTGTCCATCAACGCGGCAGGCATCGGCCCGGAACGCGCTTTCTGAGGAAAAGTCCATCTCTGCAAATTCGAGATAGCTCACCCACACCGCCCGCCACTCGCCGACGGGCAGGGCGGGGTTGGGGGCAGCCTGTGGCGATGGCGCAGGCTCCGCGTTGTTTCCTGCCGGGATAGAACGCAGCAGATAATACGTCAGGGCGGCAGATACAGACCCGCCCAGTCCGATCAGGAAGGCACGGCGGCCAACCCGGCGCTTGCGGTGCCGGTTCCGCCGCCGCTGGGTCATGCGTCTTCCTCCTGCATCTTGTACAGGCTCAGTGCCGCCCAGCCCCGGGCGCAGGCCAGCAGCACCCAGAGCAGATTGGCCCAGAAGCTCAGGCCTGCCATGCCGCCGTAGACCGTGAGCAGAACAAAGAGCAGGTGGAACGCCTCCGCGGCACCCACCAGCTGCAGCTGGCGCTGGATGGGCCTGCCCTTCTGGTATTCCAGTGCCAGCAGGGCGGGCCAGACCAGTGCGGAGAATAAGTAGGCTGCCCAGCCGCTCAGCACATAGCTGAGCATGAGCAGGACAAAGATCAGGAAATAGCTGCGCTTGTCCTTGGGGTCAGAGCCCTTTTCAGCGGCCAGAAACAGGATGGTGATGCCGGTGATGCAGAACGCGACCATCTCCAGAAAAGAAAAATCCATGCCGCCCAGCACGGCAAAGCCGTTGAGCATGGATGCCGCTGCCGCGCACAGCAGGAAGAAATACCAGGTCTTATGGGTGAATTTGAGCTTCATAGGGGAAGTCCTCCAGCAAAAATTTGGATTGTTTCAAATATTATAACACAATTTTCCGCAGGTTGTGTTACAATAAGGAAAACATGATTCAAAATCTGCGGAGGGACCCATGAACGTTGTATTCTCACTCATCCTGCTGGCGGCCGCCCTGGGCTGCATCGTTTTTCTGCTCACCCGGCGGGAAAACGCCCGCCGCAGCCAGTATGGCCCCAGCGGCCTTTCCGAATTCCGCACCGACCTGCCGCTGGACGACTGCTTCGACCGGCTGGACCAGCACAGCCCGGACGACGAGTTTGCCTACGAGTGCCGCCGTGAGAACGATGGCGGTTTCCTACTCCATCTGACCCTGCACCAGCCCACCCAGCAGCCGCTGGACACCCTGTATACCCTCCGGCTTGACCCCGGGCGGCAGACCATCGCTACCCTGATCTTCATCCGCGAGGCCTTTGGCTACAAGGAGCCGCTTTTTCCGCAGGAAATGCTGGACAAGTTCATGCAGCAGAAGCTGGAAGCCCACCGCACAAAATAATTTTGCCCGAAACGCTTTTCATTTCGCGCGTTTTTTGTTATACTTACTTGTGCGCCCGGCAAACCGGGCAATGGGGGCTAGTAGCTCAGTTGGTCAGAGCTGGCGGCTCATAACCGCTAGACCTTACCGTTTCCATCTTTTTCAAACAGCGTTTTTCCGTTGTTTTTTGATTTGTGAGTGGCTTGAAAATCGGACTTGGGTATTTTCTGGGTACGAAAGCCGTTTGAAGGATCTCAAACAACGTCATAAGGGCCAGTAGTTCAGTCGGTTAGAACTCCCCGCTCATAACGGGGTTATCGCGGGTTCGAGTCCTGCCTGGCCCACCAAAAAAGCACGAAGGTTTCGGCCTTCGTGCTTCTTTTTACTCATTCGTACAGTTCCTTGCTCATCTGATTGCGGATTTCTTTGCGCCGCTTGTCATAGACCTGTGTATAGATTGCAAGGGTCGTGCTGGGCTGTGCGTGTCCCGCTTCGGCTGCGACTGTTGCCACGCCGATTTCCGGGTTGGACAAGAGGATACTCACAAAAGTGTGCCGGAACATATGAGGATGCAGCCTTCAATGCCTGCCCGCTGTCCGATCCTGCGAACCAATGCGCCATAGCTGTCCGGGTTGATAGGAAACCCATGGTCATTGCAGATCACAAAGTCCGTTCCCCGAAGGGCAAGGAGCGAGGAAGCATACTTGGAACTTTTCTTATCAAGCTTTTCTGCCAACTCCCTCCCATCAATTTTCTGGACTTCCAATACTTATAATATTCTTTGAGGAAGTCCATGTACTCCGGTGCAACGTCCACATCACGGATGTTGCTTTCCTTTGTAGTAGTCAACTGGTAGCCGTAATCTTTGAATACCAGAAGCGATTTAGAAATATGTATGGTGCATTCTTCAAAGTTGACGTCTTTCCATGTCAGTCCAGCCAGTTCGCCACGGCGCACACCAGAATTGAGCAGGGATAGAACAATCACCTGTTCCAACATGGAACTTTCCTTCAAGGTCTCCTGAAGCTGCTTGATCTGGTGCTTCTTAATAGTGTCTACCGACCTGCTCCGGCTTCCCAGTGCAGGAATCTTGTGCATAGGATTCTTCACACCGTAATTTTCATCCGCATATTCCAGTGTAGAACGAATGAACAGAGCGTATTCTCTCATGCTCTTTCTGGTCATAGATTTTGCAATGGTTTCCACATCAAAAGCATCGTCCACTTTACAGCCCAGCGCAATCGCCACCTGTTCTGCTGTTTTAATATCGACTGTTTCGCTGCGAAATGCCTTTTCAATGGTTTTTGCTCCGCAATCGCATCTCTTAGCCAGCTTCGGGCAAGATTCCTTTTTCATTTCCAGACCACGCTGATTGATAACAGCATGGGTGCGGCATCGTGCGCCGCCATTTTCGATCTGTTCCAGAACCCAATCACAATCCACCTTTTTGATGGAATCAACGGGCTTCTGTGCAAACTCAGGGAATTGCTGAATCTTCCGAAGGTAGTTTTCCTTGCCCCTCGTTGTGTTCGCCTTATTACGATGCTGTCATAATCGCCCTCTAAGCGAGCAGAAGGAGCAAGTCTTGCCTTTTTGGATTCTATGTACTCCTGCGCCACTACTGCAAAGGTCTTTCCTGTGCTGCTGGCTTCTTTATCGGCCTTTTCCTGTTCCAGCCGTTCAAATTCGGCAGCGGCAGCTTTCGCAGCAGCGTTGCGCGCACGAGCGTTTTTCAGTTCGGTGGGATCAAAATCGAACCGACCATAACGGCGTTCGATTTTGCCGTTCACCAGAACATTTGCGATGAGTTTATAATAACGGGGCTTCTTTTTAGGTTCTCGCAATTCAAACGATGCCATATATTTACCGTCCTTTCTGTGTGGTGGTTATCTCTGTCACGATGAGTATAGCAGTTCAGGCGGTTAATTTTTAGGATGTCGCAGTTTATGCCCGCATCCTTGACAAATCACGAAGTTGTCGTTCCACCGTTGAAGTAGTCGGCCATCTTTCCAAGGTTGATATACCATTTGATGCCCGACTGAAATGCCATGCCCGGCACTTCCCGGCAAAGGCGGCGGATGTAATATTCAGGCAAGCCATACGCTGACTTGCTGCTTGATGCTGACGATCTGCGGCAGGACAACTGCTTCGCTCTGGATCTCCGGCGATACCATCACTTTTTCATTCATTGGCATTCCTCCTGTCCCATTCATTGATTTCCAAACTGTTCATCAGGGCTTCTTCGATCCGGCGCATTTCATACCGTGTAGTCTGCCCTAGAAAGCGTTGTATGCGGCTTTTGTCTATCGTGAAGATCTGTTCCATTTGAACCACAGACGGCTTCTCAAAGGCCGTATTATGGGCTATCAGAACGTGTGTGGGTTGGTATTTCTTTTTCTCGGTGCGGGAAGTCACTGTCGCCACAATAAGGGTAGGCGCATAGCGGTTTCCTACATCGTTTTGCAGAACCACCACAGGGCGGGTGCCGCCCTGCTCGGAGCCGATATGCGGCTCCATGTCTGCATAGTAAATGTCCCCTCTGAGGTATTTCCAGTCTTTTGGTATGATAGCGATCAGACCTCCTATCCTTCTATATGTAGCAAAAGCCGCCCGTTTATGGCAGGCGGCTCTTGCTAGAAAAAGGAGTATGCCTAGAAAGGCAAGAATGTTACTGCTTGATGGGAAGATTGAAGCGGCGGCTGGCACCGTTGTAGGTGCGCAGGATCAGCATCATATATTTGTAGCTGACCGTGCCGCTCAGAGATTTCTCGTCGTTTACCAACGTCATGGGATGAACAGTGTGCAGCCGCTTGACCAGACGCTCCGGGTCATACTCGCCCTGATACAGAGCCACAAAGCGAACCATGCCCTGCAGGATGCCGGAGCGGAGGGAATCGGGGTCACCCTCCCAGCCTTTGCCAGCATGGTCAGGGCTTCTTTGTAGAGGTCTGCGCCGTAGGCTTTGTACTCCTTGAAAGCCGTGCGGATGCAGATAATCTTCCACGGGGCACGGTAGCTGTCCAGACCGAGCTGCAGACCGGTGCTTTCGGTGGCTTTCACGAATGCGAGAGATTCCGGGTCTTTGCCCACCAAAGCGGCGCGCAGTTCTGCGCCAGCGGTCAGCGGCGTGGAAACGCCCGTCTGCCGGGAAAACAGCATGGCTTCTTCTTCCTCTGTCAGTCCCTCATACACCTTGCAGATGATCGGAAGATCCTGCCCGCCGTTCATCGCCCGACGGGTCACGATGGTATGCTGACCGTCAAAGACGAAGTAGTGACCGTCCCGGTAGCTGACCTTGGGCGGGTTGGCGATCAGCTCGGTGAACTCAGCCGACATCTTTTCGACATTCAGGATATTCAGTTTGCGCTGATATTCCGCAGGGATTTCGAGAAAGGCACTGTTGATGACCTTTTCCTCGTAAGGCCGCTGAGCGAAAAGAGCTTCGATGATGGCTTCATCGGTGATTTCGGGCATGATCTCAGGCATGGTGCTGACGCAGTTCATATTTTTCATAGCAGTTCCTCCATCTTATCTTCCAGATTATTCAGGTAATCTCTTAGCTTCTGAATCGTTCGTCCTACGGATGCACGGTTCTCTGCATCGGACAGAATGTCGGGATATTCCCGGAAAACGCTTTCCCAGCGGCGCATCATACTGTTGGCGGCTCCCGATACTTCGCAAAGCATCGCTGTACCATCGGCAAGTCGTTTGGGTACATAGCGGCTGTTTGCGATTTCAAGAATCTGCTGACGGTCAATTTTCAACGGTTCATTCACTCTTTGTGGAAAAGTCTGCTCCTGCGGAGCCGGAGTGTGAACCAGTTCTTCGTCCGTGGATTCTTCCTCGGATGTACTGGAATCGGAAAGCGGTTTGGCTGCTGGGGGCGGTGTTGTTTCGACAGCCGCGGCTTTCTTCTGGTCTTTGGGTTTGCAGATTTCAGCCACCAGTGCCGGACGTTCTTCAGGAGGTGCGCGGGCAACGGATGCGATCTCGGCAGCCGTTGGTTTCACCTCGCCGGAAAGAACTTTCTGGCGGATGCCGGGAACAGCTTCTTCAGCAGCATCTACGCCTTTGGAAAACTGTTCGGCTCTTTTTACAAAGCTGTCATTGACACCGTTTTCTGTGGCGATACGTTTTCGGGTAAGATGTTTGTCGATCAGTGGGCCGTTTTGGCCCACTGATTTTGCCGCCGAACTTTTCCGATCACCGCCGTTAGCGCATTTTTCTGCTTCATACTGTTTCCCGATGAGGTACTTCTTCTGTTCCGGTGTGAGGTTGCGCCGCCCCAGCTGGTTTTTGCAGATCCAGATGATGGCTTCATAGCGACTTGCAAACTCCTTCTCGTGAACGGTGAAAGGGATTTCCGGGTGCTTCTTGGCGATGGTGTAGCGGTTGTGCCCATCCACGATCAAGCCCCGCCATACGATGATAGGGTTGATGATACGGCCATCTCGCAGGATATTGGCTTCGAGCTGGTTCAGCTCCTCAAAAGTGAGTGGCGGGATCTTGCCCTGAAACTCCGGGTCAATTTTAAGCGCATTCAGATTCATCATCGAACCGTCCCTTCTTAAAGTAGGTGGATTTCGGGCTGCTGGGCTGGATGTAGTAGTCGTAACCGAAGTTGGTCTGGCAGTAGGTGCAGGGTTCCTTGGTGAGCTGGTAGGGGTCTGCACGGCGAACACGGATGCACGGGTGTTCCGAAAGGCATTCAGGCAGCGGGGGCAGAGGGTGGTCAGGGTCGATTCGTCAGTCTTGTGGGTAAAAGTACGGCTCATAATCAATACCTCCGTGTCATCAGAATGAATATTCGGTATGGAAAAAGCCCACTGCCTTGATTCAGAAGAATCCCGGTGGTGGGCTTTGCTTTGAAGTTTTGCTTTAAGTTTTTCCAACCTATTTGTCCTCGACGCCCGTTGGATTTGGAATGCACCTCGGTAAGTGGGGACTTGCACCCACACTCCACATTGGCTTCTTCAGCCACCCCGTCTTCTTTATGACCGGGCCGCGAGTTACGGAAGTTTCATTATTTTGTCCGAGGGAATGATATTCAGTTTTCAAGGTACGCTTTACAGCTTTGGGCTTTTCCCCGTCTGAGGTGTTGCCCTTGCTGTGACCATAGTGTACCTGAACTGAATGCTTTTTAGGAGGTCGTACCTCCGGTTTTTTGGCTTGAAAAACCGGAAGTAACGCTTCCGGTTTTGATGTAAAAACAACGCTGAACCGATATTTCGCTTTTGCGAATAACACGATAAAATCGAAATTCTTCAAAAAAGTTTTTTTGAGTACAAAACAAAAAACGCCCCACTGAACAAGCAGCGCAAAATGCTGCCTGCCCAGAGGGGCGTAATTTTATATAGAGTTAAAGTTCTTCAGCGATTGCAGACAGTTTCTGCGTAATACGCTGCAATTTCAAACGGAGCTTTTGATTTGTCAAACGCTTTTGCTGCAACTGGTTTCGTAAGATTTCTTCTTGGTCAGATAACGACTTTCCCATAATCAAATGATCCAAGGTTACATCAAAAAATGCAGAAATCTCGATGAAAAGGTCAATAGAAGGAATATACTCCCCACTCTCAAGACTGCGGAGGTGGCGGTCGCTGACATTCAAGCGGACGGCCAGCTCTTCCTGCGTCATGTAGCGCTCTCTGCGTAGTTTTTGAATACGCTTTCCGGTGCGGAACTGATCATAATACATCATATGCCAGCCCTCCGACCACGGAGCAACGCAGCCACAAGCTGCGCCATAAGGTCGGAGTGCAAAGATACGGTCGGCGGCGAACCAAGTTTTGGTTGCGGGGCTCGGTTTGTACTCAATCAATCTACTTTTCATGTTTCTTCGTCCTTTCTTTGTCGATGATGGCAAGGCGGGCGGAGCATGAAGAACGCACAGTGCGCTCTCCATGATAGAGAAAAAACATCTCTATACTATATAGGACAAAAAACGGCAAAAAGTTAGGGCTCAATCATAAAAGTTGAAGAAGCTGCACCTTTCCCGGAGCTTACATAAAGCAGATTCAATACATTCTAAGATGCTTCCGACTGTCACACCCTCATTTTGAGCAATATCTGGCATTGAAAAACCACGATAATAATAATCGTAGCAACGCTTTGCCTGTTTGGGTGTCAACGACATGATTGTTTCATAAATATTGATAGAGAGCTGCTGTTGCTCGACTGCATCCATGAGAGTAGGTGCCTGAAAAAGAACACACTGTTTCACAGGAAAATCCGGGTCATCCAACGAATGATACGCATGGTGTCGGCTGATCTTCCGGAGCAACGCATCCTCCTGACGCTTCAAATCAGCAAGTAGCTGGTGGATTTCTTCTGAAACTTCAACAAGAAAATCTTCGGTATAGGTGGTGGGATAATGTTCTTTCAAGTTAATCGCAGCCATAGACTTCCTCAATTCCGGTTGGGTTGTTAGCGAAATCGAATCAAGGGAGTGTAAGTACTCCTATTGAATCTCCTGCTCAAGCTCATCAAATAAAGGGCAGGAGAAGAAATATCCAAGGGTGATTCCGAGACCATCACAGAGCTTCTTGATTGTCCCAATAGAAACACTATGCCGGGACGAGTTAAGCATACTATAAACAGTAGATGCGTAACGCCAGAACGGACGGCAAGCTCATTTGGACGAATTCCCTGTTGATCGCAAAGTTCTTTGAAACGAATCGCCACAGCGTCTTTTACAGACAGCTCCACAATATCTTTTACTATCATGCTTGGCCTCCTTTGCATGATAGTAACGGATATTGTGAATTTTCGTGTACGCACCTGCGTATATTGACGAAAGATTGATAATATTTCATCAATATACGCAGATAATGCGAACTTTCTGTTGCAATTTTAACTATATAGAAATATACTTATAAGTATATCAAACCATTCCACTGTATAGGAGGACATTATCATGGCAAGACCCAAAGGGAGCAAAAATAAGACCGTCACCAGAAAGACCGTGGTTGATTATGCAGCAGTCATTGCAGAAAAGGCCGCTGCGAAAGAGAAAATCGAGTCTGAGGTCGCTGCAATGATTGCCAACATTGACGATCTGAAAGCACAGCTGAAAATGAAAAAAGACGAGCTGAAAGCAGCTACCAAAGAGCTGACTAAGGCTGAAGCAAAGAAAGCTGCTATCGAGAAAAAAGCTGCTGAAGAAGCCAAAAAGGGCGAAGCCGAAGATGTGCTGAAAAAGCTGCTTGCCAGCGGTATGACCGCCGAAGAAATCCTTGCCAAGCTCCAGTGATTGCAATACGGGCGCAAGCAAACGTGTCTGCCCGAACTGCGGGCGCAAAATGAAGCAACAGTTCATAGGGCTGTACCACTGTAGGTGCGGAATGAGCTGGAAAAAAGATATTGGCTTCTTTGAACGTACTCCAGACATGGTTTTTGCATTAGAGCGCAAGAAGGTTGGCACGAAGGTAAAACAGCTTCCAGTAATACGCTATAAATAATAAGAACGCTCATCAGTTTTCAGGCTGATGAGCGTTCTGTCGTTCTATCGTTTTTTATTCGTAGGGTATCAGGAAAGGTTTATGAAGATTTCAAAAAACAAGTTAAGTCTGTTGGTTATCAGGTTGGTTCTTAGATTCACAATCTGGAACTTTATCCTGTTTTATAGCTACATAAATTTCAATTCTTTCCGGCATGGGCTTCTCTGTCTCCGACGTTCCCTCGGAATTTTCTTCAGTTTCAAAGTTACAGCGTTCAAACCTGTATGCAATATCGGGCAAGACGGTAAACCTGCTAATGAGTGTCAATAGTCCGAACAAAAAAATCAGAAAAAAATTATTGCCGGATGCAGTTAAGCATTCGGCAACTTTAATAAGCCGACAGCACAGCTTGTCAGCTGAAAATCATCGTAATGGTTCATCAGAAATCATCAACAGGCATCAGAAGATGGCTGGGAACGCAGAAATTCAGTAACACGAGCGTAATAGACCCGTAGGAACTTGGCACTTCCTGCGACGGTATAAACGTAATAATGCTTTCCTTCGGAACGCTTTTTGTCCATAAAGCAGTAAACAGCATTTTCCGGGTTTGAGCGTGTTAAAATAATATTCGATACAATAAAAATAGTTCGCCTCAGATGCGGTGAACCTCGTTTAGAAACATGGCGTGACTTGGATTCAAATGTACCAGACTGGAACGGTGGTGCATCAATACCAGCAAAGGCTACCAACGCTTTCTTGTTTTTGAACCGCCGAACATCACCAATTTCGGCCATAAGAGCAGGCCCGGTAATGGGTCCGGCTCCTTCCATCTGCATCACAACCTCGTATTCGGGGAGCATTGCAGCCAACCGCTGCATTTCAAGCTGGGTGCTTTGCTTGGCCTCGCAAACGGCATTCAGGCTTTTACAAGCCTGCGTGATCAGCATCTTCGTACTTTCGCATTTCGGAAGAGTAGCCACGCCCTCCTGTGCAAGCAGATAGATTTTGTGAGCGGTATCTGTACGGAACTTGTAGTTTTTTCGTTTGCACCATCCCCGATAAGATTCCGTGAAAGCTTCCATGGAATATTGACAGACACAATCCTTGTGCCGATAACGCAGAAAGAAGTCCACCCACTTTTCATGCCCATTTGCATTTTTTGTGTTCGGAGCAAACGCAATATTTACGCCGGGAAATGTTTGGTCAGCCAGTGCAATCAGACCGTTCCGCAACGCTGTTGCAGTCGCAGTGATTCGCTCATTTGCTCTGGATTGCATTTTAAGAAGCAGCCTGGTTTCTTCTTCATTGTTAAACGGGGGTAGTGTATCCCAAAAGGTGAGCGCATAGTTTGCAATTTTAAGAGCATCCGCTCGGTCCGTCTTTAGCTTTCGGATCGTATTATCACTAAAATCGTGAATCAGCATCACATTGACAATGGAAACAAAAAAGCCCGCTTCCTTCAATGTCAGTGCAATTGGTCTCCAGTACGTACTGGTATGTTCCATTACAATACGGATATCGCCTCCCAGTTTTTTGAGTGTGGATGCCAGCTTTTTCAAGTCACTGTTCGTGTGGTGAACCTCGAAAGGCCGAAGTGCGATTTCGCCTCCGGGTCTCCGTACCGCAACTGTGCTTTTGCTCTTAGACACATCGATACCGACGGCGGTAATAACAGCAGCTTCCATTTTTCTGACCTCCTTTAATGCCGGTTCCGCCTATGCCCATTACCGATTCAGCTTGCTTTGTGACACGAATGTACGGCAACATTTTTATCTGCCGATAACTCAACCTGCGTAAATCGAACGCTGCAATGGAGATGGCGGAGAACAGTTTGCGCGTACGAGCGTTCAGCTCAAGCAATGCTTCGTTCTCTCAGCACATCTTCATTGTAGCTTAGGCTTGGGCATCTGTATAGCTCACTGGCTGTGAGCTTCTCAGAACCAACACCATTGTAGCAAGCAATGTTTTCGTCTATACAAAAACACTTTTGCGTTGCAAAATGCTTGTTGGGGGAATGCCCCAAGCCCCTTTGATCTGCATTTTCCAATGCAGGCTGCGCATCCCTTCGGGACGCTTTTTATCCGGTGATGTGCTCCGGGTCGTTGAGGACTTGTATGAGGTGAGAAGCGGCTTCTGCCAGAGAAGCATACTTCATCTGTTCCGGGACAGGCGCATCCAGAAACGAAATGCCCCATTCCTGCATACAGAAAAAGCTAATTTGAACAAGCTACGCGGGATGCAGCATAGAAAAGTGGCTCATCGAGCGTATAGACGATAAATGCGAAAGCAAATACGACCAGTACACACAATTGTTTTCAAGATTGGCGAAAGATATTGACACTTTAGCTAAAGCATGATAGCATATAAAGGGGATTTTTTGTTTTCAAAAGTGGTTGTTCCTTTTACTAAGCATGTTTTTGAGATGCCGCTGCTGAGGCAAAGACCCATTCAGTCAGCCTACGGCTGACAGCTTCCTCACAAATGGGAAACCTTTTGAGATGGCACAAAGCGCAAGCTTTTCCCTTAGGGAAAGGTAGCAATTGCGAAGCAAATGACGAAAGAAGTTTCCGCCCTCAGTCGGTATTAGTTGCTGACCCAAAGGGATAACCACTTTTTAAAAGTCGCCGAATATTATTTTAAAAACAAAGTCGGTTTATCATCATGAAAAGAATCTTTCAATTTTCCCATTGCACATTGCATCTTTACCGAAAAAAGATTATCCTTTTTTCTGTTCTCAGCATAGGATCTTCGTTAATATCCCTCTTTAACACTTTGTTGTCCGGTCGATTTATTGACTTTTTGGCTTCGCCTAATTGCGTGGAATGGAAACCTCAACTATGCTACTATTGTATTCTTTTCTTGGCGACTATTATGATAAGTTTTGCGATATCTTTTGCACTCGGGCGAATACGCGAAAAACTTCATACAATGGTAAGCTACAATATAAACAGACAAATGCTCGTCCACATCCAGCAGATCCCTTTTCCAAAACTTTTTTTTGGACAGTTCACGCATTACTCAGCAACTTCAAACTGATTCCAATGAAATCGCTTCATATTGCATAAACGTGATACAAAATGTTCCTGTAAGTTCGGTACGGCTTATTACGGTGAGCGTTATAACATATCAAATCAACAAAACAGTATTCGGTATATTACTTATACTAGCTGCACTTTATATCGTCTTCTTTGAAATATTCAAGGGCAAACTATATAATACCACAAGGGAATTCAAAAACGAGCAAGCCCTGTTCTTTTCTAAAGCACAGGAGCAATTGCGTTATATTAAATTTGTCAAAAGGCACGTTGATAGATGTATTTATAAATCGAGTGGACTTAGCATTTCAATCTCTTTTCAAGACGGCTATGCACGCTCAAATTTTTCAATATATTTTTTCTGGTATTGATTCAATGCTTTTGGCTTTAAGCCAAATCGGTTTATTCCTTGTAGGAGGTGTAGCCGTACTAAATGGAGAAATGTCTATCGGCGGTTTTACGACAATCAATGTTTATTTCTCTTCTGCATTGGGATGTATTAGATATTTTTTTCACTTACTTCCTCTACACAAAATGCATTGGTATCTTTAAACCGTTTGATGGATGTTGCTAAGATGCAATCCGAATCCGACGGAAAACAAATTGTGTCAAACATCAAGGCTATATACCTACAAGACATATCATTGAGTTTTGACAAACCAGTCTTAAAGTCTTTTAATGCAGCGTTTTATAAAGGAAATATATATGCCTTGTGTGGTGATAATGGTACTGGAAAATCCTCGGTATTACATTTAGTTGCAGGGCTGTATAATAATCTTTATGGCGGTAACATTTACTTCGACGATTTTGACATCAAGAAATTAAATATGAATTTTTTGAGAAAATCTCTTATTGGCTTTGTTGAGCAGGAGCCGCAGCTTCTCGCAGACAAAATCATTTCAAATTTGTATCCATATAACATTAATGAAAATTACGAACCTGAAGAAATCGACGCTGCAATATATTATATTAACAAACTTGGAATGAATGACTGGCTAGATAAATGTTGTGATGGTTTGAACACATATATAAATGAAAAAAGTGATAATATTTCGGGAGGGGAAAAGCAAAAATTGTCTATTATTCGCGAATTGCTAAAAAAGCCTCTTGTGCTATTATTGGATGAGCCAACTTCAGCTATGGATGCAGATAGTATAAATACTTCTTTGAGTTGCTGAATGCGATAAAAAACGATACAATTATTATAATTGCCACACATGATTCAAGAGCTTTACATTACTGTGATTCCATTGTACCATTAAAATAATTACTTGTCTTTTTGGGCGACAAACCACAATTCTTCTGCGAAAGTGAATGCCGAATTTAACGCGATAGACATCCATAGGATTTGACAAAATCCTTAGGTGTTCAGATATGATAGTACTGCCAGCCGAAGAGTAGAAAGGAGTCGATTATGACTACATATATTGGAAATGCCTACGATAACAATACGAATCCGATTGGATTATGCTTGGGACAAATCTCTCCATGTGCAAAAGATGCGAGTGCCTGCGTTGCAGACTTTGGCGGATGCACCACAAATGTTTCGGGCTGTATTTCTGACGTGTCTATTTGTGGAAGCAATGCTGGGCTTTGCGGTTTAAATTCCGTTTCTTGTACAGTAAATAGTGAGTCTTGTGGAATTAATACACCTGATTGATAATTGCGCAATTTACGATGTTTTGTTTTGGCTGGCAGTACTATCTATTTTCTGAACATGTGATGAAGATAACAGTATAAAGGGAGGGCTATATATGATTTTTTCAGACGGCTCATATATTCCAACATTTATAATATTTTCTGCAATTGGAATTATAATAAAGTACGCTCCCGTGGAATATCCTCTTTTCCATAAAAGCTTTCCGTTCCATAGTTACTACGGTTTCCGTTTTTCCTTGCCTGTTGATATAAATGAAAAAAACTGGCCTCATATCAAAAGTATTGGAAGTATGATATTTTTTGCTTTTGCAGCTCTTGACCTCATTGTTTTTGTATTAGGCATCTTGAATAGAAGCTCTACATTATATATTTCTTGCACTCAGCATTTATTATTAATTGGTGTAAGTTTTTCATTTGGCGGAATGATACTAGCTGCGAACAAGCATAAGGAGGATTGAATTAATGAAGTTCTCAAAATATAATATAATTCATACAACCGAAAATCAGGAACATATTTTATTCAACTCCTTATGGGGAAGTACGTTTGTAATTTCTCCTTCGGTTAAGCAAGCAATAGAATCATCTAATCCGACGTTGCTCACTGAAGAAGAAAATAGACTGTTTATAAAATACAATGCTTTAATCCCTGACGAATATAATGAATCGTGCATTTATAATCATTTCTATAACAAATCACGCTACGGAAAAAAATGCCTTACGGCAACAGTGCTATTAACTTGGTCATGCAATTTTAGATGTATATATTGTTATGAAGGCGCAGGAGACTGCGTTGTGAAAACATGACAAAAGACAGAGCTGGAGCGATAGCTAATTTTTTAATCAAATGTTCTGAAGAACAACGAGGTGAACTAATACACGTTGTTCTTTTCGGTGGCGAGCCTCTTTTGAATATAGATGTTGGTTTTCATATGTTGGGTATTCTCAAAGAGTATTGTTTAACAAGCCATAAGGAATTACAGTGTTCACTTGTTACTAACGGTTCTTTATTGACTGAAGAAATTGTTAGTGGATTATTAAATTATAATTGTAAATTTGTACAAATCACTTTGGACGGACCGGAATATATACACAATTGTCGAAGAGTTGCTAAAGATGGTTCCGGCACATTCCAGAAAGTTTTGCATGGAATAACTATCATGGAGGAGTTTTGCTCTCAAATACATACTTATATAAGAATAAATGTAGACAAGAACAATGTTGACTCGATTCCGATGCTTTTGGATACACTCAAAGATTTGGGGATTTCGCATTCACAGGTGGATTTTGGCATAACAAGAGATTCCACATCTGCATGTTCTTCTTACAAAAGCAATTGCCTTCCTGAAGAGTATCTTCCAGATATTTTAAATGAATTATGGAAATATAGCGAAGCCAATATGTTTTCCAAATATCCACAACCCATGAGAAAGTGGACATACTGTGGATTATTTGACGAATACAGTTTTACATTTTCACCTTTGGGTGAATTGTATAAATGTTGGGAGATGGTTGGTGATAATAAACATAAAATGGGTTATATAAAGGATGATGGCACTCTTACAGATGTTACTTTTGCATATTATGATTGGTTATCAATCGATCCTTTAAAAGAACCAGATTGTTCCGATTGTAAATATCTTCCCATTTGTGGTGGCGGGTGCAGGATGTTATCCTATCGGCAAACCGGAACATATCATGCTGCTGGCTGCGAAAAGGTCAAAGGCGTTATCGAGAAGCAGATAGAAGTATATGTGCGCAGACAAGTACAGTTTCAAAACAACTGATTGCCTACTTTCACTTTATCAATATACTCAATGTATCGGAATACATCGAATCCATGGAATTGCGCAAAAGGTTATTGATGAGTGTCCTATACTGATACTTGACATTCCGATGTACTTTGCCACGGTGCTGCTGTTCTGGTAGAAAAGTCCGATATTGCATTCTGCTTTTTGTGTAGTAAGTGCAATGAAGCCGGATTAAAGTTCGTTTTCATGAGAATATTTCAAGAGCCAAACCTTTGTGCGACACAGAGATTTGGCTCTTGAAATACAAGCTGCTTTTTATCAATCGAGCAAGCCGTGCTCACCGTGAGTTTTTTAAATATGCATTCAATCCACCGTTTAGCACGAGCTGCACATACTCTCGTGGCGCGTTATAAATGAGCCAGTCAAGCTCAGTACGCACTCTTACAAATGGTAGTGTTCCGTCAATGGTATCCTCTACAACATCGCAGTCGATTGATATCATTGTCCCGTCTGCAAAGCGACATTCTACGTTGCCCGTGTCGATGTTAAATTCACAAGATAAGAGCTTATTCATAATCAGACCTCCGATTTTCACTTTTCAGCGTTAATGCGTTTTTATAAATCTGAATAGTGGGCAGCGGTCATTTGATTATGTAGTGTTACTTTATGGCACATGAGCATTGCTGCCGGGGTTGTCGTTACCGTAACCTTCCAGCAGGTTGATGGCACCCCACACGCCGAGACCGACACCCAGAGCGACAACCAGAGTCTGAAGAACTTCGATAGCAGAGTTAAAGAATTCCATAGTCGTTTCTCCTTTATAAATGAAAGTTGTAGACCGCCCGTACACACCTGAAGCTGTTGCTGTTAAGCCGCAAACTACGGCGGAAGTGGGCTTGCTGGTGTACCTCTCTGGTCAAAAATAAAACTGCCTACCGGGTCAGGCAGACGGAAGCGAATCAGCGTCCACCACGATGAACTCATCACCGGGGTGGATCTTTTCTTTTCGGTTCAGATATTTTTCAATATCGAAGGTGTTTTTGGGGTCGTAGTCGGAGGTCAGCTTGTAGTTGGGATGCTGGGTCAGGTCGTACTTGTCAGAAAGAAATGGTCTGACACCACGCAACTGCAAAATGCACTTGCCGCCGTCCAGCACCGCCAGCTCGTCCCGGCTCAATAATTCGTGCCCCATCTTTTGGAACGTGGTGCCGTAGCTGGGACTGTTGCCACGGGTATCCGAGGTGTTGAAGGCATCAATCGTTTCTTTGCCCAGCATCTCTGACAGGTCTTTCAGGGTGGTAGCTCGCTGCCGCCGAGGAAAATCTGGCTGTCCATGTTGCCCACGATGGTATCCGCATTGTCCTTGTAGATGGCTTTCAACTGGCTTCTCGCCTGCAAAACAAGGCAGGCGGAGATCTCACGGCTGCGGATAGTCGCCACCAGCTTTTCCAGATTGGGGATCTGCCCGATGTTGGCGCACTCGTCGATCAGGCACCGCACATGGATGGGTAGCTTGCCGCCGTACACATCATCTGCTTTATCGCACAGCAGATTGAAAAGCTGGGTGTAGACCATGCTGATGAGGAAGTTGAAGGTGGAATCCGTGTCCGACATAATGAGGAATAACGCAGTTTCTTATCGCCCAGCGTGTCCAGTTGCAGCTCATCATACATGGTGAGGTCACGCAGTTCTTGGATGTCAAAGGGGGCGAGCCGTGCGCCGCAGGAAATCAGGATGGATTTTGCGGTCTTTCCTGCAGCCAGCTTGTAAGTTTGTACTGCCGTCCGGCAAAGCTGTTGGGCTTCTTTTTTGCCAGTTCTTCAAACAGCAGATCCACCGGGTTCTGGTATTCCTCGTCGTCCTCCAGCACCTGCATGGTGTTCAGCATTTCCAGCAGGGTGGCGAAGTTTTGCTCCTCGACCGGGGCTGTTTGTGTGCCCGTTTCCGAAAATTTTTGCTCGCCGGGTAATATTTGCGATCTTACCGACGAATGCACTAACGGCTGTCAGGGTGGAACCATTTCAGATGCACACTCTTACTGTGGTTCCTCTTGCTGACAATAGTTCATTCACAGTAGTGGATAGCTTATAAATTTCTAATTGGGTTTGCATAATGGAAAGCCTCGTTGATTTTGCTATACAAGCGAAATCAACGAGGCTTTTAAAGATGTTGACAATTTTGCTACTATGTTATACAATATAGTAAAGACATTTTTCAATAGAAAAGAGGTGAAGACATAATGGGAAGCAACCCACAACTACTCAAAGGTGTAATAGAATTTTGTGTCCTAAAAATAATTAGTCAGAAACCGACTTACGGATATGAAATACTATCACAGCTAAAAAGTACTGGCTTTTCAAATTTTACAGAAAGCACATTGTATCCGTTGCTCTTTCGTTTAGAACAACGCAAAGCCGTGACTGTTGAACGATTTTCATCACCCAAGGGTCCTAGCCGCAAATATTATATTGTCACATCACAAGGTTTGAATGAACTTCATCAATTCCGCGAAAATTGGTTTGAACTTTGCCAATTAGTAGATAAAGTTTTTGAGGAGGAGTCAAAATGACAAATAAGTACTTTTCATTAAAAAGGCTAACCGTCTAAGAATGACATTTGTTTCCGACACAAGCCAATCTCAAATAAAAGAGGTTGTACGTTATCTAAAACGTGTGAGCTGGGACTTTTGTGGAATTGAATTGCTGTATAGTGACTTAATTGATATGGCAATCGAAGCAAATAAAAATGGGCAGGAATTATTCGATGTCGTTACAGATGCAAAAACTTTTGCAAACAGCGTAAAAAACGAATTGAATCGATTGACAATATTTGATTATTTTTTGGTACTATTTCCTCCTTTTCTTTTCTGGGGATGGGGCATTGAAGGGCTTGTTTTACTGTTACTGGTGCCACAATTTGAATTCGGATTGTCGTTGGGTTATTTAATTCAGTTCTCTATTTGCCTGATTTCCGCATGTGTCTTGTTGAGACGTATTATGGAAAAGGTCGGTTTTCCTCCTAGCAAACATCGTATGAAGTTTGCTGCATTTATGGTTGCATATGTCATTACATTGTATCTGGTGGGTCTTGTTCTTAATAACTTCTGGGGAAATATTGTACTTATACATTTTTCGGCCCCACTTTTAACTCTAGGTTGTCTTTTGATAGGTTCGCTATGTTACTTCATTCGTTTTTATTTCTATGAACATGACCGCCGACTAGATTCACGTGTATAAGATTTCTGCACTTTTGCATGTGCAAGCAGGGCGTCCGTATATACAAACGCCATTTGCTCTGCAAAATGCTTGTTGGATAGTCCCAAACCCTTTGTGTACTGCATCCGCTGGATGCAGGCTGCGCATTTGCGCCAAATGCTTCTATAACGAAAAAGAACACCGAGGACTCCCCAAAAACGGGAAGAATCCTCGGTGTTCTCTGTTTATCGGGTCTGCGCTTTATCCTTGGGGACCTTTTCTTCTGCGAAAAACATCTCTACATTCTTCTGAGCTTTCATCAGTTCCTGCATCTCGTTCCGTGCCTTGCGGTAGTCCGGGTAGGCTGCTTTCTTCTTGGTCAGCAGTTCTGCGAACTCCGCATCCAACGCCTTGACCTTCGGCAATTTTTGTAGCCCTGCCTCGTCAAAGGCAGCCTTCGCCGCCTTGTGCAGGGTGATTTCCTCCCGATGAGCTTCCAAAAACTTTTACTGTACCTGACTTGCGGTAGGCATCATAGACCGGACGGGTCTTGGCGTAGTTGATGATGTGGGTTTTCAGCACGGCAATTTCTGTCAACCTTGCTTCCGCTGCCTTGATGGAATCCCCCATAGCATGATAGCATTCTGTTGCCGCCGCTGCACGTTCCCGCAGTTCTTCGGCGCTGCCGATTTTCTGCTCCTGTAAAAATAGCAGCGTTTTGGACATCTCTTTCAGGTTGAACTTCGTTGCCCACTTTTTGTAGCCGACACTTTTGCCCTCTGCCATTTTTCCCTGAATATCCACCAGCAACTGGAAGGGCTGTTCTTTCGGCGGCTGCTTCTGGTACGGCTGGTGTTTTGCCTTGCCCTCCAGCACCGCCTTGATCTCGTCCTCACCATAGCCGGTGCCCAGAGTGCGGAACCGGATAAAACGTTTCTGTCCCTTGCCCTTCACCGCCGTGTGCTTGCCACGCTTCGCCTCATATCCCTGCCGCTCCAGTTTTTGCAGAAAGACTTCAAAACTTGCAGGCTTCTCGTTCAGCAGGATGCCGTCGATTACGGCGCACAGCTTATCACGATTGCTTTCTTTGAGTGGATAAAGTGTGCGCTTTTGCCGCTCCCGGTACGGCTTGATTTCAATAACAGACAGCTGATGTTCCAGACAAATCAAATCGCTCAACCGCTGTACCGCAAGCCCGGACAATAAAAAATCCCGGAATTTCCGGGTGCTGTCCAGCGCAGTGGAGTTATAAATAATGTGGTTGTGGATGTGCTGCCGGTCCGTGTGGGTAGCAACGATAAAAGCGTGCTTGCCTTTCGTGAACCGCATGGCAAGCTTATAACCGACCTTGTTGGCTTCTTCGGCGGTGATTTCTCCGGGTTTGAACGACTGCCGAATCTGATATGCGATCACATCACTTTTCTGCCTGCGCCCAGTCATCAGTTCATACTGGCGTTTGGAGATCATAAATTCTTCATCCACGGTCAAGGGACTGCATTCGTAACTGCTGACCAGCTCGCCCTGCTGAGTTTTGTCCGGGTTCTGGGCGTAATCTGTTCGGCTTTTCAGGCAGGCCGCAACGGATTTTCCCTTGTTTTTGTGCAGTGCAATCAATCGTGTTGCAGCCAGTTTGACCACCTCCCGGCAAAAAGGAAATGCCGCACATCGGCGGCATAAAAATTTTATAGTTCTGCAATCCAACCACTGAACCATTCCACGGCTTCTACAATGACTGTCCCAGCAGTGATAAGCAGGAAGCATCCAAACTCTGCCACCAGCAAAATCAAAAATTGCAGCCACTCCCGCAGTACAGCGTATAAAGCCGCAGCCGAAGATATACAGCATGGGCAGCGCCAGCACAAACGCTGACAGGTTCAGCGTCCATTTCAGCATCAGCGCAAGGAAAGCCGTAAGCAGCCAAAACGGGAAAACGATCATCTTAAAAACGAACCTCATGTCCAGCACCTACCTTTCGTCCCTATTATAAAGGTGTCAACGATTGCTTTGCAAGGATGTCAACCCTTATGTACCCCGCAGCCCTCCAACTACGGGGGAAAATTTTAGAGTTCTGCCAGCCGAGCGAGAATTTTTCTGCCAATGTCGATCAGCTCGTCCAGCCGCTGCCGCAGGTCCTCCATGTCGGCGGCGTAGACTTTGCCGCACTCGTTGGCACGTTTGGCGTACTGGTTGAGGTTGTTGCTGCACATTTGGAGCAGATAAGCCATGCGGCGCAGTTCCTTCAGGTCGAGGTGCAGGCAGTAACCGTCCAGAGCCATCTTGCGGATATAGGCGCTCAGGCTGCGGATGCCTATGCCCAGCATCTTTTCATAGATACGATTTTTCTCCGCTTTTGTGGTTCTCAGGATGATGATCTCGTCCCGTTTTTCCCTCACCGGGCATCACCGTCCTTATCCAGATAGCTTTTGAAGGGCCTCACCGGCTCCGGCTTGTCCGTTTTTTCCTCCAGCGCCGCCAGCACCGAGGGGCGGCGAGGTGCATCCGCCTGTTCTTGCTCGTCCTGTTCCGGCTCGTGGCTCTTTTCGTCCACATCCAACTGGGCGTTCAATTCTGCAAGCCGTGCGGACTTCTCTGCCAGCTCTTCCTCCTGCGGGAAGGGCTTTTCCACCTCAATCTGTGCCGCCGCCTGCTGCTGATGCAGGGTGGCCAGCTCGTTCTCTGCGGCGGTGATGCGCTCCGGGAAGTTGTTCAGGGAGTTATCCAGACGGATAATGTTGCCTAATGGGTCGGTGCCCAAGGGTACCGTGTACTTTCGCTGCCCCTTCAAAAGTGCCTGATACTCCGTGCGGAAAGCATCGAACCGCAGGGACAGTTCAAAGCCCCGGTAGCTGCCGATGACTTTTTCCTCGGCGTTGGGCAGCTCGGAACAGGCAAGCACCAGCCGCTCACCGGCGGTCTTTTTCTCGCCGTAGGCAACGCCCTTGATGACCATACCGCAGAACTCCTCCTTGCCCTGCGGATGGGCGGCGGCAAGCTGTGCATCGGCTTTCAGCCCGGCAATGTGGGCGTTCGTTTCCTGAATGTCAGCCGGAAACTTGGTCAGCAATTTGTCTTGCAGCCGGAATTTCTGGCTCTGGTGGTCAGCTTTCAGCACCTTCAGCTTTGCAACCTGCACATCCAAATCCATCTTCTCCTTGATGAGCGGATTTCCGGCACACAGTGCCTTGATCTCTGCATAAGAAAGTGCCTGTTCGTCCACATCCTCACAGGAGCGCACGGGGGATTTACTGGTCATAATTTGCGAGATAAATCGCTGTTTATTCTCCAAAGTCTGATACAAATACGAGTCAAATGTCCCTTCCGTGACGTAATTGAAGACCTTGACTTCCTTGTTCATGTTGCCCTGCCGGATGATGCGCCCATTGCGCTGGGTCATGTCGCTGGGCTTCCAACCAACGTCCAGATGATGCACCGCCACAAGCCGGGACTGCACATTGGTACCCGCCCCCATTTTCGCCGTACTTCCGAGCAAAACTCGCACATCGCCGGAGCGCACTTTGGAGAACAATGCCGCCTTTTTTGCTTCGGTATCTGCGTTGTGGATAAACTCGATTTCGTTTTCCGGCACACCGGCAGCAACCAGCTTTTTGCGAATGTCATCGTAGACGTTGAAATTGCCATCGTTTTTCGGTGTCGAGAGGTCGCAGAACAAAAGCTGGGTCAACTTCTGGTCTTTGCCTTCCTCCCAAATCTTCAACACATTTTGAACGCATACGTTCAATTTGCTGTTGGGATCATCGGGCAGCATGGGGTTCATCAAGCGAACGTCCAAGCCGATTTTTCTGCCGTCGTTTGTGACGCAGAGCATATTGTCCACGGAGGCATCTACTGCACCGGAGTGGATGCGGGCGGCACGTTTGCTCAGTTCTTGCACCATTTCCTTTTGGATTTCCGAGGGTTTCGCCACCACGGTCTCAAACTTTGCTTCGGGCACCGGAAGATGAAGCTGGTCAGATGTTTTAATGTCCGCAACCTCCTTGAACATGGACATCAGTTCCGGGAGGTTGAAGAACTTGGCAAATCTCGTCCTCGCCCGATACCCTGTACCTTCGGGAGCAAGCTCAATGGCGGTAGTGGTCTCACCAAAGGTGGATGCCCAACAGTCGAAGTGGGTCAGCTTTTTCTGCTGGAGGTGCTGTATTGCAGATACCGCATGACCGTGTACAGTTCGGTCATGGAATTACTCACGGGAGTACCCGTGGCGAACACCACGCCACGCCCGCCGGTGATCTCGTCCAGATAGCGGCACTTGCCAAACATATCGCTGGATTTCTGTGCTTCGCTGGTGGATAATCCTGCGACATTCCGCATTTTTGTTGTGAGAAACAATTTTTGAACGCGTGTGACTCGTCCACAAAGAGCCGGTCACGCCGAGCTGTTCAAAGGTGATTACGTCATCCTTGCGCTCATCGGAACGCAGTTTTCCAGCTTGATTTCCAGCGTTTTCCGGGTCTTTTCCATCTGCTTGATGGAGAAATTCTCGCCTGCGTGGGCTTTCAGCTCGTTGATGGCGGCAAGCGTTTCATAAATTTGCTCCTGAATGATACGCTCCTGCCGCTCAAAAGAAAGTGGGATTCTTTCAAACTGCGAATGACCGATGATGACGGCATCGTAATCGCCGGTGGCGATGCGGGCACAGAATTTTTTGCGGTTGGCGGTCTCAAAGTCCTTGCGCTGTGCCACCAACAGCTTGGCATTGGGGTAGAGGTTCAGAAACTCGCTTGCCCACTGCTCAGTCAGGTGATTAGGCACCACGAACAACGATTTCTGGCACAAACCAAGGCGTTTTGCTTCCATAGCAGAGGCTGCCATTTCGTAGGTCTTGCCTGCGCCCACTTCGTGTGCAAGCAGCGTATTACCGCCATAAAGCACATGAGCAATGGCGTTGCGCTGGTGTTCACGGAGGGTGATCTCCGGGTTCATGCCCACGAATTTGATGTGGCTTCCATCGTATTCACGGGGGCGGGTAGAGTTGAACAGCTCGTTATACTGCTTCACCAGCGCAATGCGCCGCTGGGGGTCCTGCCAGACCCAGTTGGCGAAAGCGTCTTTAATGACCTGCTGTTTCTGCTGTGCCAGCATGGTCTCCCGCTTGTTCAGCACACGCTTGGGCCTGCCATCGGCATCCTCGATGGTGTCGTAGATGCGAACATCCTTCAGGTTCAAGGTTTCCTCCAAAATCTTGTAGGCGTTGGCTCTGCTGGTGCCGTAGGTCTCGGACGAAATAATGTCACTCCGCCCGGTGGCAGTCTTGCCTCCACACGCCACTCTGCGGTATAGGGAGAGTACCGCACATTCACGGCTCGCCGCAGATAGTAGGGGATCTGGAAGGTCTCGGTCATAAACTTCTGGATAATACTGGGGTCGAGCCACGTTGCACCAAGCCGTACATCAATTTCGGAGGCTTCCAGTTCTCTGGGCTGCGCCTTGGTTAGCGCATCCACATTGACGGCAAATTCCGGGTTGGTCTCGGCGGCAAACTGCGCCATCCGCAGCTTTGCCCGGACATCGCCGGACAGGTATTCGTCTGCCATCTGCCAGCCTGCTTCCGGGTCGGTGGGGTCGGCGGCAGGGTCCTTGAAGATCACGCCGGAAAGTTCGGTGGTAATGCGCCCATAGTCACCGGGAGTGCCCAGCAGCTCTGCCATATAGGGCAAGTCCACCTTGCCATGTTCCCCGATGGACACCGCCAACGCTTCGCTGGGGGTATCCACACTGGTGACGGCGCGCTCCGGGCGAATGGTGCGTTTCGTAAACATTGCAGCTTTGCTCTTGAGCTGCCCCTGCTCGTCCAGATTTTCCAAGGAGCAGAGCAGATAGTAAGAGGAATCCTGCTCAAATAATCTGCCGTTTTTACGGTCATTCAGCAAGCCATATTTGGCGGTAAAGGCATCATAGGCGGCGTTCAGTTTTGCCTGTGTCGCTTGAATGTCCTCGTCAGGGTAGTCGTTCAACTGCTGGTCGATCAGGTCGTTGACGATCTGCCGCAGTTCCACCATGCCGGTGACACGCCCCTTGGCGGTGTCGGACAGCTCCACCTGCGTCATCACGGAATTTTCCCGGTAGAACACCTCGCCGTCCACCACAGTGTAGGAGAAATTCTTCACCTCCGGGTCGGCAGGCAGGGTGAGCCGGGTGGTTTCTTCCTCAGCAATGTCGGGGGCATCCACCTCGGCGGCGGTGTACTGCCCCTCAATGTGCTGTACTGCTCGGCAAGCTGGTCGGACAGCACGGCTCCCTCGATGGTGCAACCGTCAATTCCTCTCGTCCGTACTGGGTGCTTTCGGCGGTCAGCTCGCCCAGAACCATCTCCGGGTGATCTACGAAATACTGGTTGATGCAAAGTCGTCCTCGGTCTTGCCAAGTTGCACCCATGCAGGCTCAATGTCCGCAGGGCGGTCACGCTTCTGCAAAAAGATAATGTCACTGACAACATCCGTGCCAGCGTTAGCACGGAACGCATTATTCGGCAGACGGATCGCACCCAGCAAATCGGCACGTTCTGCCATGTGCTTGCGGGCGGTGCTGTCCTTGCTGTCCATGGTGTAGCGGCTGGTGACAAAGGCAATCACGCCGCCCGGCCGCACTTGGTCGATAGCTTTTGCAAAGAAATAATTGTGGATACTGAATCCCAGCTTGTTGTACGCCTTATCGTTGACTTTATATTGACCGAAAGGCACGTTGCCCACCGCCAAATCGTAGAAATCACGGCGGTCGGTGGTCTCAAAGCCAGCCACGGTAATGTCAGCCTGCGGGTACAGCTTTTTCGCAATGCGCCCGGTAATGCTGTCCAGTTCCACGCCGTACAGCCGGCTATCCTGCATGGTATCCGGCAGCATTCCAAAGAAGTTGCCCACGCCCATGGACGGCTCCAAGATGTTGCCAGACCGGAAGCCTATGCGTTCCACTGCATCGTAGATACCACGGATGACGGTGGGGCTGGTGTAGTGGGCGTTCAGGGTGCTGGAACGGGCGGCGGCGTACTCGTCCTCAGAGAGCAGCCCCTTCAGCTCTGCGTATTCCTTTGTCCAACTGTCTTTGCCGGGGTCAAAGGCATCTGCCAGACCACCCCAGCCCACATACCGGGATAGCACCTGCTGTTCCTCGGCGGTGGCACCACGATGCTCCTGTTCCAGCTTGAACAAGGTGCGGACGGCTTGGATATTTCTCGCATATTTCTGTTTTGCACCGCCCTCGCCCAGATGGTCGTCCGTGATGTGGAAGTTCCCAGCAGGCTCCGGCGCAGGAGTGAGATTGACAGTCAGGTTGTGCAGATGGATGTTGCCCGGCTGGCGCAGCAGCCGTTCCAGATTTTCCTTGCTTTCCGAGCGGGCAACCGGATAGACCTCATCCGGGTCACGAAGCTGGATGTTCAGAGTTCCGACAGTTTCGATCGTAAAATCCTTACCGTCCAGACGGATTGTATCGCCCACACGGTAATCACGCTCTTTTGGGAGAGCGAGAACAGGTTCATTTTCCGCCAAAAACTTTGCCTTTTCCACTGCAAGCCAATCGGCGGCGGTTCGTTCATCCGTCTCTTTTTTCAAAGCGGTGCAATAGGATTCGGCCTGCTCCTTGTCTGGAAATTGCGCCATTCCGTTGTCATTTGCATAGTAGCCCTCATTGAGATCATCCCAGATAGCAAAAAGCGAGGATGTACCTCCGACCACTTCGCGGACAGAAAAACGCTCATATTCCGGCACCTCGGATTCCTTGTAGATGGTTTCTGCCTGCGCCAGCATTTCATCCACACGCTGGCTAGGTTCATTCTGCCGCAGACCGTCCTCGAATTGTCGTTTATTGATAACTTCGTTATCCCACGACTGCCCGTGTGCGCTAGTGTCGATGCGCACATCGGTATCACCGATATAGCCTACTGTTCCTTCAATCGTTCTGGTGGGAAGGTCTACTACAACTTCGTCCCCGACCTTATAGCTGACCTCTTTTTCGGGAACCAGATCAATGGCTGCGGCCTGCTGTTCTTCGTACAGTTCTCTGATGTGCGGAAGATGCTCATTGCGGAAAATGGGCAGTCTGTTTTTCGTCAGCTCCATGTCCTGTAAGCTGACGGATTTGAACGTAAAATTAACGTGTTCCACCCGAAAATCCCGGCCATCCAGCTTGATGATGCTGCCGATTGGCAGATAATCCGCTTCCCGAAGATATTTTGTCTGGTGGTGGGAGCCATCTTTGTTCAAGCCAGCCAGATAGACGTTGTTGCCTGCTGCCCACAGCTTTTAGATTCTGCTGCCCACTGCTCACTCGGAAAACCAGTTACTTTGACTTTGCCAAGCACATTTTCCTGTGACAGAAGATTGGTGCGCAGAATCCGCTCCACAGCAACGGCATCTTTGTCATAGAACAGATAGTTACCGTTCAGTTCAAAGCCCACGAGGGTGTTGGGATACTGTTCTTTCAGAGCAGTGTACTCTGCGGCAACAGTGCCATCCAGCATCGGAAGCTGACACTCAGCTTCCTGTCTGGCAGTACGCTGTTCCTTCTCCTTGTCGGTGAGGTAGCGGTCGGATTGGATCATCAGGTCAATATACTTTTCCACCTGCGCCCATTTCAGGGTGATTTTCTGGTGGTCGGGGTAATGATCAAATTCTAGTCCCTTCCAGTCGTGGTTCACAAAGCCGCTGCTGCCATCCAGATAATCGTGGGAGTGCCCACCGATGCCGTACTCCTTTGCCAACGCCTTGGCACGGAGTTTTCGGTCAGGCTGGGTCTGGTACAGTGCCATAATGCGTTGCTTGCCGCCGGCAAACCCTGAACCATGCCGCCGCAGCTCGTTCTCAATTTCAGCCTGCGACAAAACAAAAGCGGAGGGCGTTTTTTCGCTCTCCGCTTGGTCGATTTTTTCAATTTGCTGGGCTTCCGTAGGGATGTTAGCATCCAGAAAACTTAGCTGTAGATCAGCTCCGTCAGCACCAGTTCCTCGGCCAGCGCTTTCAGGCTGTTCATGTGCTGCACCCATTCCATTTGCCGGTTCTCCTTGTCCGGGGCCGGGGTCTGTTTCAGAAGCTGCTCCATGGTCTGCTGCATCCGGCTCTCTGCTGTCTGCTCCACTTCCATCAGGTGCGGGTACAGGCTCCCGTTCAGGAGCATCGTGTTGTACAGCACCGGGCGATGGTTCATCAGGTACGTCCGGCGCATCCTGCCGTACTTGCCCAACGGGATCTTCGGCTGGCTGAGGGTCAGGTTCGGGAGCTGGTAATCCCCGATGGTTGAGTAGGTCGCGTTCCTGTTCTTCATATTCATGCTGGCTCCTTTCTACATTGCGGCGACGGATGGTGGTTTTGACGGTACGCTCGATATTCCGTAGCACATCACGCTGCAATCGCTGACCGCCGTACCAGTGCATAGACAGCATCCGGGGTCGAAAAATCGTAAATTGCCTGAAAATCGTCCCGGTCAAAATAACCCTCTGGTTCAAAACCGCACCGTTCCAAAATGGTGTACATGATGCTGATTGCGGCGGCGCTTTTGAACTGCATCTCCACCCCGGCTTCATCATAATCCATCAGCAGCGAACCGTCAACGATGGCACAGATGTCCGCGCTGTTGTTGTCCCAGTAATCTGCCACCAGTTTCCCGGCAACATCGGCAAGCTGCTGGCTGACACGCTCTCCGCTGATGCCGTAGGTCTTGCTCAACATTTCCGAAACCGGCTGTTTCAGGTCATCGTTGTACTGCCACATCTCCGGGTCACGGGAATTGCGGCGCACTCCGGTGTCCGACACATCGAAAACGTAGTGCAGCCGGGGAAATCCGCTGGATTCGTCCAGCAGTGCAATGCCCTTGGCACCCCGGCGCACATAGCGGTTCATCCGGTTGTTCCAGATGTCGAAGTCGGCGCAGGCAGTGGCATCCGGGCGCTGGGCGTAGATCATCAACTGGTCCGCAAAGGGATACTTGTACAGTCGGGATGCGGTGGTCAGGTAGTCCGTCCAGCTTTCCCAATACCGGGTCAAGCCGTTCGCCGTGCGCTGGGCAAGGGCGAGATATTCTTCGGTTTTGCTTGGCATTTTGGCCTCCTTCTTCAGATTTTAGGGTATAAAATAGCGGGCAACCGTTTTGGGGTTGCCCGCAAAGGGTGTAATAAAGATCGATTATTATTCAAACTTTTTATGACACTTTGGGCACTCTTTAGGGATTGGTCTATAACCAACAAGCGAGCAGCCACAATAAGGACATTTCATCATAATGAGATGATATACAATGCCGCCAATAACAACTATTGCACCGATTAACAGGCACAGGTTGATTTTGTACTCCTTTGTTGTCATTGCGCCTATTACCACGAGCAATATTCCTGTTACCAAGATGAGACAAGAAATGAAAGCGTGCTTTTGCGGGCTGTTGTTTTTCATATGGTCACGTTCCTTTGTCAAATTCCGAGTTGTCGAATTGAGCATATTACATAAGCGAACGCTCTAACCTTACAGCTCGGTTTCCACCGCAAGCTGCTCCTGCTTTTCTTTTTCGTCAGCGATCTGGACATCAACATCTTCGCGCATCTTTTTCAGAAGTGCGAGGACACGCTTGATCTGGCCCTTGGTGTTCTCTACACGGCTCTGTGCCTGATTGATGTGATCCAGAACTGCCCAGTCTGCAAAGAGGCCGTCAAAGAAGAAATCTGCAAATTTCAGAAAGCTGTCCACCGTAACCTGAAGGTCTGCGGTGATCTCAACATCAGCAAGCTCAGTTTTGAACCGCCGCAGTTCCACTTGAAGCTGTTCGATTTGTTTCTGCGCATCGTCCAGTTCCTCATACTTGGCAAGATCGGCCATCAAACCGCCGCCCATTACGTCCCATGTACTCCAGCCCTCGGCATTGTGGAGGGTTTCGAGAACTTCGTTGACCGTATGCAAGGCAGTCTTTCCTGCGTTGATGGCTTCCAGCAGCTCCCGCTTTTGAACTTTCAGTGCGGCAATGCGGCTTCGCTTTCCGCAACCTGCTGTGCGACAGGGTGGGCAGATGCTTTGATACTTTTGATTTTTCGGAAAGAGCAGCTTGATACTGCCTTTCGCAATCGGACAGCCGTGCCAGTCTATTTTGAATCTGATCCAAGTCGGCATCAACGGAAGAAAGGTCATGGAGAGCAGCATCGTACTTAACACGGGCTGCATAGGCTTCCTGCCGTTCCTTGTCCAGCTTCTCATCCATCTTTCCGATGACCTGATAGAAAAATGCGGCAAGGCTGTGTCCCTCCAGACGGTCCACATCAGCCTGCTCTGCCAGCTTGGATTTTTCCAGCTTTTTCAGGCAATCAGCAAGCGTATCTCTCTGGGCGGTCAGTTCTTTCTGTTTTGCTTCGCAGCTTTTCTTTTCAGCGACCTGCTGCCAAAGCTCTTTCAACGTAGAATCACTCATATGGAATGTCCTTTCCCGGCATTACGTTTCTTCGTTCAGAAGCTGGTTCAAAAAATGCTGCCGATTATTTACAAATGTTTTGGTGATAACGTAGCTGTCCGTATCTTCATACTGACAAGGATG
>ENA-OQHA01000222-OQHA01000222.1-human-gut-metagenome-genome-assembly--contig:-NODE-222-length-30701-cov-3.338294_pt1 | contig 30701 bp, 35 predicted proteins | sample MGYA00242558_ERZ504707 | MGnify/ENA primary metagenome ERZ504707 (study PRJEB26092, sample SAMD00036197) | human gut metagenome | host: Homo sapiens | study: EMG produced TPA metagenomics assembly of...
CAGCTGAAGACGTAGCTAAAGCAAAAGAAATCAAGACTACCGTTGCTGCTGAAAAGGCTGCAAACTTGCCTCAGGCTATGATCGAAAACATCGCTAAAGGCCGTCTGGGTAAATTCTTGAAAGAAGTTTGTCTGTTGAATCAGGAAAGCATCATGGATCCGAAGAAGACCGTTGCTGAAGTACTGAAAGCTGCTGATGCAGAACTGACAGTTGCTGACTTCAAACGTTTCACACTGCGTGCTGAATAATTTATTCTTCACATAAAAGAAAGCCGGACAGAGAGCTGATCTCTAGTCCGGCTTTTTAATTGATATATTATCTTCTTTAATCCAGTGCTGCCCTGTACTGCTTGGGAGAGACTCCCAGATAGCGTTTTACATATTTCCCAAAGAAAGATATGTTGGGAAAATCCAGCTCATTCGCAATTTCCTTGATACTCTTTCTGCTTCTTTTTAACTGATACTCGATATCCTTTACTACATATTGATTGATAAGTTCCGAGGCTGTCTTCTCACTTATTTCTTTGCAGATGGCAGACAGATATTTGGGACTTACGGCTAATTTGTCCGCGTAGTAAGTGACAGAACGTTTTTTGGGATAAGAAGAGGAGAGCTGTGCAATGAATGAATTGAACAGCTTTTCCCCTGAAGTATAGGACGGAGACGTTACCTTTATATATCTTTCCATCGTGTCATGGAATTCATACATAAAAGCCTGTAGCAGGGAATTGATCAGTTCCTTCTGATGTTTGCAAGGAGGAGCTGTCAGTTTGGAGCGTAACAGATCATAGTATTGTTGAAAGAGAATGGCTTCCCGGGGTACCAGAGGATGATGGGATGTTTCTCTATAAATAGTTTTGCATCCCAGCTTTCTGCGCTGAGAACTCCGATTTGTCTGACGTATTCAGGCGAAAGACAGAATCCGCAACATTTAAAATCTACACTGATCATTCCCCGCTCCAGAATGATGTTGGGGTGGCAGATCAGCAAATCATTTTCTTTGACTTCATATTGCTGGTCGTCAATATAGACAGAACCCTTCCTTGCTGACAAAGCAAAGCAATGAAGCCTCAATGCGTGCTGTATAATCCTGATTCAGGTTATGGATATCTTCCACGATTGCCAGGCGGTCATCCTGGTAGAGGGTGATTTGTTCCATGATTTCCGGACATTCTTGATTCCCAAAAAATACGGCTTTTTCTTCTTCTGTTGTAGATCTTTGGTTCTTTTTCATCATATAAAGTCTGTTTGGAATAGGGATATTCCCGTGTTTTGACATTGCAAATTAACGGAATATCTTTCAATCTGCGGTGATGGATATTTCCCAATAAGTGTTCTAATTGTTCGATTCGCTGCTGCTTTAGAAAAATGGAACACTTCCTTGGCCGAATGGAGTGCTGATAATTTCCTGGAAAAGATTTCCTTTGCCGCGAAAAAAAAGGATTTTGTATGAAAAAGACTGGAAATGTTGTTGTATTGCCACTTACATTGTGCTTATTGGGATGCAGTGGTGAGAAAAATCAGGAAAAACCGGTAGAGCCGGTTAGGGTAAAAGTGGTGGAAGTGAATTCTTCTGAAGCGGAGGTTGTCCACCGTTTCTCGGGAACAATAGAAGAAGGAACAGGTTCATCGCTCAGTTTTGCCGTCATGGGTACTGTCAAAAGGTTACACGTGGGACTGGGGGATCGTGTAACTTCCGGTCAATTAATTGCAGAACTTGATCCTTTGTCCATGCAAAGTTCCTATGAAGCAGCGAAAGCTTCGCTGGAACAGGCCGAAGATGCTTATTCCCGTATGAAAGAACTGCATGACAAAGGAAGTCTGCCAGAAATTCAATGGGTAGAGGTACAAAGTAAGTTGCGTCAGGCCCGTTCAATGGAGGAAATTGCCAGCAAGAACCTGAAAGATACCCGTCTGTATGCTCCGTTTTCCGGAGTGATTGCAGAAAAGAATGTAGAAGCTGGTCAGAATGTAGCTCCGGGTGTTCCGGTTGTCAAGCTGGTTTCTCTCAGTGGACTGAAGGTACGGATCTCTGTACCTGAAACAGAAGTCGGTCATGTTTCTTTGGGACAAGAGGTGGAAATCATTGTTCCGGCCTTGAACGGAAAACGCTATACAGGACGGATTGCAGAGAAAGGTATTGTGGCCAATGCTCTGTCACGTGCATATGATGTCAAGATACAACTCTTTGAAGCCGATAAAGAACTTATGCCCGGGATGGTTACAGAAGTGAGACTGGACAGTCAGAAAGCCGGAATTTTGTGTGTCATTCCGGCGCATATTGTCCAGATTGATGAAAAGAACCGCTCGTTTGTATGGGTAGATGACAACGGCAAGGCAAAGAAGCGTGTGATTACCTGTGGTGACTTTACGGCCGAAGGCGTAACGGTGGTGGAAGGGCTGCATCAGGGTGACCGGATCATTGTGGAAGGCCAGCAGAAGGTATGTAATGATACAAAATTGTCAGACATTTCATTGTAAAAGGTTTGGATTATGGAAAAGAAAAAACGAAGTGCAGTGGAGTGGGCCATGCATTACCGGCAGATTGTGATTCTGGTGGTGTGCTGTCTGGTCGCTTTTGGTATTTACAGTCTTCCGCAGATGCGTAAAAATGAGTTCCCGGGTTTTACGATCCGTCAGGGAGTCGTAGTGGCAGTGGCACCGGGAAATACGGCGGAAGAGATGGTAGAACAGGTTACCAAGCCCCTGGAAAACTATATATTCAGTTACAAAGAGGTCAAGAAAGGAAAAACGTTCTCGAAAAGCCGTGACGGAATTGTCTATATTCAGGTGGAGCTGAATGACGATCTGAACAATAAAGATGAGTTCTGGAGCAAGTTCAAGCACGGAGTACAGACGTTCAAGACTCAGTTGCCTTCGAATGTACTGGCCGTTCAGGTCATGGATGATTTCGGGGATACCTCCGCTCTTCTGATTACCATGGAGAGCGAAGACAAAACCTATCGGGAACTGAATGACTATATGGATGATTTGCAGGACCGTTTGCGCCGTATTCCGAGTGTAGGCCGTATGACGGTCAGTGGCGTACAGAAAGAACAGATTTCCGTATATTTGGATAATGCTCGCCTGTCCCGGTATGGTTTGAATGACCAGACGCTGGCGGCATCTCTGTTTGCTAAAGGCTTTACGACTACCGGTGGCCGGGTCCGTACAGATGCATATATGCAGCCGGTCTATGTAGCTAGATCGCTCAATACGGTATATGATGTACAGCAGCTGATTGTCTATACTGATCCGCAAGGGCGCAATGTCCGGTTGAAAGATGTAGCACGGGTAGTTCGTGAATATCCGGAACCGGAAAGCTATATTTCCAATAATGGCAAGAAGTGTATCATGCTCAGTGTCGAGATGAAGAAAGGTCAGAACATTGTGAAGATGGGAGAGGATATCAATGAGGTTTTGACCGATTTTCAGCAGACTTTGCCTTCGGAAGTAAGCATTTTCCGGATAACCGACCAAAGCAAGGTCGTTGATGACAGTGTAACCAACTTCCTGCATGAGCTGGTAATTGCCATTGTCGCGGTAATTATTGTCGTGATGCTGTTGTTGCCCATGCGGGTTGCTTTGGTGGCAGCTTCCACGATTCCGATTACCATATTCATTTCACTGGGCCTGTTCCATGCTTTCGGGCTGGAACTGAATACCGTAACCCTGGCTGCATTGATTGTGACACTGGGAATGATTGTTGATAACTCTATCGTGATCATCGACTGCTATCTGGAGAAGATCGGAGAAGGAGTATCGCGCTGGCATGCTTCCATTGAGAGTACACAGCATTTCTTCAAATCCATCTTCTCGGCTACGATGGCCATCAGTATTACCTTCTTCCCCTTCCTGATCACTACTTCGGGTATGATCCATGACTTCCTGTTGAGTTTCCCATGGGCCATTACACTGATTCTGGCTATTTCGCTGGTTGTAGCCACTCTGCTGGTTCCTTTCATGCAGTTCTACTTTATCCGCAAGCCGATTCGCCAGAAGATGCGTCCCGACGGAAAGCCGGCATTTTCTTTCCTGAATATGCTGCAAGTCTATTATGACCGCTTGCTGGCCTTTTGTTTCCGCTGGCCGAAGGCTACACTGGCAACAGGGATTCTGTCGATTGTACTGGGAGCCTTTCTGCTGGGTAAATTGCCGCAACAGCTGATGCCGTATGCCGACCGGAATCAGTTTGCCGTAGAAATTTACCTGCCTACCGGTGCTTCTGTCAACCGGACTGCTGAGGTTGCCGACAGCCTGGAGCATATTCTTCGCCGGGATCCGAGAGTCGTATCCGTAGCTTCCTTCAAGGGATGTGCTTCACCGCGTTTCCAGACTACATATGCTCCTCAGATTGCAGGAACCAATTATGCACAGTTCATTGTCAATACGACGGGAATCAAGGAAACGGTGGAATTGCTGGAAGAGTATGCTCCCCGGTACAATGATTATTTCCCGGATACCAGAGTACGGTTCAAGCAGCTGAGTTACAGTGAGGCCGTTTATCCGGTGGAAGTCCGGTTGAGCGGCGAGAGTCTGGATTCCATTCGGGTAGCAGTAGATACGATTGAATCAATTCTTCGCGGAATGCCGGAACTGGTTACGGTTCAGAGTGATCTGAGTGATCCGTTGCAGGCTGCGGAAATCCGCCTGAAGGAAGACGAAGCAAGCCGGTTGGGCATCAGCAACATACAGGTTGAAACAGCCCTTGCTCTCCGTTATGGCAGCGGAATACCGGTCGCCAGTGTGTGGGAAGGCGATGACAATATTCCGGTATCCATCAAGAGCGAAACTTCTGATCATGCCACTAATGAAGACCTGATGAATGAACTGATTCCGGTTGCCGGAGGACTTTCATGCGTTCCTTTGCGGCAAGTTGCTGAGATTGTTCCGGTATGGAAGGTAGGACAGATTGTTCGTCGCAACGGTATTCTGACAGCTACCGTGCAGGCTGACCTGCAGCGTGGAGAGAATGGAATGGCGGTTGTTGGAAAGGTTCAGCAGCAGCTGGATGGACTTTCTTTGCCTCAGGGCGTACAGCTGGCCTATGGAGGAGATCTGGAAGACAGTGCGGATAAGATGTCGCCGGTGATGAACGGACTGATGGTGGCAGCCTTATGATTTTCTTTATTCTGGTGCTTCATTTCCATCGGGTCAATATCGCAACGCTGATCTTCCTGAGCATGGCTCTTTGCCTGTTCGGTACGGCTGCGGGTATTCTGATTCAGGGAGTGGAATTCAGTATTACCTGTGTACTGGGTATTGTCAGTCTGATGGGAATCATTGTCCGTAACGGAATTATCATGATCAATTATGCAGAGGAACTGCGTGAAACGGAAAGAATGCATGTACGTGAGGCCATCTGGCATTCGGCCAGCCGGCGTATGCGGCCTATCTTCCTGACTTCGGCTGCTGCTTCCATGGGGGTAATCCCGATGATTCTGGCAAGAGCGGACTCTGGATGCCGATGGGAACGGTGATCTGTTACGGTACGCTGATCACGATGATTTTCCTGCTGACCGTACTTCCGGTTGCTTATCTGCTGCTTTTCAGCGGCTCCACCGAAAAGCGCAAGCGTGTGAATGCTTTGGAGAAACAATGATTGTATACCTGTATGTTCAACTAACAACAACGATTATGAAACTCAAATCGAAATATACATTTCTGCTGGTTCTTGCCGGAATGTGTCAGATGCCTTTACAGGCCCAGCAGACGTACTCACTGGAAGATTGTATCCGGGAAGCCTTGATAAATAATGTCCGGATGAAGAATGCAGCCAATGACCTGAAGGCTGCCCAAGAAACCCGGAGCGAGGCTTTTACCCGCTATTTCCCTTCGGTAAGTGCCGCAGGAAGCGGATTTATTGCTGACAAAGGTTTGCTGCAGATGTCACTTTCACCCGAGATGGAGATGTCGATGATGAAGAATGGAGTCATCGGAGGTGTATCGGCTACCCTGCCTTTGTTTACCGGCGGTCAGCTGGTAAACGGTAATAACTGGCGAAAACCGGAATAGAAGCCGGCCGTCTCCAGCTTCGCCGTTCGGAAAATGAGGTAACGCTTACGGTGGAGAATTATTTCTGGCAGGTAGTCATGCTGGAAGAAAAGCTGCATACTTTGCAGACGGTGGAAGAACAGTTGGCCGGTATAGCCAAGGATGCCGAGGCTGCCGTGAAGGCAGGTGTCAGCAACCGGAATGACTTGCTTCAGGTGCAGCTGCGCCGTAACGAAACGAAGAGTGGCCGTATCAATCTGGAAAATAGCCTGGCTCTTGCCCGGAATCTGCTGGCCCAGTATATCGGTCATCCTGCCGACAGCATCCGTTTGTCGGTCAGTCTGGATGGTTCTGTTCCGGAGAATCCGGAGGCACTCCGGACTGATCACCAGGCTTCCCTGCCGTTGACTCCGGAATACGGCCTGCTTCAGCAACAGGTAAAGTCCGGCCGTCTTCAGTACAAGATGGCGGTCGGCAAGAATCTTCCTACGATAGCAATCGGAGGCGGTTATTTCTATGAAAATCTGATGGATAAGGATCATTCATTCTGGATGGCTTTGCCACGGTATCTGTCCCTCTTTCGGGATGGTGGGGCGGTTCGCACAATATGAAGAAACAGAAGCTGCAATGGCAGAATGCCGAAAATCAGCTGACGGACCAGAGTGAACGCCTGATTATCCGGATGGAACAGGCCTGGAATGATTTGAATAACGCTTACCAACAGGTGAAGATTGCCTGCGAATCCATAGAACAGGCTACGGAAAACCTGCGTCTGAATACTGATTATTACACGGCAGGGACTTGTACGATGAGCGATTTGTTGGAAGCCCAGACTCTTTATCGCCAGAGTCGTGACCAGTATGTGGATGCTTATTCCCAGTATGAAGTCAAGAAGCGTGAATATCTTCAGGCTACAGGACGATAAAATGTGTTTGTTCTTCCTGCATGAAACAACAGTTTCGTCAGCAGAAAACTTTAGTTTCATCAGGAAGAACTTTTTGTTCCACCTACTGGAACTTTTTGTTTCACTAGGAAGAAACTTTAGTTTCACCAGCAGAAAACTTTGGTTCGTCTAGGGAAAACTGTTGTTTTCATAGGCCGAAACAAAAGTTTTGTCCTGTTAAACACCTTACATTGTCCGGATGATTCTTTCCGGATGTCCGTTTATTTGGTCTGTGAATATCCGTCAGCCTTCAGCAGTTCGATGATTCTTTCTCTGAATTCTCCCTGAATGAGGATTTCCCCTTCCTTGACAGAACCTCCCACACCGCATTTGGTTTTCAGCATACGGCCCAGTTCCTTCAAGTCATCTTCCCGGCCTGTGAATCCGCTGACTACGGTGACCGTCTTTCCGCCTCGTCCTTTTTTCTCTATTTTTACGCGCAGCTTCTGGGCCCGTTTCTCGGGTGTTTCGGCTTCTCCTTCCGTTTCTGTTTCATAACGGAAGTCGGGGTTGGTCGAATAAACTATATTCAGTCGGTCTTTCCAGTCATTTTGTTTCATAAGCATTGTTTTTTGTCAGGAGGCAAAGGTACGTTTTTTTTCTTCATTCTTTCCCGCATTCCAAATAAATACCGTAATTTTGCAACCGAGTGAATAGACAAAGCTGAGAAAGATGACTACCCGTTCAGGTAAAAATATAGAGAAAATACCGGAACCGACACTTCGCCGGCTACCCTGGTATTTGTCCGGTGCCAAGCTGATGCGTGAGCGCGGGGAACGCTATATTTCGTCTACCCGGTTGTCTGAACAGATCAATATAGATGCTTCACAGATTGCCAAGGATCTTTCGTTCGTGAATATTTCCGGACGTACGCGTGTCGGATATGAAATCGACTCCCTGATCCGTGTACTCGAAGACTTTCTGGGATTTACCCGTCTGCATAAAGCTTACCTTTTCGGAGTGGGAAGCCTTGGAGGAGCCCTGCTTCGTGACTCGGGACTGGCACAGTTCGGTCTGGAGATTGTGGGAGCGTTTGATGTCAATCCCGAACTGGTAGGTACCAGTATAAACGGGATTCCCATTTATCACACCGATGAGTTTACCGAACGTATCCGTCAGGATGGGGTCTGTATCGGCGTACTGACCGTACCTATCAGCATTGCCCAGGAGGTGACCGACCGGATGGTGGACGGCGGAATCCGTGCAGTCTGGAACTTTACTCCTTCCGTATCCGGGTGCCTGAGCATATTGTGGTGCAAAACACTTCGCTGTATGCCCATCTGGCTGTGATGTTCAATCGTTTGAATGAAACCCTAAAGAAATAATAAATACTTATGAAGATTATAGCGATCGGCATGAATTATTCCCTGCATTGTCAGGAATTGCATGCAGATGAGGCCTTGCCTCAGGAACCGGTCATTTTCATGAAGCCGGATTCTGCCTTGCTGAAGGACAGCAAGCCCTTTTTTATTCCCGATTTTTGTGAGCAGGTTGATTATGAAACGGAGCTGGTGGTCCGCATCAGCCGGTTGGGAAAGAACATTGCCGAGCGCTTTGCTTCCCGCTATTATGATGCCGTAACCGTAGGAATTGACTTCACGGCCCGCGACTTGCAGCGTAAGTCCGTGCGGAAGGCAAGCCCTGGGAACTCTGCAAGGGCTTCGACAATTCGGCTGCCATCGGTGACTGGGTGCCTGTGGAACGCTTTTCCGATATTCAGCAGATCGGTTTCCATCTGGATATCGACGGAAATACGGTACAACGGGGAAATACGGCAGACATGCTGTTCGGGGTTGACCGCATCATTGCTTATGTCAGCCGTTTCTGTACGCTGAAAATCGGTGACTTGCTTTTCACCGGAACTCCGGTCGGAGTCGGTCCGGTCCGCATCGGAAACCATCTGGAAGGTTATTTGGAGAACGATAAAGTATTGGATTTTTATATACGATGAAAATAAGAGTAGGATTCGGCTTTGACGTCCACCGGCTGGTGGAGGGCCGTGAATTGTGGCTGGGAGGTATTCGTCTGGAACATGAACTGGGCCTGTTGGGCCATTCAGATGCAGATGTCCTGATCCATGCCATTTGTGATGCCTGCTGGGAGCTGCGAATATGCGTGATATCGGTTATCATTTCCCCGATACGGCAGGCGAGTTCAAGAATATTGACAGCAAGATTCTGCTGGCCCGTACCGTCGATCTGATTGCGGAAAAAGGCTGGCGGGTAGGCAATATTGATGCGACGGTTTGTGCCGAACGTCCCAAGCTGAAGGCCCGTATTCCCGAAATGCAGGAAGTACTGGCTCACGTAATGGGAGTTGAGGCGGACGATGTTTCCATTAAGGCAACCACTACCGAGAAGCTGGGTTTCACCGGACGGGAGGAAGGAATCTCAGCATACGCTACGGTATTGATTGAAAAAGACTGATTTGCCGGAGGAGTTCAGAGAATCAGTCCCAGAGCAAGGAGCAGACCGAAAAGCAACATGTTGCGTGAGGTCTCTCCCAGAATGCGGTTCAGGGCTTTTCCCTTTCCGATACGTGCCATTTTCTGTGTTGTAAGAATATGGGGTATCAGATAGAGCTGGGGAAGCAGGACCGCATAAATTTTTCCCAGCCAGATAAAGTAGAAGCAGAGCCAGCATGCGGCCATTCCGAGCAGAAAATACAGCAGCAGCCCCGTGCGTGCCCCGAAGCGGACCACGAGTGTTCGCTTTCCGCTGACTGCATCCTGCTCCCGGTCGCGGAAGTTGTTGACCATCAGCAAGGTGTCAATAATGAGTCCGCAGGCAAGAGAAACCACAAAGACTGCCGTGTTCCAGCTGTGAGCCATGACATAGAAGGTACATCCTACGGGGACAAAGCCGAAGAAAATGAGCACCAGTACATCTCCCCATCCGTGATAGGCCAGCGGATAAGGACCGGCCGTATAGAGAAAGGCGAATACGACACAGGCCAGACCTACGGGAATCATTTCCCATCCTCCGTAGCTTAATAAACCCAGACCGACGCAGCAGGCCAGTAGCGTGGTGACTGCAATGCCCCGTTTCATTCCGGCAGGTGTGATCCAGCCTTGCGCACAGGCACGTTCCGGTCCCAGACGGTCTTCCCGGTCAGTTCCCTTCAGATAGTCGTACAAGTCGTTGATGAAATTGGCATCCGTCTGCATCAGAAAGGCAAACAGGAAGCAAAGCAAGGCCGGAACAGGCTGGAATTTTCCGAAGATATAAGCCAGTGCGCAGCCTAGCAGAACCGGAATTGCGGCTCCGGTCAGTGTCTTGGGACGCATGGCCAGCAGCCATGCCTGAAAGGAATTGGGTTTTATCGAATTGTTCATACTTTCAGTGATTATTGTATTAAAAGTCCACAAAGGTACGGAGTTTTTTCATCTTTTCCTTCATTTAGATGGCGGTATATTGCTTTTTTATCCATACATTTGCAGTATACTATGACTTGATAACAAGAATTTTATAACGGAGTGGTTATGTTGCGTAAAATCAGACTGACGTTGGCTGTCTGCTTCTTCCTATGTATCACCGGGCTGTTTCTGGATTTTACAGGAACACTTCATACCTGGCTGGGGTGGATGGCAAAAATTCAGTTCTTGCCGGCCGTGCTGGCACTGAACGTGGGGATTGTAATAGCACTGGTTGTGCTGACACTGGTCTTCGGACGGGTGTATTGTTCGGTAATCTGTCCTTTGGGCGTCATGCAGGATCTCTTTGCATGGTTCGGTAAACGGGGTAAAAAGAGGAAGTATCATTATTCCTATTCTCCGGAAAAGAAGGATGGCGTTACGGCTTTCTGGCTCTGTTCCTGTTGATGCTGGTGGCCGGTATCGGTTCCGGAGCAGCTTTACTGGCTCCTTACAGCTCTTTCGGACGGATTGTTTCCAATTTGCTGGCTCCTTTATACGGATGGGGAAACAACCTGCTGGCTTATTGGCAGAACGGGCAGACAGTTATGCCTTTTATGAAACGGATGTGTGGTTGAAAAGTCTGCCTACTTTCCTGATTGCTGTCATTACGGTGGTTGTCTTGTTTGTGCTGGCATGGCGTAACGGACGTACCTATTGTAATACGGTTTGTCCGGTGGGGACGGGATTGGGCTTCTTCTCCCGCTTTTCATTGTTCCGCCCGGAACTGGATGCCGGGAAGTGTAGGAACTGCGGACTTTGTGCCCGTCAGTGCAAGGCTGCCTGTATCGACTATAAAAATCATCAGATAGATTACAGCCGGTGTGTGGCTTGTATGGATTGTCTGGATTCCTGCCGTCATGATGCTCTTCATTTCCGTTTGCGGACGGCGAAGGCTGCCCGTCCGGCCGTGGAGAAAACAGAACCGGCCGGACCGGCAGATGATTCCCGCCGCAGTTTCCTGGCATCGACAGCTCTGTTGGCTGCCGCAACGACACTGAAGGCTCAGGAAAAGAAGGTCGACGGCGGTCTGGCCGTCATTGAAGACAAGCAGATTCCTCACCGGAACACACCGATTGTTCCGCCGGGAGCGTGGAGTGCCCGTCATTTTGCCCAGCACTGTACGGCCTGTCAGTTGTGTGTGTCTGCCTGCCCTAACGGAGTCTCCGTCCTTCCACCGATCTGATGAAACTGATGCAGCCGGAGATGTCTTATGAACGTGGATATTGCCGGCCGGAGTGTACCCGCTGCTCGGATGTATGTCCGACCGGAGCAATCCGTCCGATCATGGTGGAAGACAAGTCGTCTACACAGATCGGTCATGCCGTATGGGTGAAGAAGAACTGTGTGGTATTGACAGATGGGGTAGCATGTGGAAATTGTGCCCGTCATTGTCCGGTGGGAGCGATTCAGATGATTCCTTCCGAGCCGGGAAATCCGGATTCTTTGAAAATTCCGGCTGTCAATGTGGAACGGTGTATCGGATGCGGAGCTTGTGAAAACCTTTGTCCGTCACGTCCGTTCAGTGCCATTTATGTGGAAGGGCATGAGATGCACCGGATGGTGTAAGGTGGTTGCAGAAAACTGTTCATTGTTTTAACGGATTTAAGAAAGACAGATATGACAAATAACAAAGAAATATCCCGCCGCAGCTTTCTGAAGCTGATGGGAGCTGCCGGAGCAACGGCGGTAGGAGTGGCTTCCTGTGATGGTAAGAAGGATGGGACGAATGCGGTGGAAGAGATACCGACCGGTCAGATGACTTACCGTACCAATCCTTCAACCGGAGACAAGGTTTCTCTGCTGGGATTCGGCATGATGCGTCTGCCGTCTGTAGGAGGACGGAGTGCCCGGGAGGGAAAGGAAGAAATTGATCAGGAAATGGTGAACCAGATGGTGGATTATGCATTGCCCATGGAGTGAACTATTTTGATACGTCTCCGGCTTATTGCCAGGGTAAATCAGAACAGGCAACGGGTATTGCCCTCAGCCGTTATCCGCGTGACAAGTATTTTATTGCTACCAAGCTTTCGAATTTCTCGCCCGCTACATGGAGCAGGGAAGCCTCGCTGGCCATGTATCACAACTCGTTTAAGGAGTTGAAGGTGGATTATATAGACTACATGCTGTTGCATGCAATCGGTATGGGAAATGGTATGGAAGAATTCGAATCGCGTTATGTGAAGAACGGAGTCCTCGATTTCCTGCTGGAAGAACGGAAGGCCGGGCGTATCCGTAACCTCGGATTTTCTTATCATGGAGACATCCGTGTATTCGACTATCTGCTTTCCCGTCATGATGAGTACAAATGGGATTTCGTTCAGATTCAGCTGAACTATCTGGACTGGAAGTATGCCAAGCAGATCAATCCGACCAATACCGATGCCGAATACCTGTATGCAGAACTGGTCAAGCGAAACATTCCGGCAATTATTATGGAACCGTTGCTGGGAGGACGTCTTTCCAATGTGCCCGATAATATCATGGCCCGGCTGAAAGAACGGGAGCCGGAACGCAGTGTGGCTTCATGGGCATTCCGTTATGCGGGAACTTATCCGGACGTACTGACAGTGCTGAGCGGCATGACGCGGATGGAACATCTTCAGGATAACCTGCGTACCTATGCGCCGTTGCAGCCGCTGACGGAAGAGGAAATCCGCTTCCTGCATGATACGGCAACGCTGATGATGGAATTCGATACCATTCCGTGTAATGACTGCAAATACTGTATGCCTTGTCCTTATGGACTGGATATACCGGGTATTCTGCTGCACTATAACAAGTGCCTGAACGAAGGAAATATTCCTCAGAGTTCGCAGGATGCCAATTATCGGGAAGCACGTCGTGCCTATCTGATCGGTTACGACCGCAGTGTCCCGAAACTTCGCCAGGCCAGTCATTGCATCGGGTGTAACCAGTGCACTCCGCATTGTCCTCAGAGTATTAATATACCGAAGGAACTGCATCGGATTGATGCTTATGTGGAACGTCTGAAGCAGGAAACCTTATGATGGGTGAACTGGTAAGCTTCTTCACGAAGGTGGTTACTCTCTGGTATTGCAGAAGGACGGAAAGATACATACCTTTTCGGAACGCGGTGTGGCTGATTTGTATCGGCTCCGTTCCGAAAATCCGGAACTCCTGCAGGGAGCTTTTCTGGCAGATAAGGTTGTCGGTAAAGGAGTTGCAGCCTGATGATTCTGGGAGGAGTGGCGGAACTGCATGCAGATGTGATCAGTGAGCCTGCTCTTTCCTTGCTGGCTGAAAGTCCGGTGCGTGTGTCGTACGGGGAAAAGGTACCTTCGATCCGCAATCGGGCCCGTACCGGTTTCTGTCCGCTGGAAACCTTGTGCAAGGATGCGAAGACGGCAGCCCAGTGTCTGCCGCTGATTGATGAATTTGTAAACTCAATGAAGAAATAAGAATGGAAGCAACTGTAAAATTGTATACGTATGGCTATCGTGAGGTCAGAACCTATGTGATGGCATGTTTGTTTGTATTGGGCAATGTGGCATTGCCACAGCTTTTCATCTGATTCCGCAAGGAGGAATCATCTGGCTGCCGATTTATTTTTTACGCTGGTAGGAGCCTATAAGTATGGATGGAAGGTTGGTTTGCTGACCGCCATCGCTTCTCCGCTGGTCAATTCCTGGTTCTTCGGGATGCCTGCACCGGCTGTTTTGCCGGCTATTCTGACCAAGTCTCTGCTGCTGGCTGTTGCGGCTGGCTTTGTTGCTGCCCGGTTCAAGAATGTATCCTGGAAAGGATTACTGGCCGTTGTTCTGTTTTATCAGGTTGTCGGAACTTTAGCTGAATGGGCTTATGTGGGTGACTTGCGCCTGGCTTTGCAGGACTTCCGGATCGGTCTGCCGGGTATGCTGCTGCAGGTTGTCGGTGGTTACTGGTACTTCGTCGTATCATGCAAAAATAAAATGCTTGTGTGGCAAAGAAAGATATGGCTGTTTGCACTGGTGGCCACCATGCTGCTGACTTCTTGTGCAACAGCCTCTCTGACTCCCTCGAAAGGAGTGGGGAGGGTCCGTCAATATGATTTCTACAGTGCACAACTACCCGATTCTTTTGACGGTTTCCGGGTAGCATTTGCTACGGATTTCCATTATGAAAGCCGTTTTACGGCCCGGCGGCTTCCCCATCTGATTCATACGCTTCAGTTGCTGGATACAGATGTGCTCCTGCTGGGAGGAGATTATTGTGGAAGGGCAGGCGGAAACATGGATTCTTTATTTAACGCTTTATCCCGGATACAGACGCCCTATGGAACTTATGCAGTGATGGGAAACCATGAACGCGGTGAGGTGGACCGTCAGGTACGTCTGGCGATGCAGCGTACAGGTGTCCGTCTGTTGGAACATCAGACAGATACACTTTGGAAAGGAACGGAGTTCATTTTGCTGGCCGGAGTACGGAATCCGTTTGATCTGAAACAGAACGGGGTGTCTCCTACGCTATCTCTGCAACCGGAAGATTTCGTTCTTCTGCTGACGCATACACCGGACTATGTGGAGGATGTGGACGTTTCCAATACCGACCTGGCACTGGCCGGACATACGCATGGCGGGCAGGTCAGTCTGTTCAAGCGCTGGACACCGGCCCGTTTCTCTAAATACGGGAATCGTTTTTTGACCGGTCTGAAGAAAAACAGCCGGGGAATTCCTGTTATCATCAGCAATGGTATCGGAACTTCCCGTAAAGATGTACGGTTATTTACTCCCAGTGAAGTGGTTCTGATCGTTCTTCATAAGGAATAGAACGGGGCAATTCGATCAGAATTGCTGGTAAAGTTTCCGTTCCTGAATGATCCGGTGAACTTCCGGATGCAGGAAATAGCGGATATCTTTTCCTTGTGCCAGACTCTCCCGGATGAAAGTTGAACTGATTTCCAGCAGGGGACTGTGTACGGCTTTGACACGTGACGGGAGGCTGGATTCATCAAGGTATATCCCTGTCGCGGATAAATCAGCAAATGATATTGTTCAAGAATGACTTCCGGTGATTTCCATTTCTGGAATGCCTGCCAGTTGTCCGCACCGATAATCAGGTAGAATTCACGTTCCGGATAAGCTGCAGACAGTGCCTGAAGTGTGTGGATGGTATACGAAGGGCGTGGCAAAGAAAATTCGAAGTCGGAAGCGCGGAAACGGGAATATCCGGCTACAGCCTTCTGAACCAGTTCCAGACGGGTGTGGTCATCAAGCAGTTCGCTTTGTTGCTTGAACGGGTTTTGGGGAGAAACCAGAAGCCAAACCTCGTCCACTTCGCCATATTCGCACAGGTAGTTGGCCAGTGCCAGATGGCCGATGTGGACGGGATTGAACGAACCTCCGAATATCCCTGTTCTCAAAGGTTCTTTTTCCATTTACGGTAATTGACAATTTGCCATGCTCCAACCAGTAGCATAGCAGTTGTGATGATATATTCTTCTTTCGCTACGGCAACGATGGCAACCGCTAAGGCTGCCAGTCCGATGAAGATACAGAGTATCATCATTATCCGGATTGTTTTTTAGGGTCTTTGGGCATGGCTTATTGATTGATGAAATTCCGGATTACTTGTAATGCTTCAGCTTCAGCTGTTTCCAGATTGTCATTGACAATCACTACATCGAACTGCTTGGCAAATCCCAGTTCGAATTCAGCTTTTGCCACACGGCTTTCGATAACTTCGGGTGCATCCGTACCGCGTCCGTTCAGACGTTTGCGGAGTTCTTCTACTGAAGGGGGTTGGATAAATACGGAAAGAGCCCGTTCTCCATAGAATTTTTTGATGTTGCATCCGCCTACTACGTCTACGTCGAAAATAACATTCTGACCTGCAGCCAGCTGTTTTTCAACCTGACTTTTCAGTGTTCCATAGAAGCGGTTCGGGTAAACTTCTTCGTATTCCAGGAATTCACCCTGTGCAATTCGCTGTTTGAATTCTTCAGGGGTCAGGAAGAAATATTCTACTCCGTTTTGTTCGTTGCCGCGAGGCGCTCTGCTGGTTGCCGATATGGAAAAGGCCAGGTTCAGATTCTGTTGCAGCAAATAATTGATAATGGTTGATTTGCCGGAACCGGACGGGGCTGAAAAAATAATAAGCTTTCCGTTCATACTTACATTACATTTAAGACTTGTTCCTTAATTTGTTCCAGTTCGTCCTTCATCTGAACTACGATATTTTGCATTTCGGCATGATTGGACTTACTGCCGGTGGTGTTGATTTCACGTCCCATTTCCTGAGCAATGAACCCCAGTTTCTTACCTTGTCCGTGTCCTCCGGCCATGGTTTCTCTGAAATATTTTAAATGATTGCTGAGACGCTGTTTCTCTTCGTTGATATCCAGTTTCTCGATATAGTAGATCAGTTCCTGCTCCAGACGGTTCTTGTCGTAATCGATGCTGAGCGATTTTTCCAGAGCTTCAGTGATTCGCTCTCTGATTTTGGTTACGCGCTCTTTTTCATAAGTTTCGATGGATTTCAGCAACCGTTCGATGTTGTCAATCTTTTCGGTGAATTTCTTTTCCAGAGCTGCTCCTTCCTGCTTGCGGAAGTCAACCACATGCTGCAAGGCTTCCTCTACAGCCTTTCTGACCGTATTCCATTCTTCCTCTGTCAGTTCTTGAATATCTACACGAGTAAGGACATCCGGCATACGAAGCAGGGTAGCAAACCAGTCTTCCGGTAACGGAATATTGCATGTTTCGGAAATAGTCTTGATTTGTTGATAGTAATTCTGCAGGAGTGCAGTGTTAATGGGAGTTGCAGCTTCTGCCGCTTCTTTTTCAATCCAAAGATTGACATCTACTTTCCCGCGTTCCAGTGTTTTGGAAATCAGGTTGCGGATCTCCATTTCTTTTTCGCGGTATAACGGAGCAATGCGGGTGGACAAATCCATCGCCTTGCTGTTTAACGATTTGATTTCTACGTAAATTTTTTTGTCTCCGAAAGTGGCAGTCGCCTTGCCATATCCGGTCATTGATTGTATCATAACTAATGTATTTTTTTGCAAAAGTAACCATTTTATGGAAATTAAGTGCAAATAAAAGTGTATATTTGCACCCTACATAATATAAAAAAGAATCAAGCTATGTCCTGCATATTGCATATAGAAACATCTACGGAAACATGCTCCGTTGCATTGAGCCATGATGGGGCTTCAGTGTTTAGTAAAGAAAACTTTGACGGTCCGTCACATGCCTCACTGTTAGGAGTGTACGTTGACGAGGCTATGTCTTTTGCTGATAGTCATGCTTTACCTGTTGATGCTGTAGCAGTGAGCTGCGGTCCGGGATCTTATACAGGATTGCGAATCGGCGTTTCGATGGCTAAAGGTTTGGCTTTCGGACTGAATGTTCCGTTGGTGGGACTTCCTACTCTTGAGGTGATGTGTGTACCGGTATTGCTGGGAAAAGATCTGGAAGATGACGCGATGCTTTGCCCGATGATCGATGCCCGACGTGCAGAAGTATATGCAGCTGTATACGACCGTGCATTACATCCTTTACGCCCTGCCGGTGCTGATATCGTTGAACCGGGTGCGAATCCTTATCTGGAGTTTCTGGAACGGGGACCGGTATACTTCTTCGGGAACGGAGCTGGTAAATGCCGTGAAGCCTTGACACATCCGAATGCTCATTTCGTAGATGATATCCGTCCGCTGGCTCGCTGGATGTTTCCTCTGGCTGAAAAAGCGATAGCCCGTGAGGAATTTCGGGATGTAGCTTACTTTGAGCCATTTTATCTCAAAGAATTCGTGGCTTCAAAACCTAAGAAGCTGATTTAATGAATATGAACAACAACGGATCAAGACATTATGGAATATAATACACAACAACGCAAGCTTCCGTTGCCTGAATATGGCAGAAGTGTACAGCACATGGTAGATCATGCGCTGACCATTGAAGATCGTGAAGAGCGCCAACGGTGTGCACGCACGATAGTGAATATTATGGGAGGGATGTTTCCTGCGCTGAGAGATTCGGCTGATTTTAATCGAAGATTATGGGATCATCTGGCTATTATGTCGGATTTTCAACTGGATATCGACTATCCTGTGGAAGTCGTAAAGCGAGAAAGCCTGGAAGTGAAACCTGACCGTTTGTCGTATCCTCAAAAGAATATCCGGTTCCGTCATTACGGCCGTTTTATTGAAGATCTGGCAAAGACCGCAGCAGACATGCCCGATGGTGAAGAGAAGCAGCGCTTGCTGTTCCTTGTAGCCAGTCATATGAAAAGAGATTACCTGAACTGGAATAAGGACAGTGTGGAAGATCAGAAGATTTTTGATGATCTTCCTTGCTTGCTGACGGTAAGGTACAGCTCTCGACTGCTGATTTCCGGTTGGCAGAACAGCGTCCTTTCATCCCGCGTAAAAAGCAGATGGGAGGTTCACAGAAAAAGAAATATTAATTGAATAATCAAATCTTGGTTTGGTATGGCATCATTTGTGATTGAAGGAGGACATCGGCTTCAGGGCGAGATCGTTCCTCAGGGAGCTAAGAATGAGGTACTACAGGTGGTGTGTGCGACTCTGCTCACCAGTGAGGAAGTGACTATTGAGAACATTCCTGATATTCTCGACGTGAACAATCTGATTCAGCTTTTGCGGGATATGGGAGTCAAAGTTTCCCGTACGGGAGTAGACACTTATACCTTCCGTGCAGATGAAGTGGATACGGCCTATCTGGAGAGTCAGGAATTTTTGCAGCGTTGCTCAAAGCTGAGAGGTTCCGTCATGCTGGTTGGTCCGTTGCTGGCCCGCTTCGGACGTGCACTGATCTCCAAGCCAGGAGGAGACAAAATTGGCCGTCGCCGTCTCGATACACATTTCCTGGGTATCAGTAAACTGGGAGCAGAATTCACTTATGATTCAACCAGAGGTATTTTCCGTATTCAGGCAGATCATCTGAAAGGAGCTTATATGCTGCTTGATGAGCTTCCGTAACAGGTACGGCCAACATTATTATGACAGCTGTTCTGGCTGAAGGTACCACTACAATTTATAATGCAGCGTGTGAACCTTATGTTCAGCAACTTTGCCGAATGTTAAACAGTATGGGTGCACGTATCTCGGGTATCGCCTCTAATTTGCTGACAATTGAAGGTGTAACTTCCCTGAAAGGCTGTGTACATCGTGTATTGCCCGATATGATTGAAGTAGGTAGTTTCATCGGTATGGCAGCAATGACAGCCAGTGAGATAACTATCCGTAATGTGTCGTATGAGAATCTGGGGATTATTCCTGACAGCTTCCGTCGTCTGGGTATTCAGCTGGAACAGCGGGGAGATGATATTTTTGTTCCCAGACAGGAACATTATCAGATTGAATCTTTCATTGATGGATCTATCATGACCATTGCTGATGCTCCATGGCCGGGACTTACACCTGACTTGCTGAGTGTCATTCTGGTAGTGGCCACTCAGGCGAAGGGAAGTGTGCTGATTCATCAGAAGATGTTTGAAAGCCGTCTGTTCTTTGTTGATAAACTTATAGATATGGGAGCACAGATCATCCTGTGTGATCCTCACAGAGCTGTTGTGATCGGTCATGACCGTAATTTCTGCCTCAGAGGCGGAAACATGACTTCTCCGGATATCCGTGCAGGAATTGCTTTGCTTATTGCAGCATTGAGTGCTGACGGAGTAAGCCGGATACACAACATCGAACAGATTGACCGTGGCTATCAGAATATAGAACAGCGACTCACTGCATTGGGTGCGCGAATCACTCGTTTGCCTTAATTCATTTAGGTATGATTAAGAAAGAGGAAGTTTTAAGATCGGTATTATCAATAAACCGCATGGGGTGAAAGGAGAAGTATCCTTTACCTTTACTGACGATATTTTTGACCGGGTGGAGGATTGCGATTATCTGGTTCTTCTGCTTGATGGAATTTTGGTTCCTTTCTTTATCGAAGAATATCGTTTCCGTTCGGATAATGTCGCTTTGGTAAAGTTTGAAGGGATTGATTCAACTGAAAAAGCACGGACCTGACCAATGTGGAGGTTTATTATCCCGTGAAGTTTATGGATGATCAGGAGGAAATCTCGTCGTGGAACTATTTTATAGGCTTTCGGGTAGAGGATATTCATCACGGATGTCTGGGTACAGTCGTTGATGTGGATGATGCTACCATGAATGTGCTTTTTGTCATCGAAAACGGAGATGAGGAAGTTCTGTTGCCGGCTCATGAAGAGTTTATTCTTGATATTGACCGCAAGAAGAAGATTCTCAAGGTGGACATTCCCGACGGGTTGTTGGACTGACGGATTGTGAATGAACTAATAAGGTACTGATATGAAAAGGAAAGGTCGTAAAGCATTCTGGCATAATATCAAGTTTAAATATAAACTGACTATTATCAATGAGAATACCTTGGAAGAGGTAGTGGGTATTCATGTGTCGAAGCTTAACGGGCTTTCAGTCTTGCTTGCTGCATCGACCGTCATATTTCTGATTGCCGCATCCATTATTGCTTTTACTCCCTTGCGCAACTATCTGCCCGGATATATGAACAGCGAGTTGCGTACTCAAGTCGTGACCAATGCGCTCCGTGCGGATTCTCTGGAGGAAGCTCTGGCTCGTCAAAACCATTATATTATGAACATTCGTGATATTCTGAGCGGAGAGGTAAAGGCTGACACAGTCAAGTCCATAGACTCGCTGGCTAACCAGCGTGCCGAGGAACTGATGGAACGGACTGCGGAAGAAGATGCTTTTCGTAAAAAGTATGAAGAGCGTGAGCGTTATAATCTGACGGCTGTCAACGATGCCCATAGCGCCATCGGATTGAATTTCAGACGTCCTACTCGTGGAGTAATGGCGACAAACTTTAATCCGGAGGGGAAACATTTTGGGGTGGATCTGACAGCCAGTCCCAATGAAGTATAGTAGCTGCATTGATGGTACAGTTATTCTGGCTACTTATACGGCAGATGCCGGTTATGTAGTCCAGATTCAACATACACAAAACTTTGTGACTGTTTACAAACATTGTGGTTCATTGATGAAAACAGAAGGTGACAAGGTGAAAGGAGGAGAGGTCATTGCACTGGTAGGTAAAAGTGGCAATGAAAAGGATACTCCTCATCTGCATTTTGAAGTGTGGCATAAGGGAAACCCTGTCAATCCGGCTAAATATGTAGTATTTTAAAGGTTATGAAGAAACAAATAGCAATATTAGGTTCTACAGGATCAATCGGGACACAGGCGCTGGAAGTGATTGCCGAACATCCCGACTTGTATGAAGTGTATGTTCTGACAGCTAATAACCAGGTGGATTTGCTGGCTGAGCAGGCCCGTAAGTTTCATCCGGAAGCTGTTGTAATCGCTAATAAGGATAAATATGCCAGACTGAAAGAAGCTCTTTCCGATCTGCCGATTAAGGTTTATGCCGGAGAGGATGCCCTTTGTCAGGTTGTCGAATCAGGTCCAATTGACATTGTATTGACCGCAATGGTAGGATATGCGGGGCTTCGACCGACTATCAATGCTATTAAGGCAGGTAAGGCCATTGCTTTGGCAAACAAGGAAACACTGGTGGTTGCCGGAGAACTGATCAATGCTCTGGCAGCAGAATATCATACACCGATCTTGCCGGTTGATTCGGAGCATTCTGCAATATTCCAATGTCTGGAACCCGGAAATCCGGTTAGTAAAGTGATTCTGACGGCTTCAGGAGGTCCCTTCCGTACCTTTACCAGGGAGCAGCTTCAAACTGTGACCAAAGAACAAGCCTTGAAACATCCCAACTGGAGTATGGGAGCCAAAATTACCATTGACTCTGCTTCTATGATGAACAAGGGCTTTGAAGTGATCGAGGCACGTTGCTATTTGGCATGCGCCCTGAGCAGATAGAGTTGTCGTTCATCCGCAGTCTGTCATTCATTCAATGGTAGAATTTGCTGACGGTGCCGTGAAGGCCCAACTGGGAGTTCCGGACATGCGTTTGCCTATTCAATATGCATTCTCCTATCCGGTCCGCGAGAGTCTCTCCGGAGAAAGACTGGATTTCGTGAAGTGTCATACGCTGACTTTTGAAGCTCCGGATACAGAACGCTTCCGTAATCTGGCTTTGGCTTATGAAGCTCTTCATCAGGGAGGAAATATGCCTTGTATCATTAATGCGGCCAATGAAGTAGTTGTGGCTTCTTTCCTGCAGGATCGTATCTCGTTCCTGGGTATGAGTGATGTCATAGAACAGGCAATGAGCAAAGTTCCGTTTATTAAGGAACCTACATACGCAGATTATGTGGCCACTGATGCAGAAACCCGTCGAATAGCAGCTGAACTGGTTATCAATGCACCTTCTTTTTCTAAAAGTAAATAGTCCTTAAAAGTAAAATATCAGAAATTAGTAATAGAAAAGTAAAACAAGAGTAGAATGGAAACATTTTTGATTCGTGCCCTTCAACTGGTACTTAGCCTTTCGTTGCTGGTTATCATTCACGAAGGAGGACACTTTTTCTTTGCCCGTCTTTTTAAGATTCGTGTAGAGAAGTTTTATATCTTTTTTGATCCCTGGTTCTCGCTTTTCAAGTTCAAGCCTAAAAATAGCGAGACTGAATATGGAATCGGCTGGCTTCCCTTGGGAGGTTATTGCAAGATTTCAGGAATGATTGATGAATCAATGGATACCGAGCAGATGAAGCAACCGCCTCAGCCGTGGGAGTTTCGTTCGAAGCCAGCATGGCAACGTCTTCTGGTCATGATCGGGGGAGTATTGATGAATTTTTTGCTGGCTTTGTTTATTTATTCTATGATTCTGTTCACCTGGGGAGATCAGTATATCGCCCTGAAAGACATGAGTTATGGAATGAAGTTTAATGAAACGGCGCGCGAAATCGGTTTCCGTGACGGAGATATTCTGGTCAGTGCGAATGGAAAGGAGCTGACACGTTATAATGTTGATATGCTCCGTAGCCTGGCTGAAGCACGTGAAGTCGTTGTATTGCGTGATGGAAAGAAAGAGCAGATTCTCATGCCGGAAATCAGTTTGCTGGAGATTGCAAAGGAAGATCCTCCATTTGTGGATATGTTGATCCCTAATGTTGTCGATTCTGTTTTGGCCGATGGAGGATTTGCGAAAGCCGGCTTGCAGAAGGGAGACTCCTTGATTGCCTTTAACGGAACACCGTTGCATTCCTGGAATGAATTTACGGAACAGCTCGGTGAACTTCGTTTGCGGTCGGAGGTAGAACAGAAATCATCAGCATCTTTCTCGCTCGTATATTCACGGGCAGGAGTACGTGATACAGTAAATGTTACAACGGATGACCAGTTTAAGGTACTGGCCTATTCCATGAATCCGGGTTATCAGCCGACTCGTCTGACTTATGGTTTCTTTGAATCATTCCCTGCCGGTGTCGCTTTGGGCATCAATACCCTCAAGGGTTATGTGAATGATATGAAATATGTATTCACAAAAGAAGGAGCCAAGAGCGTGGGAGGCTTTGGAACAATCGGAAGTATTTTCCCGAAAGTCTGGGATTGGCAGCGCTTCTGGTCAATGACGGCTTTCCTTTCCATTATTCTGGCTTTCATGAATATTCTGCCGATTCCGGCATTGGATGGAGGACATGTTCTGTTCTTATTGTATGAACTTGTAGCCCGTCGTAAGCCAAGTGACAAGTTCCTTGAGTATGCTCAGATGGTAGGAATGTTCTTGCTCTTTGGCCTGTTGATCTGGGCCAATTTTAATGACATTCTCCGTTTTGTGTTTTAGGAGTAAATAAAATGGCAGTTTTATGGATCAGAGCAAATCCTTAAAAGTAGCTTGATATATTGCTGATGAAGCCTGTTCCTTTTGTCTGGAGACAGAAAAGGAGCAGGCTTTGTTTATATATGCGTAGGAAGAGGAATTCTTTGTAATTTTGTTCGGTCAGAGGGAGCAAGGAAGCTGCCTGTCTGGAGATTGCGGGGATTCTGTGCCTGACAATAATTTGTAAACCAAGATAAGTGAAAATGAGAAAATTAATGTTGACCATTCTGCTTGCGGGAGGTATGGCAGCTTTTATGCCGGTAGCTGCTCAGGAACGCCATCCCGAATATTTACAGGCAGAGAAATTTACCGGTTCCAAACTGAAGAACATGTTGTTTTCTACCAAGGTGGATCCTCACTGGTTTCAAAAAGGAAACTGTTTCTGGTTTGAGTATAAAACGAGTGAAGGAACTTTCTGGTATGTCGTTGATCCTGTTGCACGTACAAAGAAACTACTTTTTGACCGTGAGAAACTGGCAGCTCAACTGACGGAAATTGTGCAGGATCCTTTCGAAGCCCGTCAGATCCCTGTCCGTAACTTGAAGGCTGGAGAAGACGGACGTACATTTACTTTTGAGATTGTTTCTTCTCAGACAAGAAGTCAGATGATAAGAGCAAGAAGGATAAGAAAGAAAAGCAGGTCTTCTATTTCTCTTATGACTATCCGACACAGAAGCTGACTCATTTGACGGATAAGGAAAAGGAAGCTGACCGGAAAGGATGGGCTTCCGTATCACCCGACGGACAAACGGTTGTATATGCCAAGGATTGTAACCTTTATAAGATGAGCATTGCTGACTATCGCAAGGCACAGAAGGATGAAAAGGACAGTACAATTGTGGAAGTTCAGCTGACGACAGACGGAACACCGGATTTTGGCTATGGAATACCTTATAGCTTGTTGAATACAGATACACTTTGCAATGCAAACGCCGTTATGCCTGGGGTGCATGGTCTCCAGACTCCAAACACTTTGTAACGGTTGTTTCTGATGACCGTGCTGTAAAACCGTTGTGGGTGATTAATGCAGTGGCTAGTCCCCGTCCTACACTGGAAACCTACAAATATCAAATGCCGGGAGAAATGGAAGCTCCGGTAGAACATCTTTATTTGTTTGATATGACTACGAACTCACGTAAGGAGATTCGTACGGCAGCCTGGAAGAATCAGTCACTTGGACTGGAGTTCCGTCCGTTAGAACAGAAACAACGTGACAGTGAGTTCCGTCCTTTGGTATGGCAGGGAGATGACCGCCGTTTCTTCCTTACACGCAGCAGCCGTGATTTGCACCGTATAGATGTTTGCACGTATACTTTAGGTGAGGACTCCATTGTTCCTATTGTAAAGGAGCGGATGAATACCTATCAGGAAACGCGTCCGATCCATGTCTTTGCGGGAGGTAAGGAATTTGTTCAGTGGAGTGAACGGGACGGATGGGCTCACTTGTATCTTTATGATGAGCAAGGTAATCTGAAGAACCGGATTACGGAAGGTCCCTGGCACGTGGAACGCGTTGTGAAAGTCGATGAGTCAACCCGTACGATTTACTTTGTGGCTTGCGGACGTGAGGCCGGTGAAAATCCGTATTATGAGCATTTGTATCGTGTAAAGGCAGACGGAAGCGGACTGAAACTGTTGACCCGTGGTGATTATTTCCATGAAGTAGAAATGGATGACGAAGCCCGTTTTGTTGTAGATAACTATTCACGGGTAAATACGATCCCCTGCGCAGAGTTGACAGACTCGGAAGGACGTCGTATTATGACCATTCAGGAGAGTGATTTCTCACAATTGAAAGCAGCAGGTTATCAGTTCCCGGAACCTTTTACCGTGAAGGCTGCAGATGGAGTAACTGATCTTTATGGAGTGATGTATAAGCCTTTTGACTTTGATTCAACAAAGGTTTATCCAATTATTGATTACGTGTATCCTGGTCCGCAGGTAGAGGCTGTGAACTATCCGTTTACCCGTATGAGTGTCCGTACGGACCGTCTGGCTCAGGCTGGTTTTATTGTGATAACAGTGGGACAGCGCGGAGGACATCCGTCCCGTTCAAAATGGTATCATAATTATGGTTACGGCAATATGCGTGATTATCCGTTGGCAGATCATGTAGCTGCGGTTGAACAGTTGGCTGCACGTTATGGATATATCGATTTGACACGCGTTGGTATTCATGGACATTCTGGAGGAGGTTTCATGTCTACAGCAGCGATCCTGCAATATCCTGATTTCTATAAAGCAGCCGTATCTTGTGCCGGAAATCATGATAATCGTATCTATAATCGCTGGTGGAGTGAAACTCATCATGGAGTCCGTGAGGAAATGACAGAACAGGGAGATACCATATTTGCCTATAAGATTGCAACAAACCCGGAAATAGCCGGACAGTTGAAGGGACATTTGATGCTGGTTCATGGAGATATTGACAACAATGTACATCCGGCCAATACATTGCGTGTAGTGGATGCTCTGATCCGTGCAGGCAAGCGTTTCGACTTGTTGATGTTGCCCGGACAGCGTCATGGTTTTGGTGATATGGATGAATACTTCTACTGGAGAATGGTTGATTTCTTCACCGATCATTTGAAAGGCTGGCATGAAAAGCCGGTTGATATTCCACGTCGCTAATGGGAAAAAGCATTTATCCTTTCCGCTCGCAGCTTCGCGATGCGGGAAGGATAAACCTGTTCCGGATCGTGCGGTCGTTGGGGCTGAATCGTGCGGTAGAAATAAAAAACGGCTGTCCTTTGTTTTTGGGACATCCGCTGCCATCTCAAGAACCCCCATTTAAAGGGTTCTTGTGTTTTCATCATCTTTTTAGTTGTTGTGTTTTTGTTATCCTTCTTTTCTATTTACCTTAAAGCAATTTTCTAAAACCTATTTCAACTTGAATCCTAAAAACTTTACCTTTTGCTAATACCTCTCTAAAACTTTTAACCTATTACTTTTACCAAATTGCTTTTTTACCTTAAAATCTCTAATACCTTAATTTATCTTAACCTTAAATCTAATACCTTTTGTTACCTTTTATATCCTTTGGTTTCACAACCACGATGCAAAGGTATGGCTTTTTTTATAATAAACAATGTTGTTCAGCATAGAATATCGCCTAAAAGTGTATTTCTTGATCTAAATCATGTCTTTGGGTGAAGTCTCTTCTTCAAGAGGCTTTGAGGAATACTTTTAAGCTTGCTGAGATAAGAAATGGAGAATAGAGTTACTTAATTCGTAACCCTATTCATTGAATATGCGTCAAATGTTAAAAGATAAACTATTGTCCGGACTTTTAAAGAAATTATTCGTTGGTTGCTGCTTCCCCGGAATTCAAGATAAGGAGAGTAGAGTGCCTGTACAAAACGTCCGTCTACCAGCACATCAATATATTCCAAAAGCGGACTTCGTTCCGGATCTGCTTGCAGTTCTTCGTAAGTATATCCGGTATAGCACCAGATGTTCTGTCCGGTTCTTTCTTTCATGACACGGAGGAGAGTGAGAAATTCTTTGGGATTAAAGAAAGGATCTCCTCCGGAAAATGTGATGCCGTCCAGCAACGGATTGGAATTTATCGACTGGATAATATCTTCAAGCACTTCAGGAGTCAAAGGCTTTCCTGCCTGAGGATTCCATGATTCCGGGTTATGACATCCAGGGCAACGGTGATGGCATCCGGCCAGATAGATGGAAAAACGGATACCTTCACCGTCAACAATAGTTTCTGGATATGTATATAAATAGTTTAACATGCAGTGTCCGGGGTTATCCGTGTTTGACACGATCATGTTCTTCCGCACGCTTGGCTGAGTTCCAGCTGTTCAGGTCGCCGGTCAGATAGCCTGTAATACGGCGCATGCGCAAGATGTTTTCACTCCGGCAAATAGGACATTTGTCGTAAATTACGCCTTTATATCCGCAGTTGTGGCAAGTATCTACCGGATGGTTGATCGAACCGTAGCCGATACCTTCATCATGCATCACCTTGACAATTTTGGCTATGGCCTTGACATTCTTCTGGGCTTCTCCGTCCAGTTCCACATAAGTGATATGTCCTCCCCGGGTCAGTGCATGGAAAGGAGCTTCACACTTGATCTTTTCTACGATACTGATAGGCTCTTTCACATCCACATGGAATGAGTTGACATAATAATCCCGGTCGTTTACTCCGGGGATGATGCCGTATTTCCGTTTGTCTATGCGGGTGAAGCGTCCGGAAAGTCCTTCGGCTGGAGTAGCCAGTACGGAATAATTCAGATGATATTTCTGCTTGTATTCTTCAGCACCTGATTCATTACCTCAATGGCCTTGTAAAGAGTATTCCAGGCTTTCTTGCTATGACCATGGCCTTGACCGTAGAGTGCCATCATGGCATTGTGTCCTCCGATAAAGCCGATTCCTAGAGTACCCTGATTGAGGACATCACCCACTTCGTCGTTAGGGTTCAGATTGCCCCCGCCTTTCCATACGTTGTTGCCCATCATGAAGGGGAACTGTCGGGCAAGTGCCGTACGCTGATATTGATAACGTGTATACAATTGTTCGGCTATGAATCGGGACATCTCTCTTACGGACTCCAGGAACAGGTTGCATGCTTCCTGTTCGATTGCGTCAGAATTATTGCTTTCTATAATATTTTCAGCTTTAATTCTTGCTTCGATGGCCAGACGTGGCATGTTCATGGTTGTGAATGACAGGTTACCTCGTCCTAAAGATGTTTTTTCTCCGTTCAGATTTTCAAATACACGGGTGCGGCAGCCCATGGTTGCCAGTTCGTATTTGTAGCGCTTGGGATCATTGATATCCCACTTTTCATTTTGGTTAAACGGTGTGTCCAGAAACATGAAGTTCGGGAAAAGCGCTTTGGCAGTTGTGCGGCATGCTTTTAAGAAGAGATCGAAGTTGGGAGTCTCAAAAGTCATTTTGCCTTCCAATGCAGCATCGAAGTTCTGCATGGCCCGTTGATAGTCTGCTTCAGAATAAGACACTCCATCTTTAATCTTAAAGATCTGAATCGGGAATACAGGAACTTCACCGCGTGTACCTAGTCCTTCAATGGTTGCTTTCAGCAATTCGTCAATAACCATTCTACCTTCAGCTGAGGTATCTGTTCCATAGTTGATGGAGCTGAAACCACCTGGTTCCTCCTCGGAATGCATCGTGTTCAGGTTATGGATAAATCCTTCCATAGCCTGGTGGGTATCCTTGCGAGTCCGTTCGTAGGCCTTGTTGAGGATATGTTTTAGTTCGTCTTCATTGACGTTGAATCCCTCTTTGTTTAATGTTGTCAGAAATTCTTTTTGAATCTCTGCAGATGGTATAATGGTAGTCAGCTGCTGGTTGACTGTTTTCTGTACGTCGTTCTCAGCAACATTGTATCCTTTCATTTCAAGGAAGAACGAAAGAATGGAAGTGACAGCCTTCTGATAACTTTTTAGTACGCCTTTGGCCATGAAGAAGTCAAAGGCAGGAATGGCCTGTCCGCCATGTTGTTCATTCTGGTTTGTTTGGAAAATGATAGTGGCCAGTGTCGCATAACTTTGAATTGACTGCGGCGTCCGGATACTTCCGTTTTTGGTATGAAATCCCCGTTCAAACAAATCATCCAGGTCATACTGGATGCAGGTTGTTGTTTTGGTCGGGTAATAATCAAGGTCGTGGATATGGATATCTCCCAGCTGATGTGCTTCTGCATACTTTTTCGGAAGCAGGTATTTATATGTATAATCTTTGGTAATTTCCGAAGCAAAAGTCATCATTTGTCCGGCCGAGTATGGCTCGACATATTGGCATTGCTCAGATTGATATCATTCTTGTCGATGGCAACGATACCATCCATGATGTGTTTGATTTGCGTTTTCCGGTCGCGTTCCGTATTTCTCCACTGGCGATAGATGATGTATTCTTGGCTACTTCCGGTTGAACCTTCATCAGTTCTGTTTCCACGAGGTCCTGGATAGCCTCGACTGTAATGGTCGGTTCAGCAAAGTGTTCGATTGACACGTTGCGTGATTTCATTAATCATTGCTTCCTGATGTTCCAGGCCAGTAGCAACAAATGCTTTACCAATGGCATTGGTTATTTTGGCGGCTGAAAAGTTTTCCCGCTTTCCATCGCGCTTGATAATACAGATTTCATTCAGATTCATACAATTCATACTGAGATTGAAAAAGGTGAAACATTACATGTCATTTGCTTTTTCCGGCAGGTCTTCTGACTGATCTCTTCCCCAAACGCCTTCCCATAAATGGTTATTTACAGTGGCTGGCATGGCCTTGTCTGGGCTTTTAAAGAATCACAGCAGCGGGTACTGTTGCCGATTTTCACGGCATTCCCTTTTGAAACGCTTCCGTTACCTTGAAAAGCGATACAAAGATATTTATTAAAATGATTCTGTAAAAATAGAGTTTGGGATTGTTGTCTAAATTGGAATACTTTTATTCTGCAAATCCATTCTCTGGCGTATTGTAGTGGGCGAAAATGGATAACTGTAATTTATAACAAGAAAACATTTTGGAAAATTCAAAAGATTTTCTAATTTATATTTTAAAATAGGAAGGAACAGAATCTAGAAGGTTTGTAATTTGTACAAGAATAAA
>ENA-OQHA01000223-OQHA01000223.1-human-gut-metagenome-genome-assembly--contig:-NODE-223-length-30689-cov-4.683332_pt1 | contig 30689 bp, 48 predicted proteins | sample MGYA00242558_ERZ504707 | MGnify/ENA primary metagenome ERZ504707 (study PRJEB26092, sample SAMD00036197) | human gut metagenome | host: Homo sapiens | study: EMG produced TPA metagenomics assembly of...
GTATCCTGTGCCTTCAGCAGGCGCTGGAGCAGCAAGGCCGGTGTGAGCGGCCAGGAATTCCCGGTAGGAGGCCTTTGCCTTTCGGCAGGTTCCATGGCCAGCGCAGGCGGTCGAGCAGAGCATGGCCGCCACGCCTGATCCTCGGCGGCGTGGCCGTCCGGGAAGATGGCATCATATTCTGCGGAAAGGACTTTTCCATCCAGAAAACACTGCCTGTAATGATATCCCTGTCCAGAAAAGGTGTGAAGCAGGATGTGGGCGGGGCTTTCCTCTACATCCTCCCAGTAGGCGGGGTACCACAGCCCCGCCCGGGGATGCGCTTCGCCCGGGAGCCAGAACAGTGCCCGCACAGCCTCGGTGATGTTGTTCACAAGGGCGAACAGGCCGGTCTTTTCCTCGGGAGCGGCCCGGACAAGGAGGTCTGCCAGCGCAAAGCAGTTCAGAAACACATCGCTGCCCACGGTCAGATCTCCGGCTCCCACACTGAGCCGCCGCACCTGCGGCAGTTGTAAAAGGCGCAGCTGCCGATGACCTGCAGGCTGTCCGGCAGGGTGATCTCCTCCACGAAATTGCCGCACACCGGGTGCAGATCCTCCGGGGCAGCAGGCCCTTCCCCGAAGTCAAGGTCATAGCGGCCGTGCTGTCCGGTCAGGTCACGGCCAAAGGCCTGCACAAGGGTGCAGGTGCCGTCCGGGCCGACTTCATAGCGGCAGAGCGCATCGGCCCCGGGCAGGCTTCTGGGCCTCTCGGAGAAGCAGTAGTCCCCCAGCTCGGTGATGGTCAGCACCCCGCCCTCCGGGCCCGGTACGCTTGCGGGAAGGGCCGCACAGGGCGTGTCGCCGTAAACACGGGTCAGGCGGGCGGTGTTCTTCTGTAACGGGATGATATCGATAAACATAGGGTCTCCTAACAAAAAACTGCTGCACGGGCAGAGCCGTGCAGCAGTTGGGAGGGATGCGGTTACTGTGCGGCCTGTGAAGAAGCGGTAGAGGCGGCCGCATTGTCGGCAGCTGGAACCGTGCCGGTATTGGCAATATACAGGCTGAGGAACACACCCATGATGAGGGTGGCAACAGCCATCAGGATCGCATTCCGGATCAGATGCTTTTTCATCTGTTTGTACTCCTTTGAAAGGATTTACTTTGCAGGCTTGAAGCTGTCGCGCAGGGTGACCACGCGGTTGTACACGCCGGGGTTCTTGCTGTCCGGGGTGAAGAAGCCGGTGCGGACAAACTGGAACTTCTCGCCGGGCTTGGCATCCTTCAGGCTCTCTTCCAGCTTGCAGCCCTTGCGCACCACAACGCTCTCGGGGTTCAGGTAATCCTTGTAGTCGCTGCCCTCGGGGATGGCGTTCATGTTGGCCTCGGTAAACAGCTTGTCATACAGGCGGACTTCAGCATCCACAGCGTGGTCAGCGCTGACCCAGTGGATGGTGCCCTTGACCTTGCGGCCATCGGCGGGGTTGCCGTTGCCGGTCTCAAGGTCGGCGGTGCAGTGGATGGCGGCGATGCTGCGTCGGGGTTCTTCTCCACGCTCTTGCACTTGACGATGTAAGCGCCCATCAGACGAACCTCGCCGCCAATGGTCAGACGCTTGAACTTCGGGGGCGGCACCTCGGCAAAGTCCTCACTCTCGATCCACAGCTCGCGGGTAAAGGCGACCTTACGGGTGGAGGCATCGTTGGCTTCGCGGTTGGGGTTGTTGGCCACCTCAAAGAACTCGGTCTTGTCGGCGGGATAGCTGTCCACGACCAGCTTTACAGGGTCCAGCACGGCGATCCGGCGCTGGGCGGTCAGGTCCAGCTCACTGCGGATGCAGGCTTCCAGCTGACGCATGTCGATCAGGTTGTCGGACTTGGAGATGCCGGCCTCCCGCACAAAGGTGAAGATGGAGGTGGGGGTGTAGCCGCGGCGGCGCAGGCCGCACAGGGTCGGCATCCGGGGATCATCCCAGCCGTCCACGATGCCCATTTCCACCAGCTCGCGCAGGTAGCGCTTGCTCATCACGGTGTTGGTCATGTTCAGGCGGGCGAACTCGCGCTGCTTGGGGAACTCGGTGCCAAAGATATTCTCGATGACCCAGTTGTACAGGGGACGATGATTCTCGAACTCCAGGCTGCACATGCTGTGGGTGATGCCCTCAATGGCATCCTGGATGGGATGCGCAAAATCGTACATGGGGGTAGATGCACACTTATTGCCCTGGCGGTGGTGTTCAGCATACTTGATGCGGTAGATGGCCGGGTCGCGCATGTTCATGTTGGGGCTGGCCAGGTCGATCTTGGCACGCAGGTCTTTTCGCCCTCCTGGAACTCACCGGCACGCATCCGGCGGAACAGGTCAAGATTCTCTTCCGGGGTGCGGTCGCGCCACGGAGAGGGACGGGAAGGCTTGCCGGCATCGGCACCGCGGTACTCGCGCATTTCGTCGCGGGTCAGGTCGTCCACGTAGGCCTTGCCTCCATGATGAGCTTTTCGGCATACTCGTAGCACTTGTCAAAGTAGTCGCTGCCGTAGAAGATGCCGCCGTTGGGGTCGGCGCCCAGCCAGTGCAGATCCTCGATGATGCTGTTCACGTACTCCTCACCCTCGCGGGCAGGGTTGGTGTCGTCCAGACGCAGGTTGAACTTACCGCCGTACTGGTTTGCAATGGACCAGTTGATGTAGATGGCCTTGGCACTGCCGATGTGCAGGTAGCCGTTGGGCTCGGGCGGGAAGCGGGTATGGATCTCGCTGATCTTGCCCTCGGCCAGATCAGCGTCGATGATGTCGGTCAGAAAGTTTTTATCTGCCATATGTTTTCCCCCTGTCAAAGGCACAAAGTGCCTATATATTCCATAATACTATATAATACACTATTCTGCCGATTTCTTCAAGAGAAAACCCTCTCAGTCTCGCATACGCTCGCCAGCTCCCCCGAGAGGGGGAGCTTAACTCCTCCAGTCACCTTCGGTGCCAGCCCCCTCAGAGATGGGGCCCTTGGCAGTACGGTAAAGCTTTTCCTCTTTGCCAAAGGCTCCCTCCCCGAGGGAGCTGGCAAAGCCGTCAGGCTTTGACTGAAGGAGTTCTCCCATCCGAAAAATCCCCAATTCATGTTGTTTTCCACAACTTTTTCCCTATCCCTTGACACCGCCGTGCAAGGAGAGTATATTTTTGCATGGCATACAGCGCATTTTGCCGTGTTTAAAATAGGAGGAACCCCATGAACAGTTTAAAAGAAGCGTTCAGCAGGAAAAATATGCTGAAGAATTTAAATTTCTTCGGTGAGCTGAATCTCGGCCTGATCCTGACGGCGGTCGGCATCGTTTACTTTAAAAATCCCAATCATTTTGCATTTGGCGGCACCTCGGGCCTGTCCATTCTGCTGGCAGACCTGTTCCCTAAGATCAACGTGGGCGGCTTTATGTGGATCATCAACCTGATTCTGGTGGTGCTGGGCTTCGTCTTTCTGGGCATCAAGACCATGGGCTGGACGATCTATTCTTCCTTTGCGCTGTCCTTTTTTGTGTCGGCGTGCGAGTGGCTCTATCCCGTCAACGTTTCCATGAGCGGTGATGCCATGCTGGATCTGGTGTTCGCCGTGTTCCTGCCGGCTCTGGGTGCGGCGATCGTGTTCGACATCGGTGCATCCACCGGCGGTACGGATATTGTGGCCCTGATTCTGGCAAAATATACCTCTATGGAGATCGGCAAAGCCTGATGGTCAGCGATATCCTCATCGTGCTGGCGGCGGCATGGCGGTTCGGCATGGGCACCGGCCTTTACTGCATCCTTGGCCTGATCGGCAAGAGCTTTGTGGTGGACGGTGCCATCGAGAACATCCGCCTGCGCAAGGTGTGCACCATCGTGACGTCCAACCCACAGCCCATTCTGGACTTCATCATCAAGGAAATGAACCGTTCCGCTACCGTGGAAAAGGCTTACGGCGCTTACACCCACCACGAGCTGAGCGTGCTGGTGACGGTGCTGACCCGCCGTCAGGCCCTGCAGCTGCGCAACTTCCTGCGGGAGAACGACCCCCGGAGCTTTATCACCATCGTCAATTCCAGTGAGATCATCGGCAAGGGCTTCCGCTCCTTTAATTAAAGCACGGCAGGGCCACGCCGCTATTGACGAACCGCTCCAAAAACGATATACTATATTCCGGCGGTGCAGCAGTGCCGCCGGATACCGGGGTGTTGCGCAGTTGGTAGCGCGCTGCTTTGGGAGCAGGAGGCCGCGAGTTCGAGTCTCGCCACTCCGACCAGACAAAATAATCCGAACTTGTTTCCGATAGGAGATGGGTTCGGATTATTTGTTTTCTTCGGAAAACTCAATAGAGGTTCCCGACAGAAGATGAAATCCGAAATCATAGATTGACCGATACAAACCAAACAATGATTTCAGGGGGACAAGATTATGAAGTACGATGCAAGAGCTTGCAAGTTTAACATGGACACCGGGTGCGTGGAGTTGCTACTCCGGGATGGGCGCAAAATTTCCATTGATTGCACCGGGGTCGAGGATGCGCTGGATGTCACTATGGCGCAGAGGGCAGAATTGGATTACCTCATCTACAACGACCCGCTGGCGTATGCTGAACTGATTCTGAACGGCGAACCGGAGGAATATTTGAAGAACGTGGCTGGGAGTCACGGACTAGAGGACTGAACGCAAAAACAGGGTGCGCCCTGCCGGACGCACCCTGAAAATCCACACACGATAAGTAAGGCAGGGAGTTCCCCATCGGGAACTTCCTGTTTTTCTTTGCCGGAGAGATGAGCCTGTTCTGCCTGCCACGCAGCAAACTCCCGCTGACCTTCCTCGCTGTTCCAGCAGGCAAGAATCGCCGGGTAGAATGCCCGTGCCAGACGTTCGATGGCTTCATCGGGGTAAGGGGAAAGATTTGTGGATTTTTTCTTCTTGTTCAAACGCACACTCCTCTGATCGTCCCACTGCAGCGAAGGCGGGCGGGAAAATCAGGATTCCATTTCACATCAGGCGCAAGGGCGCGGAAGTTTTCTGCCCTGCACTTGCTTTTGGTGGATTCATTGATGGCTTACAAGTGCCTGTCGTTATGCGGTCTTTTCAGCTTCTTCGATGCTTTCAGAAAGAATCTGCTCCATGCAGGCTTCCAACTCATTCAGGTAGTGGGCTGGCCGCTGCATGGCATAGCGGAGAACTTTCTGCTTTTCTGGGTCAGACAGGTAGCTCTGGTTATTTTTGAGCACTCGTTTCCATGTGTTTCGCATCATTTCTGTGGCCATGCTCAGGGTTTTGTAGACCTTCATGCACTCGTCCGGGACTTGGTAGCCTTTGAACTGTTCGGGGTTGGATATGGGCATCGGAACCGGCTCATCTGCTTTGGGGTCTGCGTTTGCAGTTTCCATCGCTTTCGTAATCTCCGGGTGCATGATCTCAGCAAAGACATCCTGCCGTTTGTCAGGACTGCTCAGCACGAGCTTGGACATTTCTTCGTTGGTGAACTTCACTTCGCCGGAAAAGACTTTCTGCTTGATGCCAGGAGAGAGGTTGTCCGCGATGTCGATGCCTCGTGTATAGTGGCTGGCACGGAGAACAGAGGCACGGCTGACACCGTTTTCTTCTGCGATTCGGTCGCAGGTTTTCTTCCCGGAGTGGTGGTTATCATCGTGAGTACCACCACTTTTCTTTGCTAAAGTGTACTGATTGCCCCGAAAGATTTTTGCAGCCTTCTTCTCGGCTTCGTACTGCTTCCCAAGCAGATAGCGTTTCTGTTCGGGACTCAGGTTTCGCCGTCCCAACTGATTCCGGCAAATCCACGCAATGGCTTCTTCGCGGTTCTCAAATCGGAGCGGCATGGTGGAGAAATAAATCTCTGGGTGCTTTTGGAGGATTGCATAACGATTGTGTCCGTCAACAAGTGTGTTGTTCCACACGATCAAAGGAGAAATCAGCTTGCCCTCTTTCAGGATATTCTCTTCAAGCTGCTTAAATTCATCATTGGTCAGAGGAGGAATCTGGGACTGGAACTCCGGATCGATTTTCAGGTTGATCATACGCACACTCCTTTATCTCTCCTGCTGCGCCGGTTCTTCCTCCCGGAAAAAGGACGCAACATTCTGCTTAGCGGTTTTCAGTTTGAGCAGTTCTTCCTTGGCTTCCTTGTACTGCTCGTAGAACTTTGCCTTTTCGGATGCCAGCTGCGCATACTCGGCTTCCAGCTTTTTCGGGCTGGGCAGCTTTGTGATGCTGTTTGCCTTGAAATAGGCTGCTGCCGCCCGGTACGCTGTCAGCTCTGCACGGTGCTGCTCCTCAAAGGCTGCGGGTCGCTTGGCGGTCTTTAGCTGCTGTGCGACATTCTTGGTGCTGGTGTAGGCTGCGACGTGATAGCGCAGCTCTTTGTTGGTTTTCATGCGACCTTCGAGGTCTTTCACCACCGCCAGTGCGTCGTGATACTTGGTTTCCAGTTCAGCGATGCGCTGGTTCAGGGCGTTCTCATCGGTCAAGCCCTTTTCCTGCAGAAGCGTCACGGTCTGTGCCATAACTTTGAGATTGTGTTTCGTGAGCCAACGCTTATAGCCGATGCCCTTGCCCTCGGTCATCCTCGACTGGATGTCGATCAGTTTCCCGATGGTATCCTGCTTGAACTGCGCCTTGGGTTTGCGCTCAGTGTTTGCCTGCAACGTGGCAAGCACTGCCGCCTTATCGAATTTGTCACCGAGATGTTTCGCCCGGATGAACTTTGTCCTTCCAGCAGGCAGATAGCTGAGCCGTCCACGGCTTTCCTTGACGGTAATGCCGTACTGCTGCAAGAGCCTGTCCGAGAAATCTTCAAAACTCGTTGCAACATTGAGAACCTCCGAAATCTGTCTCCGCAAGACTTCTTTTGCGGTTTCAAACTTCGTTTGTGTGGGCTGCTGACCTGTTGCGAGCAGGGCAGCGTTTTCATGGTCGAGTTTCAGTTGACCTCGCTGTTTCATCCAGTATTCGCGCTCGCTCACACGAACCTTCGAGCCGTTGAGCAGGTCGATCTGGTACAGTCCAGCACCTTCGCACAGCTCCATGACCTCGACACGCAAGTGCCGCATGGTCTGGGCCGTGCTGGAGTGCTTCATACCCTCACACCAGTCGCGGGGCTTTTGCATATAGGGCTTGCGTTCCACTTCTCGCATTCGGATGCTGCCGATCACGATGTGGACATGGATGTTTCCCGAATGGTTGTGCCCATCGGGGTGAGTGCAGACGATGGCGGGATGACCGGGGAAGTTTTCTTCGCAGAATTTCAGGCCAAGTGCCTGTGCCTTTTCCATGGTCAAGCCGTTGTCGGCTGCATCTCTTGGGTCAAAGCTGATGATATACTGGTGGCTTTTAATATCACCATGCTGGGTGTTCTTGCCATACTTGCGGTTTGCCAGCAGACAGGCCGTTGCAAATGAGAAATCACCGCACTCAAGGGTGTCGAGCAGGTAGGATTCCCGCAGCTTCGGCTTGCCCTGTTCATCCAGAAGCTGCTTTCCGGTGAACTCATCGTGTTGGTAGATCAGGTACGCTTCAATGGCGGTGTAGTCCGAGTTCTTAGAGGCGATATGCTTGAGCGTTGCCATACAGTTCACCCAGAACTTTCTCGGCGTGCAGCGAAATGCGGTCAGGTCTGCAAGTTCGTCAAGGAGTTTCGCCCGGATCTGTTCGGTGTCTGCACCGCCGGAATTGAAGTGCCTTGCAAGCTGGTTCAGGTTGCCGCCCACCTTGCTGCACTGAGCAAGCAGGGTGGAAACAGCGGTCAGGGTTTCTTCACCGCCGCCGGCAACGATGACCGTTTTCTCGATTTTGACGTTGTGAATGGCTCGGCGGATAAAAGTGGAGAGGGAGAGATTCAGGAGTTTGCAAGTGAGTTCCAGTGACGCTTTTTCCTCCGCTGTCACACGGAACTTGATGATGTGCGTTTTGTTGTTCGGCGTGTCGTGGCGCTGGGAATTGCTAGGGGTCAGTTGAACATTCGTTTTGGTCATTGTACCTCCTGTCTGTTCGATAACTCCTCGGTGAAGTTATGTAAGCACGACACGCCGTTCCATTCGTGCCGTAAGGCACGAATGATGAGCAGGGTTTGGGGCAGGCACGCCCCAACAAGATCACTTGGAAAACTCGCAAGAGTTTGAGAAGTGAAGTCCCGGATGGACAGGAAATTTTCAAGAATTGAAAATTTGTGGCCACGGGACGGTTCTTGCCCTCTACCGCTGCGCTCAAAACGCATTTTCAACAAATGTTTCCGAATTGTTAAGACGCAAAAATAAGTAGAGGTGGTGCTGCTCATGTAATGGGGTCACCGTTTGCTCCGAACGAAGTTCCTGCCCCTGTTTGTGCAGCGGCGTTGACGGAAAGTCGGTATCACGTCCGGTCGGCTTATGAAATTTTCAAGGTACAACTCCCGTAAAGAAAAATACCACCCTGCAAGACAGGCGAAAAATTTTGTCGGGTGAATCGGCGGCAAAATGAATCGGGTGTGTTGCGGAGCGGTAAATCTTTCAGGGATAATCCACGGTGAGGCAGTGTTCAAAATGAACACGACCACATCTTGTGGATGGCTTTTGACCAATCTACAAGAACGGTGGGATTTAGAAGAAAAATACCACAGTATGTAGAATGCGTCAAGAGGGTTTTGAGAGATTTATGCCAGTAAAGTGGAGAGAGTAGGACTTCTTACGGCCTGCTTTGGATTCAAATGGATAAAAACTATGTCCGGACTTTTTCTTCGTTCAGGCTGGTGTCGATAAAACAAATGCAGTGCCCTCCACGGAGATTGGCTCGATTTTCAATTCTCCAAGCACATATTGAACGAGCCGCAATCCATCCGCTGTTCGGACGATGCCCTGTAACCAGTGCCACCGGAACTTCTCTCGACGACATAACAATAATCCTTTCTTTGCTGTGAAAAATGAAAACAGGATCGTTCTAATCGTAGAGGAACCTCAATTCAACGGGTGAATGCGATTCTTCGGATTTCTTTAGAGGGTCAGTTGCAGGATGTTTTTGAGATAGAAAAAATTTTACTTGCAATCTTCTACAAAATGTGGTATATCCATTATACGAAACATTGCTTTGAAAGAACGCTCCACCGTTTATTGACGTATAAAGTGAGGTGCCTGCCATGACCGCCGTGATCTACGCCCGCTATTCCAGTGACAACCAGCGCGAAGAATCCATCGAAGGTCAGATCCGGGAATGCACCGCCTATGCCGAAAAGAACGGCATCACCATCATCAAGCACTACATCGACCGTGCCATCTCTGCCAAGACGGACAACCGCCCGGAGTTCCAGCAGATGATAAAAGACAGCGACAAGAAGCTGTTTGACATCGTGCTGGTCTGGAAGCTCGACCGTTTTGCCCGGAACCGCTACGACAGTGCCCGGTATAAGACCCAGTTGAAGAAAAATGGTGTCAAGCTCATGTCTGCCACCGAGATCATCTCCGAGGGGCCGGAAGGCATCATTCTGGAGTCGGTGCTGGAAGGTTATGCCGAGTATTATTCCGCTGACCTTGCCGAAAAGGTTGTCCGTGGACAGACCGAGAACATCCTGAAAGGCCGCTGCAACGGTGGCCGTGGAACCTTTGGATATACGCTGGATTCCGAGCGGAAATTCCACATTGATCCGCTTGCCTCCCTTTCGTGCTGGAATCGTTCAGGAAGTACCGGGATGGACTTACGATGAAGGAGATTCGGGACTGGCTGAACGAGAATGGCATCAAGAACCCGGTCGGCGGTGCGTTCACCTATAACAGCGTTGAACATATGCTCAAGAATCGGCGTTACATCGGAGAACTGAAATTCCGGGATGTGGTCGTGCCGGATGCCATCCCACCCATCGTTCCACTGGAACTGTTTGAGGATGTGCAGGAAAAAATCGCCAAAAACAAGAAAGCCCCTGCCCGGAGAAAGGCAGAGGATGACTATCTGCTTACCACCAAGCTGCACTGTGGTTACTGCGGTGCGCTGATGTTTGGAGAGAGCGGTACGAGCCGGACGGGAGAAGTTCATCGTTATTATAAATGTGCTACCGCAAAAAAGCACAAGGGCTGCAAGAAGAAAACTGTCCGTAAACAGTGGCTGGAAGATTTGGTCGTCAACCAGACGATGCAGCTTGTCAGGGACGATGCCGCCATGGAATCCATCATCGCCAAGGTCATGGAACTGCAAGACCGGGAGAACACCAACCTTCCCCTCTATGAGAAGCAGCTCCGGGATGCGGAATCGGGTATCCAGAATATGCTGAATGCGATTCAGGCTGGAATCCTGACCAGTTCCACCAAGGAGCGGTTGGAGCAGCTCGAAGAAACCAAGCGTGAGCTTGAGGCCCGTATTGCGGAAGAGAAGCTGGCAAAGCCCAAGGTCACGGAGGAGTTCATCCGGTTCTGGCTGCTGCGGTTCCGCAAGCTGGACATGAGCCTGAAAGATCAGCGGCAAGCGTTGGTGGATACGTTCATCAATGCGATTTATCTGTACGATGATAAGGTTTTGATAACCTTTAACTATAAAGAAGGTACACAGACCATCACATTTGCGGAAGCGGCTCAAGCCGCATCAAAGGGAAATGGTTCGGATTTGGATTGCTTTACTGCACCACAAGGAAGACAGCTTTTGATAGCTGTCTTTTTTGTTTTACACGGCAGTTTCCCTTTAGCAGTAACCGCGGATAAGAGGACTTGAACAGCACGGCCCCACCGCAGGCGGGGCAACAAAAGCCCCAGTGGGGCTTTTGTTAGTGCGCGGTTCCCAACCCGTAGGAATGTCTACCGGGAGGCAGACTGTCTACTGTCTTTTTTGCTTCACCCAATAATTCCCCTTTCGTAGTAACAGCGGATAACATGGATATCGGCTGCGTGGAACTGCTGCTCCGGGATGGGAGAAAAATTTCCATTGACAAAAACTGCCGCTCACCTGCGTAACGGAACGCAGGTGGGCGGCGTTTTGCGTTATCGGCTCTGAGACTGCCTGAAATTACAACTTACGCAAGACTTTCAATGATCTCTGCGCTTTTTTCAATGCCGATGACCCCGCTGTCCAGTGCAATATGATAGTTGGAGCATTGCCCCAGTTCATATCGGTATAGAAGCGGTAGTAGGCGGCGCGGCGCTTGTCCTTCTCCTTCAGCCGGGCTTCGGGCGATTTCTCCCGTTCCCCGTAGACCCGCACGATGCGGTCAGCCCGGAACTTCATGTCCGCGTGGACAAAGACCTTCAGGCAGTCGGTGCGGTCTTGCAGGATAAAATCGGCGCAGCGTCCCACAATGACGCAGGGCTCTTTTTCTGCCAGTTCCCGGATGATCTGGTATTGCAGCTTCCAAAGCAGGTCCTCGTTGGTGGGGCCGAAGCTGCGGTTGGTGAAGGCGGAGGCGAGGAAGCCGCCGGGGGTATACTCTCCGGCCTCCTTGATGTAGTTTTCGTCAAAGCCGCTTTCGGCAGCCAGTTTCTGGATCAGTTCGGCGTCGTAGCACCGGATGCCAGATGCTCTGCTACCAGTTTGCCGATGGTTCTGCCGCCGCTACCAAACTCGCGGCTGATGGTGATGATGCGTTTTTCCATTAGACTTCTCCTTTCGTGCTCAGTTCACGGTAGGTTTTGCAGATCAGATAGCCTGCAATCAGGAAGGTGAGGATATCCGACATGGGCATGGAGTACAGCACACCGTCCAGCCCGAAGAACCGGGGCAGCAACAGAGCAAAGCCCACGCCGAACACCACCTCACGCACCATGGACAGGGCGGTGGATTCCGCTGCCTTGCCCATGGCCTGCAAAAAGATGAAGCAGGCCTTGTTGACACAGGCCAGAATAATCATGCACAGGTAGATGCGGAAGGACTTCACGGCAAAATCGGTGTAGTAAACGCTCTCGTTGGCGGCACCAAACAGTGCGATGAGCTGCCGGGGAAGCAGCTCCACCAGCACCAGTGCAACGGCACCCACTGCGGCCTCTGCCAGCAGCAGTTTCGTGAACAGCTCCTTCACACGGGTGGCTTTTTGGCGCCCATGTTGAAGCCCACCACAGGAATGCAGCCAGCCGCCATGCCCACCACGATGGAGATGACGATCTGGAAGAACTTCATCACGATGCCAACAACTGCCATAGGGATCTGGCGTACTGCTCCTGCCCGAACACGGCATCCAGTGCGCCGTATTTGCGGATCATGTTGTTGATGGCTGCCATTGCCGCCACAAGGCTGATCTGGGACAGAAAGCTGGTCATGCCAAGGGTCAGGGTACGGCCGCAAATGGAGCCCTTCAGCCGGTAGTCACCCTTTTCAGGACGGATGATCTTCATGTGCAGCAGATACCACACTGCCAGCGCTGCGGTGACGATCTGACCGATCACGGTAGCCACTGCCGCGCCCATCATGCCCCAGCGGAGGCCGAAAATGAAAACGGGGTCCAGAATAATATTGAGCACCGCACCCGCAAGGGTGGACACCATGGCAAACCGGGGGCTGCCGTCGCGCGGATGATGGGGTTCATGGCCTGCCCAAACATATAAAAGGGCACGCCCAGCGTGATATAGAAGAAATACTCCTGCGAGTGGTGATAGGTCTCGGCGTTCACCGTTCCGCCGAACATGGCGAGAATGTTGTCTGCAAAGATCAGATAGAGAGCCGCCAGCACGATGCTGCTGACCAGACACATGACCACCGCATTGCCGACGCTCCGCTTTGCCTTGGGCACTTCGTTCTGCCCGAGGCTGATGCTGACGAAGGCGCAGCAGCCGTCACCGATCATCACGGCAATAGCCAGCGCCACCACCGTAAGCGGGAACACAACGGTGTTGGCGGCATTACCGTAGGAGCCCAGATAGCTGGCGTTTGCAATAAAGATCTGGTCTACGATGTTATACAGTGCACCTACCAGCAGCGAAATAATGCACGGTATCGCGTATTTTTGCATCAGCTTGCCGATGCGTTCCGTGCCGAGAAATTGATTGGAACTTTCCATGGGATTCACCTTACCTTTCCATTTTGAGGACAAAAAAACAACGGGCAGCTCTCATGCAACCGGTTTTACGCATGAGTGCTACTCGTTGTACGAAATCATTATAGCCTGCCTGTCTGGAATTTGCAAAGGCAGTTTTGCACAAGAATTGTACTGGGCATTCTGCGCAGATTGCACGAGGCAAACTTTGTGGAAGATGCCCTTTGAAGCCCGCCAACCTACCGTGGTACAATAAAGTAAAGAGCAAAATTACGCTGGAAAGTCTGTTTTTGCAGCCTTTTCATACAAGGGAAAGAGGCAATACCATGTCACGGTTTCAAGCGGGAGCGCTGGTGGTCTACGGAAATCTGGGAGTGCACGAGGTGGAAGAGGTCGGGCTGCGGCACTTTTGCGATGAGTCCGCCAGAGAGTATTACACCCTCCGGCCTTATTTTTCGGATTCCCACGACCGCAGCTATATCCCCACGGAAAAGGAAGCGGCGCTGCGCCCGGTGACCCCGGCACAGCAGGCGGAAGCCGACCTTGCACGCATCAAAGCGAGAAGCTGCCTATCCCGGCGGGGGTACAGACAGCGCTGGCAGAACATTATCAGGCACTGCTCCACACCAATGATTTTTACCAGTACCTGACCCTGTTCAAGGAACTGGGGCAAAAGCAGACCCAGCAGCAGAACCGCGGGCGGAAGATCAACGCTATGGATACCTACTTCTACCAGATGGTAGAGCGTGTCCTGCGGGAGGAGTTGGCGGTGGTGTTTGGGGAATCGCAGCAGGAAGCCGGCAGACGGCTGCTCGAGATTTTGCGCTGAAGCCGCATGGGTACTTTTTGGTGCGTATATTCAGTTCAAGGATGTTGTCGTGGTCGGCTCGATCTCCTACATTTATTATTTGGTGTTGATCGATCAATTTTAATGGAATCTTTATACTTCTACAATTTTCTTTACGGCTCTTTTATCTATTCCATGCTAATCTTTATGCACACGGATAGGTAAAGGAGCTTTTATGATTCAGTATCCTCGTTACAAGCGGCACCGTTTTTCTTCTTTTCAGGTCATTATTGCAGGTTTTGCGGCAGTCGATCTGGTGGGCGCATTGCTTCTGATGCTCCCAATCGCTGCACAGCAGCGGTGCGTCACACCGTTCCATGAGGCACTGTTTACCTCCACCTCCGCCCTTTGTGTGACCGGACTTGTGGTTCAGGATACCGGAAGCTACTGGTCGGCTTTTGGGCAAAGCGTGATCCTTCTTCTGATTCAGATCGGAGGATTGGGTGTCATTACGGTGGGCGCTGCCTTTGCGCTGCTTTCCGGGCGAAAGATCTCCCTCAAGCAGCGCAGCACGATGCAGGAAGCTACTGCTGCCCCGCAGATGGGCGGCATCGTGCGGCTGACAGGCTTTATTCTGCGGATCACCGCCCTGTTTGAATTGGTCGGTGCTGCACTGCTGCTGCCGACATTTTGCGCCGATTATGGACTGCGCGGGATCTGGTACGCGTTGTTTCATTCCATTTCGGCGTTCTGCAATGCGGGGTTTGACCTGCTGGGAACAGAGGGTGCAAAATTTGTTTCGCTGACACGGTATGCAGGAAACCCATTGCTTACCACAGTGATCGCGGCCCTGATCGTCTTTGGCGGACTTGGCTTTCTGACATGGGAGGACATTTGTACATATCGCCTTGATTTTCACCGTTATCGGATGCAGAGCAAGGTGATCCTTGTCACAACGGCATTTCTTCTGGTACTGCCGACGCTGTACTTTTATTGCTTCGAGTTCACGGCAGGCTCTGCCCGGCAGCGCATTTTATTGTCGATGTTTCAATCCGTTACCCCCCGTACTGCCGGTTTTAACACCGCCGATCTTGCTGCGATGGGCAGCACTTCACAGGCATTGATGGTGGTTCTGATGCTGTTAGGCGGTTCGCCCGGCTCTACGGCAGGCGGCATGAAAACCACAACATTTGCCGTTCTGCTGGCCAATATGTGGGCGACCTTCCGCCGCAGAGAAGATGCCGAATTTTTCGGGCGGCGCATAGATGGTTCTGCGGTCAAGAATGCTGCCACGATCGCAGGAATGTATTTGACGCTGTTCTTCCTCGGAGCCTTTGTCATTGCTGCGGCCGAGCAGCTGCCGATGTCGGTCTGTCTGTATGAGACTGCTTCGGCTGTGGCAACGGTAGGTCTGACATTGGGCATCACGCCGCAATTGGGCATCCTTTCGCAGGGGGTGCTGATCGCACTGATGTTTTTGGGACGTGTTGGTGGATTGACGTTGATCTATGCGGCATTTGGCAGCAGCCCTGCCCACTCTCGTCTGCCGCAGGAGAAAATCGCAATCGGATAAAGGAGACAAGTATGAAATCGATTCTTTTGATTGGGCTTGGCCGTTTTGGCCGCCATATTGCGCAGGAACTGAATGAGCTGGGTCATCAGGTCATGGCGATCGACAGCAACGAAGACCGTGTGAACGCCGTGCTTTCCTATGTGACGAATGCACAGATCGGTGACAGCACCAGCGAATACTTTCTGCGCTCCCTTGGTGTTGGCAATTTTGATGTGTGTATCGTAACCATCGGCGGCAATTTTCAGAGTTCGTTGGAAACAACATCACTGCTCAAGGAACTGGGCGCAAAGCTTGTGGTCTCGCGTGCAGAGCGGGATGTACAAGCCAAGTTCCTGCTGCGCAACGGTGCGGATGAAGTGGTCTACCCGGAAAAGCAGCTGGCAAAGTGGGCGGCGATCCGATACAGCTCTGAACACATTCTGGATTATATCGAGCTGCAGGACGACCACGCCATCATGGAAGTGACCATTCCGCCGGAATGGGTGGATCGCACGATCGGTGAGATCAATATCCGAAAAAAGTATAACATCAATATTCTTGCGCTGAAAAAAGACGGAAAGCTCGATATGAGCATTACGCCGGATACGCAGCTGTGCCGGGATGAAAGTATGCTGGTTTTGGGAAAATACGCATCGATCCAGAAGTGTTTCCGGCTCTGAAAAGATAGGACGGATCGTATGGATGTCGTTTTGTTATTGATGGTTCTTGGAGTTATGTTGAGTGGTTTTTGGGCAGCAGATGCGCTGGATCACATGCGGAAGGAGATCCTTCAACAGGAAGGAAAAAGACGTGGCTGGTGGTTGTGACCATCAAATTGTGCTATACTGTGGGCAAGGCAGGTGATTTTTATGAATCAGAACGACCCACCCACTGAACATATTCTGGCGTGTCTGTCGTCCTCTCCCTCCAATGCAAAGATCGTGCGGACGGCAGCAACGATGGCAAAGGCGTTTGGAGGGACCTTTACAGCTCTGTATGTCCGGACTCCGGATTCGGATCAGATGGGACAAGAAGATCGTCGGCGTTTGCAGCAGCACATTCGTATGGCAGAGCAGGCAGGTGCCGACATCTCTACGATCTATGGGGATGACATTCCGCAGCAGATCGCAGAGTTTGCCCGCATCTCCGGCATTACAAAAATCGTACTGGGGAGCTCCAGCGTACATCGCCGCCATTTCTGGAGTGGACCGTCACTGACTGAAAAATTGACGATGACTGCGCCTAATCTGGATATTTACATCATCCCGGATGCTTCTGCAGAGAACGGCTACGGTTCAGGACGAAAGCTGTTCACCCGTCCGCTTCTGCCGTCTGTCCGTGATCTTCTGATCACCGCAGGCATCCTGAGCTGCATCACGCTCATCGGCTTCTTTTTCCTGCAGCTGGACTTTGCGCGTTATAACATTATTATGCTCTATATGCTGGGGATGCTGTTCACCGCATTGTGTACCAGCGGTTACACCTGCGGTGTGCTGGGCTCTGTTGCCAGTGTTGCGCTGTACAATTTTTTTCTGACGGAACCGCGCCTGACATTCCATGCGTATGACCCCGGTTATCAGGTCACATTGCCCTGATGCTGACCTCCGCAATTATTACCTGTACGTTGACGACACGGTTGAAAGACCATGCAAAAATGTCTGCGCAGGCAGCATTCCGGACAAAAGTACTATTTGATACGAATCAGCTTTTACAGAAAGCCAAAAGTGAAGAAGAAATCTTTTCACTGACGGCATCCCAGCTGATGAAGCTGCTGAACCGGAGTCTGATCGTCTACCTGGAACAAAACGGAGGTCTTGGGGCAGAACAGGTTTTTGGAGTTGACGGGGAAACGGCGCAAAACATCTTTTCTGCACCGGAAGAACGGGATGCAGCAAACTGGACGTTTGCCAACAAAAAGCGTTCCGGTGCAGGCACGGATAGCTACCCGGATGCAAAGGGACTTTATCTTGCACTTCGGACCGGAGGCGGCGTATTTGGAGTGATCGGGATCGATCTGTCCGAAAAACCGCTGGATGCCTTTGAAAACAGTGTGCTGCTTTCCATTCTGGGCGAAGGTGCGCTGGCCATCGAAAACCGCAGAAATGCGCTGGAAAAAGAGCAGGCAACAGTGCAGGCAAAAAATGAAGAGCTGCGGGCAAACCTGCTGCGCACGATCTCGCATGACCTGCGCACCCCGCTGACCTCCATTTCCGGCAATGCCAGCAATCTGCTTTCCAACGGAGAAACGCTGGATACAGAGACCCGGAACAAGATCTGCACCGATATTTTTGACGATGCACAATGGCTGATTGGTTTAGTGGAAAATCTGCTTTCCATCACCCGCATTGAGGATGGGCGGATGAATCTGCAGATCTCGCCGCAGCTGATGGACGAAATGATCGAAGAAGCGCTGCATCATGTCAACCGGAAAAGCTGCGAACACACCATCACAACACAGTATGGGGACGAGATCCTTCTGGTCAATGTGGATGCACGGCTGATCATGCAGGTCGTTGTCAATCTGGTGGATAACGCCATCAAATACACCCCCGTGGACTCGGTCATTCAGATTTCGGCTTACCGGAAAGACCATCAGGTCGTAGTGGAGGTGGCAGATAACGGTCCCGGCATTCCGGATCGCGCAAAAGCACAGGTGTTCGAGATGTTTTATACCGGGCAGAGCCGCATCGCAGACAGCCACCGCAGCCTTGGACTGGGCTTGCCCCTCTGCCGTGCAATCTTGACGGCTCACGGCGGAACATTGACCCTGCGTGACAACATTCCCAATGGCAGTGTCTTTTCCTTTGCATTGCCGCAAAGCGAGGTGAACATTCATGAATAAGCCGTCCATTCTGGTCGTAGAGGATGATGTTCCTGTACGGTGTCTGATCACAACGACCCTGAAGACCCACGGCTATAAATATCTGACTGCTTCCAATGGGGAAACGGCGATCATGATGACTACCAGCCACAATCCGGACATCATGCTGCTGGATCTTGGGCTGCCCGATATAGACGGCATCGAGGTCATCCGCAGCGTCCGCACATGGTCGAACCTGCCCATCATTGTCCTGAGTGCCCGGAGCGAAGATTCTGATAAGATCGAGGCACTGGACAACGGCGCAGACGATTATCTGACAAAGCCGTTTTCCGTGGACGAGCTGCTGGCAAGACTGCGTGTAACGCAGCGCCGATTGAATCTGCTGGCTTCTGACGGCATAAACAGTCCGGTTTTTGTCAATGGTCCTTTGAAGATCGACTTCTCGGCCGGGTGCGTCTGGCTGGGTGAGAATGAATTGCATCTGACCCCCATCGAGTACAAACTGCTGTGTGTGCTGGCGCATAATGTGGGCAAGGTGCTGACGCATACATCCATCACACAGCAAATATGGGGAAGCACGCAGGAAAATGACATTGCTTCCTTGCGTGTTTATATGGCATCCCTGCGCAAAAAATTGGAACGATACCCGGATGCGCCGCATCTGATCCAGACCCATGTTGGAGTCGGATACCGGATGCTTCGTGTGGAAAACGATGAAGCATAGTAAAAAAACAGGGTGCGCCCTGCGGACGCACCCTGCAAAAGACCACAGACAAGCGATATGTACAACAGGGCGTTCCCCGTCGGGAACGCCCTGTTTTTCTTTGTTGGTAGTGTGATGAGCCTGTTCCGCCTGCCATACTGAGGCATTTTTATGCGTTATTTTTTCATGGAGCTGTTTTGCAGCAGCCCCTCTCTGCCGTTAGCGGTTCTTATAAAGTTTCAGGTGCGGTCAACGCGCTTTTTGCCGAGGTATGCGGCCTTGACCTGTTCATTGGTCAGCAGTTCAGCACCCGTGCCGGAAAGGGTCAGGGTGCCGGTCTCCAGCACATAGGCGTAATCGGCCACCTTCAGGGCCATGTTGGCGTTCTGCTCGTTCAGCAGCACGGTGATGCCCTGCTGGTTCACGGTGCGGATGATATCAAAAATCTCCCGCACCACGATGGGTGCAAGGCCGAGGCTTGGCTCGTCCAGCATGAGCAGCTTCGGCTTGCTCATCAGGCGCGGCCCACGGCCAGCATCTGCTGCTCGCCGCCGGAAAGGGTGCCGGCGCTCTGCCAGCTGCGCTCCTTCAGGCGGGGGAACAGACTGTACACCCACTCAAGGTCTTTCTCGGTTTCGGCCTTATCCTTGCGCAGGTATGCGCCGATCTTCAGATTTCCAGCACAGTCAGGTCGGCAAACACCCGGCGGCCCTCCGGCGACATGGCAATGCCGCTGGCCACGATCTGGTCGATGGGCTTGCCCAGCAGTTCCTGCCCGTTCCACAAAATGGAGCCGCTCTGTGCCTTTACAAGGCCGGAAATGGTGCGCATCAGGGTGGACTTGCCTGCGCCGTTGGCACCGATCAGGGTAACGATCTTGCCGTCCGGCACGTTCAGCGACACACCGCGCAAGGCTGAATGCCGCCGTAGGAAACATGTAAATCCTTGATCTCAAGCATCTTCGTCCACCCCCAGATAAGCGTCGATCACCCGCGGGTCGTTCTGCACCTCGGCGGGCGTACCCTCGGCGATCAAGCGGCCAAAGTCCAGCACATAGACCCGGTCGGAAATATCCATCACCAGATCCATGTGGTGCTCGATCATGAACACGGTTAGTCTGAAATCGGTGCGGATGCGGTCAATAAAGGCGGTCAGTTCTTCGGTCTCCTGCGGGTTCATACCGGCAGCAGGCTCATCCAGCAGCAGCAGCTTCGGCTCGGTGGCAAGCGCGCGCGCGATCTCCACCCGGCGCTGCAGGCCGTAGGGCAGGCCAGTAGCCAGTTCATTGCGCACATCCTCAAGTCCCAGCACATGCAGCAGGTTTTCGCACTCCTCGCGCTGGCGCTTTTCCTCGTCTGCATTCAGCCGGAAGGTAGCGCTCAGTAGGTTGGTCGAGCGGCGGCAGTGCTTGGCGATGAGCACGTTCTCAAACACGGTCTGGCTCTTCCATAGACGGATATTCTGGAAGGTGCGGGCAATACCCATCTGGGTGATCTTATCGGGCGTGGGGGCGATCATGTGGGAATACTTGCTCGCGTTCTGGCCCTTATAGAGCTTTTTCATCTTGCCGTGGGGCGTGTTCTCAATGATCTTGCGTCCCTCGAACCACACCGCGCCGTTGGTGGGCGCATACACGCCGGTGACAACGTTGAACGCGGTGGTCTTGCCGGCACCGTTGGGGCCGATGAGGGAGACGATCTGATCTTTATCCACCTTCAGGTTCAGATTGTCCACAGCCACCACGCCGCCAAACTGCATCGTGGCGTTTTCAATGGTCAATACGTTTTCACTCATTTGGAACGCGCCTCCTTTTTGGCAGCTTTTGCAGTGGATGCGGGCTTTTCTGGAACAATTCACGGTCGCCCATGATGCCCTTGCGGAAGAACAGCACCACCGCCATAATGATGATGCTGAACACCACCATGCGGAAGCCGGAACGCAGCAGCGGCACACGGAAGCCGCCGATCCAGGTCTCGTTGTCGAGGAAGCGCAGCAGCCATTCGGAGCTGGCGATGAACAGGAAGGACGCGATGATGGAACCGGACACCGAGCCAATGCCGCCAATGACCACGATCAGCAGGATCTCGTAGGTCATGCTGGATTTGAAGGTGGTGGCCTGCACGCTGGCCTGATACATGGCAAGCATTGCGCCGGAGATACCGGCAAAGAAGCTGCTGATGATAAAGCTCATGCGCTTGTGGCTGGCAAGGTTGATGCCCATGGCTTCGGCAGCGATCTCGTCATCACGGATGGCTTTGAAGGCACGGCCATAGGTGGAGTTGATGAGCAGCAGAATGATGGCGATGCAGATGCCGGAGAAGAGGAAGGGCATCACGGTCTCCAGATGCAGGGTCGTGCCGCCCAGCGAAAGGTTGAAGCTGGCAAAGCTGGTAAAGCCGTACAGAAGGTTGGATCCGTTGGTCAGCGGGCCAAAGCCCTCGTAAACCACGGCGGCACGGATGATCTCGGCAAAGCCAGTGTAGCAATGGCAAGATAATCGCTCTTGAGCTTCAGCACCGGCAGGCCGATGAGGAAGGCGAACAGCGCTGCGATAAAACCGGCCAGGATCAGGCAGAACACAACACCCAGCAGCAGGCCGAAGCCGCCCAGAGGTTTGGAGAGCAGTTCCGGGATGGAGAAGCCGATGCCGCCGTTTGCATAGCGCTGATAGATGGACTTCTGCGAAGCGGCGGGAATGGTGAGGATGGCGTAGGTGTAGGCACCCAGCAGCATAAAGCCTGCCTGACCCAGACTGAACAGGCCGGTAAAGCCGTTCAGCAGGTTCATGGAGACAGCCACCAGTGCATAGATGGCACCCTTGCGCAGCACGGTGAGCAGCATGGAGGGCACAAAGCTCAGGTTATCCAGTGCCAGCAGCACCACCAGCAGAGCGGCCAGCGCCAGTGCGGCCCGGAGATAGATGCGTTTTTTCTCTTGTTTCATGGTCATCACACTTTCTCGGTCAGGTTTTCACTGAACAGGCCGGTAGGCTTGACGGCCAGCACCACGATCAGCAGTGCAAAGGTGAACGCATCACTGAAGGTGGTAGCGCCTGCACCTTTAATAAGGCTCTCGCAGATGCCGATGATGAAGCCGCCGATCACCGCACCGGGAATGGAGCCGATGCCGCCGAACACCGCAGCCACAAAGCTTTCAGGCCGGGCATGGCACCCACAGTGGGGGTGACTGCCGTGTAGTTGGAAAAATACATCATGGAGCCGATGGCCGCAAGAAAGCTGCCCACCGCAAAGGTAAAGGAGATGACATTGTTGATCTTGATGCCCATCAGCTGGGCGGTCTCAAAATCGCGGGAAGCGGCGCGCATGGCCATGCCGATCTTGGTCTTCTGGATCAGGGTAACAAGTGCTGCCACCAGCACAATGACGAGGAACGGCGTTACCACCGTCACCCGCTTGGTCTGGCAGCCCAGCACCGTGACGGTGTCGCTGATCCACGGCAGGGCAGGGTACTGCTTGGCCAGACCGCCGGTGACATACCACATCGAGTTCTGCAAAAGGTAGGACATACCGATCGCGGAGATCATTACCGACATGCGCGGCGCAGTGCGCAGGGGCTTGTAGGCGATCTTTTCCACTGCGATGCCCAGCAGTACCGTTGCCACCACCACCAGCGGGATGGAAATGGTCAGCGGAAGGGAAGCAGTAGCGTACACCATCAGAAAACCGGCTACGGTAAAGATATCGCCGTGGGCAAAGTTGATCAGGCGCAGGATGCCGTACACCATCGTGTAGCCAATGGCGATCAATGCATACTGGCCGCCCACCGAGATACCTGCCAGCAAATAGGGCAGAAACTTGCAGCCATAAGGGGGACCCTCCATTTCTTACAACTTTTAATAAAATAAACTCCTCCAGTCACCTCCGGTGACAGCCCCCTCCCAGAGGGGGCCAAACCTGCCAGGAAGGCTACAAAAAGGCTCCCTCAATGAGGGAGCTGGCAACGCATCAGGCGTTGACTGAAGGAGTTTACAGGTTTTATCAGCCTTCAACGCTCTGAGTCTTGACGAACTCAAATGCGCCGTCGGCAGCTTTCTTGATGTAAGCCATATCCTTGTTGGCATCACCGGTGGTCTGGTCAAAGGTGATGTTGCCGGTCACGCCGTCGTAGTTTACGCCGTACAGAGCATCGCGGATGGCGGTGCCGTCGGTGCTGCCTGCTGCTTTGATGGCTTCCAGAGCCACCATGTAGCCGTCGTAGCCCAGTGCAGAAACAGCTGCCACGATGTCATTGCCGCCGTTGTTGGTCAGCTTCTGGCTGTCGGCGTTCAGCCACTCCTTGAAGCCGGTCACGAACTCCTTGGCTGCGCCGGAATCATCGTTCTCATCAAAGAAGGTGGAGCAATACACCTGCACGCTGGTGCCCTTCTGGCATCCAGAATAACGCTGGACTCCCATGTGTCGCCTGCGGTAATGGGTTTGTCAAAGCCTGCAGAAGCAGCCTGTGTGATGATCTGGGCGGCGTAGGTGGTGGCGCAGGGAGCAAAGATCACATCTGCACCGGCGTTGATGGCGTTCTGGATGTAGGCGGAGAAGTCCGAGGTGCCCTCGGGGAACTGCTCGCTGGTAACAGTGCCGCCCAGATCCTCAAAAGCGTTGACGAAGTAGGTGGCCAGACCGGAGCCGTAGTCCTCGCCCAGCATGCTCAGCACGTAGGCGTTGGCAGCACTGAATTCATCCTTTGCAAAGTTTGCCATGACCGAGCCTGGAACGGGTCAAGGAAGCAGACACGGAAGTAGTAGGGGTTGGCCTCAGTCACGGCGGGGTTGGTGCAGGAGCAGCCAATGGCCGGGATGGAAGCGGACTGGAAGGTGGGAGCGGCTGCAATGGAAACACCGGAGCCGTAGCTGCCCAGCACGATGGAGACTTTCTTGGAGACCAGCTCCTGTGCAGCAGTCACGGCCTTATCGGTGCTGGACTGGTTATCCACTTCCACCAGCTCCACGTTATAGGTCTCACCGCCGATCTCCACGGTGGGAGCAAGGCTGTTGGCATACTCGACACCCAGCACTTCCTGCTTGCCGCCTGCGCCGTTATCACCGGAAGCCGGTTCAAACACGCCGATCTTAATGGTCTTGCCGCCTGCAGAAGAGCCGCTTGCGGAACCGCCAGAAGAAGAGCAGCCTGCCAAAGCTGCTGCTGCGGCGGTGATGCCTGCCGCTTTCAGGAAATCACGACGCGAAATGAATGCTTTCATAAGAATTGCCCCCTCTATTATTTCTTAACACTTTCCCAGATAAAACAAGAAAAACCCGCAACGGCGCAGTGATCCTCAGATCCTGCATCGTTGCGGGTTTCTTAGCATTGTTTTAGCACATGAAAAGGAACTTGTCTAGGCTGAATTTGAATTTTTTTTAAATTTTCGTCAGATGATAAAAAGAAACTGTACTTGAACAGCGTGCATTTTGGGCGGTTTTGATACAGACTGTCTTTGAATTAAATACAGATTTGCCGTAAGGGTCATACTTTAATCTGCTGCACGTCCCAGCCGCATCTTGAAATCGCTGTAGCCGAACTTCACCAGCTCCCGGCAGGTGCCGTTTTCGTCCATTGCCCAGATGGGCGGCAGCGGCATCCCGTTGAAGGTGTTGTTCTTGCAGGTGGTGTAGATGGCCATATCGCCGAAAATGAGCCTTTGCCCCTCGGTGAGCGGGGAGGCAAAGCTGTAGTCGCCCACCACATCCCCGGCAAGGCAGGTGGGGCCGCCAAGGCGGATGAGGCACGGCTTTTCGCCGGGGTCCCCGGCATCCAGCAGCGGCGGGCGGTAGGGCATCTCGATCACATCCGGGGTGTGGCAGGCCGCAGACATGTCCAGAATGGCAAGCTCGTCTCGCCATTTTGCAAAGTATCCAGCACAGTGGTAACAAGATACCCGGCGTTCAGCGCCCATGCTTCGCCCGGCTCCAGATACACCTGCACGCCGTACTTTTTCTGTGTTTCGGTAATGCACTGTTCCAGCGTGGCAAGGCGGTAGCCGGGGCGGGTGATATGGTGCCCGCCGCCAAAGTTGAGCCACTTCATCCGGGGCAGAAGATCCCGAACTTTGCTTCCACCGCCGCCAGCGTCAGGGCCAGTGCATCGGCATCCTGCTCGCACAGGGTGTGGAAGTGCAGTCCGTCCAGTAATTCGGGCAGGGCCGGGTCTGCCTGCACGGCGGCATCCCACTGGGCGCGGGTGGTGCCAAGGCGGCTGCCGGGGCGCAGGGGTCGTAAATTGCATGGCCTTCCTGCGTGGAGCACTCCGGGTTCAGCCGCAGGCCCACGCTCTTGCCCGCCGCCTTTGCTGCCGGGCCGAATTTTGCCAGCTGGCTGGGCGAATTGAACACGATGTGGTCGGCGTACTGCAACAGCTCCGCGAACTCGTCTGCCCGGTAGGCCGCGCAGAACACATGGTTCTCTTTTTCCGGCAGCTCTTCTTTGCCAAGGCGGCTCTCGTACAGGCCGCTGGCCTCGGTGCCCGCCAGATAAGGAGCCAGCACCGGGTAAACATTAAAGTTGGAAAAAGCCTTCTGCGCCAGCAGAATTTTGCAGCCGGTGCGCTGCTGCACCCCCAGCAGAAGTTCGCCGTTGCGGCGCAGCTGCCCTTCGTCCAGCAGGTAGCAGGGGGTGGGCAGAGAGGCAAGCGCTTCCCAAGAAAGGTTTGCAAGGCCCGCAAGGGCGGGCGGGTATCGGCCAGCCGCATCAGTCCACCAGCGCCGGGCTGTGGCTCTCGGAACGGGGCAGGCCGTACTTGTCCAGAGCGTCCAGATACGGATCCGGATCAAACTCTTCCACAGTGTGCACGCCCTTGGTGGTCCACTTGCCGGTGAGCAGCATCAGTGCGCCGCACATGGCCGGTACGCCGGTGGTGTAGCTGATGGCCTGAGAGCCGACCTCCTTGTAGCACTCCTGATGGTCGCACACATTATAAATATAGTAGGTCTTTTCCTTGCCGTCCTTCTTGCCGGTGAAGATGCAGCCGATGTTGGTCTTGCCCTTGGTGCGGGGGCCAAGGCTGGCGGGGTCCGGCAGCAGAGCCTTGAGGAACTGGATGGGCACGATCTCCTGCCCGTTGAAGTTGACCGGGGTGGTGGACAGCATGCCCACATCCTCCAGACAGCGCATGTGGTCGAGATAGCTCTGGCCAAAGGTCATGAAGAAGCGGATGCGCTTTGCCTCCGGGATGTTCTTGGCAAGGGACTCGATCTCCTCGTGGTGCAGCAGGTACATATCCTTGTCGCCCACCTGATCGAAGTTGTATTCCCGCTTGATGCTCATAGCCGGGATCTCCACCCAGTGGCCGTTCTCCCAGTAGCTGCCGGGAGCGGACACCTCGCGCAGGTTGATCTCCGGGTTAAAGTTGGTGGCAAAGGCATAGCCGTGGTCGCCGCCGTTGCAGTCCAGAATATCAATGGTGTCAATGGTGTCGAACTCGTGCTTTTTGGCGTAGGCGCAGTAAGCCTGGGTCACGCCCGGATCGAAGCCGCTGCCAAGCAGGGCGGTCAGGCCGGCTTCCTCAAACTTCTTTGCGTAGCCCACTGCCAGCTGTAATCAAAGTAGGCGGAGAAGCCTGCTTCCTTGCAGCGCTTCTCGTAGATGGCACGCCACTCCGGGTCGTCGGTGTTCTCCGGCTCGTAGTTGGCGGTGTCCATATAGTTTACGCCGCAGGCAAGGCAGGCATCCATGATGGTCAGGTCCTGATAGGGCAGGGCAATGTTCATCACGAGGTCGGGCTGATAAGCCTTGATGAGGGCGATCACTTCGTCCACCTTGTCGGCATCCACCTGTGCGGTGGTGATCTTGGTAGCGGTTTTGGGGGCCAGTTCTGCAGCCAGCTTGTCGCACTTGGACTTGGTACGGCTGGCGATGCAGATCTCGGTGAACACCTCGGGTACCTGACAGCACTTGTGGATGGCAACGGAGGCCACGCCGCCGCAGCCGATGATCAGAACTTTGCTCATGATTTTTCTCCTTTATGTCAATGTGTGCAAATTCGGTCAGACCTGAAAGCCGGGCCAGCCCTTGTCCAGCGCGATCAGCGTTTCGCGCAGCACCTTGCAGGCGGTGGCGGTGGAAACGCCGGTGGTATCCAGCGTGGGAGCCAGCTCGTTGAGGTCTGCGGCTACGATGTTGGCTTTCGTCACGGTGCGGATGGCATCCAGCAGCTGCAAAAAGCTCACGCCGCCGGCTTCGGGCGTGCCGGTGCCGGGGAAGCAGGAGGGGTCCAGACAGTCGAGGTCGATGGTCAGGTAGACGGGCACCTTGCTCTCGCACAGCTGTTCCGTCAGCTCGGTAAGGCCGGTAAAATCGAATTTGTGCATCTCGGTGTGCTGGGCTGCAAACTCGAACTCGCGCGGTCGCCGCTGCGGATGCAGAACTGATGGATGCGGCCGTCGCCCACCAGCTCATGGCAGCGGCGCAGCACGCAGGCGTGGCTCAGCTTTGCACCAAGGTAGTCGTCCCGCAGGTCGGCGTGGGCATCAAAGTGCACGATGTGCAGATCCGGATATTTCTTCACAGCAGCCCGCACGGCACCCAGCGTCACCAGATGTTCACCGCCCAGCAGCAACGGGAACTTGCCGTCCTGCAGGATCTCCTCTGCGCGGGCTTCGATGTCCGCAAGGGCGCTCTCGCTGGAGCCGAAGCACAGCTCCAGATCGCCGCTGTCGAAGATGTCAAAATCGGTCAGGTCGGCATTCTGGTAGGGGCTGTAGGTCTCCAGACCATAGCTTTCGTGTCGGATGGCCGCCGGGCCGAACCGTGCGCCCGGGCGGTAGCTGGTGGTGGAATCGTAGGGCGCACCGTACAGCACGATGCTGGCGGCGCGGTAGCTGCTGTCACAGCCGATGAAATTTTCAATGTTGGGTTGCATCAGTGTTCCTCCACTTCCCGCAGCATTTCCTCAAGGAATGCCGGCAGGTAAAATGCGCCGACATGCAGCCGGGCGGTGTAATAGCGGGTGCGCATGTTCAGCGCCTTCCATGCGTCTGCATCCAGATCATCGATGGGATGATACTTTTGCTGGCAAAGCCGAACAGCCAGTACCAGCCGCAAAGGTGGGAATGTGTGCCTGATACACTCGGCTGATGGGGAAGGTGGACGCAATGCGCTTGTGGCTGCGCTGCATGGCGCTGGCATCCTCGGCATAGAAGGGGCTGCCCTGCTGGTTCACCATGATGCCGTCCGCTTTCAGGGCATTGAAGCAGCTGCCGTAGAACTCGCGGGTGAACAGACCCTCGGATGGGCCGAAGGGATCGGAGGAGTCCACGATGATGAGGTCGTACTCCTCCTCGCAGCGGCGGATATACTTGAGGGCGTTCTCAAAATAGATGTGCACCCGGCGGTCATCCATGCGGCAGGCGTTGCTGGGCAGGAAGGCGCGGCAGGCTTCCACCACCTGCGGGTCCATCTCCACAAGGTCGATGCGCTCCACCCGGTCGTAGCGGGTCAGCTCCCGCACCACGCCGCCGTCACCGGCACCGATGACAAGGATGTCTTTTGCCTGCTTGTGCACCGCCATGGCACATGCACGATCATCTCGTCATAGATGAATTCGTCGCGCTCGGTCAGCATCACATTGCCGTCCAATGTGAGCACCCGGCCAAACTCCGGCGTTTCAAAAATATCGATGCGCTGGTAATCGCTCTGCTTGGAGTAGAGCTGTTTGTTCACCCGGATGCTGTGCTTCACGTCCGGGGTGTGAAACTCAGAAAACCAAAATTCCATCTGCATTCCCTCCTTATGCCAGAACGTTCAGCCGCTCGATGTCCGGGTCCTCGGGGCCGGTCATGCTGCAGCCCTTGGCCTTGGCGTACTCGATGTAGTTCAAAATTTCCTTTGTGATGCGCTCGCCCGGGGCCAGAATGGGAATGCCCGGCGGGTAGCACATGACGAACTCGCTGCACACCATGCCCTCGGTCTCCCGGAGCGGCAGGCTCTTTTTGGGGGCGTAGAACGCTTCCTGCGGGCTGGCGGCAACGACGGGTCGATGTATTCCTGGCTCAGCAGGCCGGTGCCGTCGGTGTGGTAGCGGCGCTTGATCTCGGCCAATGCGCTGACCAGACGCTCCACCTCCTGCGGGCGGTCGCCGATGGAAAGGTAGGCCAGAATGTTGCCAATGTCGCCGAACTCGATCTGGATGTCGTACTCATCGCGCAGGATGTCGTACACCTCAATGCCTGCAAGGCCGATATCCAGCGTGTGGACGCTGAGCTTGGTGGTATCAAAGTCAAAACGGAATCGCCGTTGCACAGCTCCTTGCCAAAGGCGTAGTAGCCGCCCACGGCGTTGATCTCCTCGCGGGCATACTCGGCCATGTCGGCCACTTGGTGGAATACCTGCCGCCCGCGCTGCGCAAGGTTGCGGCGGGAGATATCCAGACTGGACATGAGCAGGTAGCTGCCGGAGGTGGTCTGGGTCAGTTGATGATCTGCCGCACATAGCCCGGGTGCACATTGGGGCCGATGAGCAGCAGGCTGGACTGCGTTAAACTGCCGCCGCTCTTGTGCATGGAGACGGATGCCATATCAGCCCCTGCCGCCATGGCAGACACCGGCAGGCCGCCGCCAAAGTAGAAGTGGGTGCCATGGGCTTCATCCGCAAGGCAGAGCATCCCGGCATCGTGGGCCATTTTTACGATGGCGCGCAGGTCAGAGCAGATGCGTAGTAGGTGGGGTTATTCACCAGAACAGCCACGGCATTCGGATGCTCTTTAATGGCCTTTTCCACCTGTTCCCGCTTCATGCCCAGCGAGATGCCAAGGCGCTTGTCCACCTCGGGGTTCACATACACCGGCACCGCGCCGCACAGTACCAGTGCGTTCAGCACACTGCGGTGCACATTGCGGGGCAGAATGATCTCATCGCCGCGCTTGCAGGCGGTAAGCACCATGCTCTGCACACTGCTGGTGGTGCCGCCCACCATGAGGAACGCGTGGGCAGCGCCAAAGGCATCTGCGGCCAGCTCCTCTGCTTCCCGGATGACCGATACCGGGTGGCAGAGATTATCCAGCGGTTCATGCTGTTCACATCCACGCCCACGCACTGCTGGCCCAGAAAGGCGGTCAGCTCCGGGTTGCCGCGGCCTCGCTTGTGGCCGGGCACATCAAAGGCACCACCCGCATTTTGCGGAACTGTTCCAGCGCTTCATAGATGGGCGCACGGTTCTGGTTCAGCCGGAACCGTGTTCGGTTCTCACTCATGTTTTTCCTCCGTCCCTGATCCCGATGCAAACAAAAAAGCGCAAGTACCGCACAAAAAGTGCAGACTTGCGCTTTGAAAAGCATTTGAATGCGCCGCCAAGACCCCCGGAAGAAACACCAGAGTACAAAGGCCGCTTCGCATGATTCAAAAAAGACGGGATTATGAGAGTCTATATAGCAATTCTGCTTTTACTGCTCTTTATTGACCGTTTCACAAGTCTGCACACTGACTGCGCAATTTCATGGTTGTAAAGGAACCAACTTATAAAATTTGAGCTGCTACGCTCAATCAATAATGGCGGCTGTGCCGCCGGTCGGCAGTGGACCCGGCTGTCCGTATGGCCTTAGCCCCGCTGGGCGGTCCATGGTAAATTGCTTTGAAAAGACTCTGCTATGCTTTGTCTCTCAAAATCAAATGTGATTTTATCATGCACAGAAAGCGTTGTCAATGATTTTTTTGAAGAAAAATTTAAAAAATCAATGCACAGAGTACCAACCTGAATACCGTTGCAAAATATTATGATGCACGGTACACTATGGTTACTACGGTTCTTATTGTTCTGCTGATCCTTGCACTGCTGGAAATCGTCCTGCTGAACGGTGCCGCAGCTGTTCGAATCCATCCTCGAGAGTGAGACTTAAGATGCCGGGCAAAACAAAAGAACCAGCGTAATTTCTACGCTGGTTCTTTTGGTGGGCGCGGGTGGATGTCGCGAGCCG
>ENA-OQHA01000224-OQHA01000224.1-human-gut-metagenome-genome-assembly--contig:-NODE-224-length-30603-cov-2.707343_pt1 | contig 30603 bp, 47 predicted proteins | sample MGYA00242558_ERZ504707 | MGnify/ENA primary metagenome ERZ504707 (study PRJEB26092, sample SAMD00036197) | human gut metagenome | host: Homo sapiens | study: EMG produced TPA metagenomics assembly of...
CCGGCGGACATGGATACGTATCTCGCACTTTAAGAACTTTCGCCGATCACGTGTCCACTCACCTACTATAGGAAACTCGTGGGTTTCACGGATGACCACATATTGATCGACTACTTCGACTCTCGCATCATCGGCTTCCGCATCCTCATACACCACCGTTCCATCGGCAGGGTAGCTCTTTCTACGATAGCTCCATCATCCTGTCTCATCATCACGACGTACTCATCCTGTTCCGTGAGGTAGCCGAAGGAGAGCGCCACCTTGCCGTCGAGGTGAGATCCGGTCTTGAGCGAAGCCAGGGAATGGCTCTCAGCGACCTCGGAATCTTCGCTGAGCTATTTGATACTCGTAGGAACAGCTGCATGCCATAAAGCAAAGCCGGCCAATCCTATGATGACAGTCAGGGCGACAGACAGACCGAATCGCCTTGGGAATGACTTGTACTTCACTGCATCGTCACTCAACACGTAAATCACCCAAGCCAAAATAACTACGAAATATATGGCTTTAATCCAATTGGCCATATCAACTTTCCTTTCGCTAAACGCCGCAAACCTCATATCCTGCGGATCGCAGGATATTAACGATTTCTTCGAAAGTCTCCGAATCGGAGCATGAAATCTTTCTTCCAACTGCATCGGCATAACACGTTTTCGTAGCATCGCCGATGCCCTTGCCGTCCTCATGGCTCCTGACTGCTCGCCATTCACTTCGGAGCATCTTCGTGCTTAAACCAGCTGCGATCATTTCATACATCAACTCGTCGCCACGGGAAGGATCGATTTTTGCAATCTTGCGCACGAGGTTAAGATTTAGCTCAGACAGATGTTTTCCATCTTCGAGACTCGGTACACCTGTTTTTCCGCTAGACCACTCATGATAGAAATCGCCGGCACTTTTGCGCTGCCACAACAAGGTCTCCGTTACGCCGCATCGTGCCGCCTCGTCTTTAAGCCAAGCGGAAAATGAACTGTATTCCGGTTTATACAGCTCGTTTTCCGACACGTCCCTCATCAGTAGATAAACCGGCACCCATGACCGACCTCCTTGCCTGAAAAGACTCGCAAGCTCGTCATGAATGGAGGAAGTGCAGGATTCCTCTGATCCGACGGACATCCGTTTCAGGTTCTCACGATATTTCAGCTCGAACCGGATCCAGCTGTCAGATGGAATAGAGGTGACCCGTTCGAGCTGACAGGCAATTTCCCTTCCGATGGCTTCCTTTCCAGTCAGGAGATCTTCAATCTCGGCAACAGTAACGCCCAACTCTACCGCAAACTCCCCAACGGACATTCCGTTGCCATCGATCCACTCCTGTAGATATTCACCGGGCGCGACCGCAAAATTCGTCCCCATCGCCACATCCTTTCTCTTGTTTACGTATAGGTATAGTATACCATAGTACAGTAGTACCGGCTCGCACTATGAAAAAGTATCTGCTTAGAAACGGGACGACCATTACGATCGTCCCGCAACAGAAACCTAATCAAAATGGTGAAAATCATGCTCAATATTCAGCGCATTGAGCAAATCGACTAAAGCGTCATTGTATCCGTTGATATAGCCGGATTCGTACGGACTTAGTCCATCGCTGTCGTTATCGGCATTGGCGTTGATCAGCCGCTCCACGGCTTTCCAAACTGTATTTTCGGTAAACATACCAGTTCCTTTTCCTGTTCTTAACGTGACTAAAGTATACCACAATACCATGGTACTACTGTTCTAAATAAACAATTGGCGCTCCGTCTGTCTGCTAACAGCCCGATGATCAGCTATGAAAGAAACGGAACCGCCTTACCGCTTCCCAGTGGAGACCAGAGGGCATGTCTGCTTCGACAGGCGATGTACTCTATGATCATCCTTTTTCATTTCCTCCAGCCTCTATTGCTTTCTGCCGCGGTCGCGCGAAGCGTGATCCGTCGGTTGGAGCCTTTTGGAGCAAGTCTGCGAGTTTTCGACAATTTCAATGGCGCGGAGAGTCCCTGGGTGAGGCTCGTAGCGCTGTTGGATTTGTCGGAAACTCGCCCCCTGTCCGCGGTAGCGACTCGATGGAAATCCTTCAGAATTACAAGTACGAATTACCCTTCTACAAAAAAACGGTGCTGACGGAACAAATCAATCGTCCTGTCAGCACCGCTTGACTAAAACTCTTAAAAATCATAGACACCCTGATGAAGCGCCTGTTTCACGGAACGCCTAGCGCGGCGCTTTTCTTTGCGCTTCTCGGCTGCAATTCGACTGGTATGCCCCGCACCGACAAAATCCGTGCAACCGTAAACCCCAGCGAAGCCCTTGGCGTTGATCGCAGTCTTGCGCTTGATTACGTCCTTCATGATGTAACTCCGTCTCTAGGAAATCGCGTAAACCGAGGAACTTTCATACACAACAGGATCCGTCCTAACAGGAAATAACTGTTGGACGCTCAGGGGGCGGCAATACGTCCATTCGACAAGAATCACCTTACTCGAATGATCGCAACTCTTTCCCGCAACCTCGATCGCGCGTCTCTTCGAACTGAACGCCGCGTGCCTTGCCTTGCCATTACCGAGATATTCATCAACCAGCCAAGTGACATCCATCGTAACCCCCGTGTTCGAATTGGTATTATATGATAGTATTATCATACCACAGCGGCATAGTACTGTCGCTGAGAAACCAAAGTTTTGATGCGAAAAGCCCTTGCACGCGATCCGCCGCCTTGAAAAATAAAAACGGCACCTCGCTTTCCGAAATGCCGTCCATCGTTACACTATCAGCCCTTTTTCACGAGCGCAGACAATACCATATGCCTTTCCTTCCCATCAAGCTCCCTCTCGGCAACCTCGCGGAACTCCTCGGTATAATCCGGATCACCTTCCCACGCCAGTCCTCCGGCACTTCACTCCACCCGCACTCAAACTCTTCTGACGTGCCATCATCAACATGGCGATAAAACCCGTCCGTACCCTTCAAGACACTCATTACCTCGTCAAGATCCGCTCCCTCTGCCATATCCAGTTCAAAAAACCACGTCCGCGTCTCGGAATACATCACGCTTTTTTTCATCCCAGGTTCCTTTCTCCCGTTCGCTTAACGTAAGGTTAGTATACCACAGTATCGTAGTACTACGGATAAGATAAGATTTTTCCACAAAAAAAGGGCGACCGCCGCCGATCGCCCCTTTTCCTATGCAGCATCTAAAATGATTCCCTCCCCGTATTCAATCACCGTACAGGCAAACGGTCGATCGGAATCATAGTTATCAGTCACGCCCCAACAATTGAAGCATAGCCCATCTTCGTCCGGACCGAAGAAAAGCGCATCCTCTACAAGCGCTTCTATATCAGGAAGCTCTGTATCATCTGCCGTGTCCTTCGCGGCATCAAGGATCTCCTTTCTCTTCGCAGCACACTCAGAAATAAACTGCATCGCAGATAAAAAGAACGACTCCGTATATCCGATTACCCTTTCCATGCATCAGCCTTTCACCCGAAGCCTACCGTTAGATGAAACAGCCTGTTAAGCTGCCCTATCCAATGTCTACCTATTCGTCCCTGTGACCATGCTCAAGGCAGAAATCCATCACCTTATCTAAGGTTGCGATCTCCTCCGACCAATCGTCACCGTACTCCTCGTTCTCGGATAGAAACGTAATTGTCGAGCGAATCGCATCAAGGTTGATTTCGTTGACGTCAATCATGTTTGGGTTCCTTTCTCCCGTCCGCTTAACGTTCCTATAGTATACCATAGTATGTCGCTCTTGGAACCGTAAAATCTAATGAAAACGCCCCCGAAGGGACGTATCGAAAAAAACTATATGCACCGCCGATCTTATTTTTTCCTTGCGGCAACGGTATAGATTTCCGCATCAAGAATGACCTCTCCGCACTCTTCACATTCAAGGCAAATATCCATCGGATCATCCGTGTCGCCATAGGCAACGATACGCACCTGATGCCCAATATGCGACTTCAGCATATCCCAAAGCATCTGATCGCTTTCCATAATGTTCCTTTCTCTGTGCTTAACATGATGTTAGTACAGCATAATACCGTAGTATGTTTATCAGCAGATGAAAATAGGGGAGACCGAACCTAGATCTCCCCTATTTAAAAGATTAGGGTAAGCGACAGCTTTTCTGATATTTCCCGTTGATGCCCAGAACTTCACGGCACAGGCCGACATAATAGCCATATGAATCAGTCGAAACGTAATTGCTCTGATCGACCTCGTCCCATTCGACCGTGTCGTGCAGAAACACCTCTCCCGGGCAGCACCAGCCCCCGTCAACATAGGCGATACGACAGGAAACCGTACCTTCTAGCCAACCGGCTTTTCGGCAAGGTGTGCGCTTTCCACGATATAGCATTTCCCGCTATATACATCGCGCAACTGCACCATAGAGGTATCTGGATTAAGCCACTGCATCTTGAAAGAGCTGAAACGCTGCGTCTCGGCAATCTGTTTCAGCACATCCCTCGATTCCGCGCTGATTTCATCACGCAGTGCCGTTATTCCAACAAGAGTACTCTCCTGATAGGGCATCTCAAACAGAAGCCATTCAGTAAAGAACTGATTAAGCGTAAGTGCTGTACGAAGATCGGGATCTTCATCACCAAAGCACTCTTTCGGAGCAACAGCATCCATCCAAAAATCAGTAGCTTCCTCGATAAATTGAAACTTGCGAAGCTGCCAAAAATGGGCGACTTCCCCCATAACGTTCTCTACGCCTGTGGCTTCAATTGCCATTTCGGGTTCCTTTCTCCCGTCCGCTTAACGTTCCTACAGTATACCATAGTACCGTAGTATAATCATTGAGAATAAAAAATAGCTTAAACAAAAAGGGCGATCGGAAACGGTCGCCCTTCAATGTCTTTATATCAATCCGACAACGCCTTATCGCATTTCATAAGAAAGTTGTCGAATGTAGCTTCTGTAAACAGATAGAACATCTGCTCGATAGCCCTAAGCCCACTGCCAGATTGACTACTCGCTTTTAGCAGCAGCCGATTTAACGAAAAATGGAACTGGAATCGGCTCTTCTGTATCTGCTCGATACCCATAAGTCACAAACGCGGGGCAGTTACACTCAAGGTAGTTTGCACTCTCCCCCTCAATCATGGCGATAAGGTCGATCACCGCATCGTTTTCGTCAATCCAGAAAATCCTGATGCCGTGAAAGTCCTCACTCTCATCGCCCTCGAAAATCCCGATCCGTCCAGCAGGCGTGTCGATAGCGTAAACAGGCTTGCACATATCAATTCCTTTCTCTGTGCTTAACGTGCCTACAGTATACCATAGTACTGTAGTATAACTATCGACAATGGTGATTTCTCAGAAAAGACTTCCAGCCCGACCGAGAATCGACCCTCTTCATCTCCCCCGAGTTCTCTTTAATACCGTTCAAAATAGATTGCGGATGGTGCGCGCGGTCGCGCGAAGCGTGAGCCGTCGGCTGGGGTCTTTTGGAGCAAGTCGGCGAGTTTTCGACAATTTCAATGGCGCGGAGAGTCCCTGGGTGAGGCTCATAGCGCTGTTGGATTGTCGGAAACTCGCCCCTGTCCGCGCCAGCGGACTCATTAAAAAATATCGGACTTGCCGATACGCATTTTTCAAAGGCTCAAAATAGGGGAAACAGCTCATTTTGGGCGGTTTCCCCTATGCTTAAATCACTCGGCAACGCTACGCCTAAACGATTGGCAAGCTCGCTGTAAGTACCTTTCCAAGAACCCCCGGAATCAATTAGATTGATAAAGACCAACGGATCAGACACCTCGCCCGATTCGTCAAGCGGTTGAGCAATACCAACGCCCAGACTCTTAGATGCCGCCAGAGTCGCATGTACAAACGTGGATCGACGTTCGCGACCTCGACTTCTCCATTGTCGGCAAAGGCCTTTGCAAGAAGCTCCGGATTGCCGAAATCCTCAATTTCAACCGCGCCGTCCTCATACTCCCAGCGAAACCAGCTACCCGGCTCTACATACGGCTTCAGGTCTGAGAGTAAATCCTCCGTACCGTAAGGATGTTTTTCGTATGGCAGATACAGTCCCACCAGACTCTCGCACTCAAAGGTCGGCTCGAACCCATGACTACAGATCAGCTCCCGGAACGACCCATCGAAGCCAAGTTTACAAAGAATACTGTTGTAGCGGGACCAGTCGATCTTGACAGTTCCCTCTCCGCCCATAAAGCATCCCATTTCATTTCCTTTCCCTTGTGGGGGGCGCTTACAGCTACTAGTATAGCATAGTACCGTAGTACTACGTATAGAAATCCTATCCATCCTTTAGTTCTTTTTGAATCTGCCGCTTACGTACATAAATCAATTGACGAATACTCTCAGGCATATTTAAGAATTGAGGGGAGATTCCGAAAAACTCCGCCATGACCACAGCCGCGAATGCATTCGCATCAACTTCGAGCGGCTGGGCGTTGTACTCGTCAATATCCAACTGATCGCTTGTACTGTAGTCGTGCAAACTTCGATCGTTTCCAGCTGATATGCATGACGAAGCTCATGCGCTATCGCGAAAAATAGCTCAGGCGTGACGCTATATCATTTCGAATCAAAATGCCGTCAGGGGTCAGTGCTGCAATTTGCGTACTTGTCCGTAACTGTTTGAACGGAACAAAACGTATGGCAGGCGCGGCAATCTTTAAAATCGCACTGACTTCCCTGGCGAACTTTATACAGATTTGTCTCTTGTCCATATTTTAAAATCTCCTCCATAGTACGATAATACCACAGATTTTAAATAAAGGAACTCCGCTTTAGGCTACAGGCACATGAACAACCCTAAGAGGGTTGGAGTATGATCCGGCAAGCAAAAAGCTCTGGCGGGTTCCACGACTCTTTCCGTCCCAAAACGCGATGACACCGCGGTTTTCATGGGTGGAAATATATTCGTGCATCGCACGATTCCTGATATACCCCGCACGCCTGCCGTACGTATCCCAGTCAGCAGGGAACTCCATATAGCAATATCCCCGATCCACGGCATACCGTTTCGCCAAGCGTCTGCACCTCGCGCACCGCCGGAAACAATAACAACGCTTCCCCAATTCCTTAAAAGGAGATCGCATTTCGCTACAAACAATTCGTAATCGGAAAAAGACCTCGAACCGACAATCAAGCAGTAGAACGTCTCCACATCAGACATTTCAGACCACCTTTAAACGGCGTTGACACCATAGGGCCACAATTGCTAAAAAGGGGCACCTCGCATAGAGGTGCCCTGTACCAATCAACGTATCAGCCTAACCGATCAGAACGCACTCGGGAACACCATAATAAGCGCGATCCTCTTCGGCAATGACACCGACCACTTTGTCCATCGGATTGTCGCCCCCGTCCTCCTTCGGCACAAAAACACGGGGGACATAGACGCCGTTTCCCTCGGAATCGACAGACAGGCCAACAGGCATCTCGCAATACCCTTGTCGCAGACATCAGCTGCTCAAGCCTGATTGCCAATTCCTTAACCGTCATAGGGCGGATCGAACCGTCCGAAAGCTCGATTGTATAACTGGGTGTATCAATTGTCTGGCTCATATTCGGGTTCCTTTCTCCCGTTCGCTTAACGTTCCTACAGTATACCATAGTACCGTAGTACAACTAACGAGAATGAGAGGTATCTTAAACAAAAAAGGACAACCAAAATTGGCTATCCTTTAGAATCACCGTTCTATATTTCATACACAATAGAATCAAGCCACTTAGCCACAGATTCGAATGTCTCTTTCGATTCGTCCCAAGGAACAATTACAAGAAGCTGCGAGTTGACACTACCGTCAGACCAGCTTTGAGTGTCCTTCCCGAAAAGCGTATCAAACTCGGGGTATTCTCTAGAAATGTAGTTAGCTTTCTTCTCGACACGTTTTACAAGCTCCCCATATGTGATGCCGAGCGATTCAGCAAAGTCTCTATCGTAAATAGATTCCAATGCGATGCCATAGCGCCCTTTGAGTTCTACAAGATAACAGCTGACCAGATGACCATCAGTCCACAGCTCATTTAAAGCATGAAGCAATTCATCAGGCAGATCATCCTCACCGATCTCGCCATTATGCCGCAGGTCGGCAGTAGCATTTGACCAAAATATAAGGTCATTATCAAGGGTACTCTCATATTTGTAAAACATGCGATTTCCTTCCGTCCGCTTGACGTGGTTAAAGTATACCATAGTACCGTAATACAACTAACGAGAATGGCGATTTCTCTGAAACGATCTCCATCCGACCGAGAATCAACTCTCTTAATCTCTCTGAGTTTTCTCTTACACCGTTCCCAGTGGATTGTGGATGGTGCGCGTGGTCGCGCGGAACGTGAGCCATCGGCTGTTGTCCTTACAACGAGTAGCAGGTTTTCGACAATTTCAATGGCGCGGAGAGTCCCTGGGTGAGGCTCGTAGCGCTGTTGGATTTGTCGGAAACCTGCCCCTGTCCGCGCTAGCGGACCCATTAAAAAGCATTGGACTTGCCGATGCGGATTCTTCAAAGAAATCGAAATGAGGGATGTGAAATGCCTTCCGGTGATCAAATTCGCAAGCGTTTGCGAATTTGATAGCTGCTTGCAGTTAGCTACCTAACTGATATCTAGGCATGGAAAAGGCTCCCGTCCAAAGAACAAGAGCCTTTTCCATAAGGGTAAATATGCCTAGAGATATTTTAACACAAGCCGAACTTCTCCCATTCCTCGCCCCAGTCCAGCGCACCATAAAAATCATTCCAGGCGAGGAGATTCACGTTCAGACGCTCTTTTTTGAAGAGTGGGCCGCACACACGGTCAACCAGACCCTTATCACTCCAAAAAGCGATCGCATCCTCGACATCCGAGTCATACAACCCGAGTAGCTTTGCGATATCATGCGGACAATACGGGCAAAAATCTGCCGCGAAGCTCCACGCAGAAATGAATCCAAGGACAAGGCGACTGACAGGATGAATCCGAATATATCTCACCGGCCCGCATGGCAACCAAGGGAATCGGCGGACAAAAAGCCTCATCGATATCAGAATTTACCTTAGCCTGCCTGACTGTGGCGGCGGCATCAAAGATATGATCGCACATCTCCAAATCAAGAATAAGATATGAATCCTTCTTGTAAACGAGCCTGCGATCAAGAAGCTCTTTAACCGAAGATTCCACTACAGCACCGTCCATATGCAAGTACTCTGAAATGTATGCAACATCAACTGGAATCGGTGCCTTGTCACTGGCAATCAACGACATGACAAGGCGCATCTCGTCAGTAGGGAGACCTAGCTTTAGCGTCCATGTCGGAAATGAATATCCATCGCTGTTAAGGAGTGCTTCCATAGCCTCTTCGTCAGTCATTTTTTCTCCTTCAATTCAGTCAATTAGGCTTTCGACATCTGTGCGACAGGCTCATTGAACTCGGCTATGCACTTGCAGATGCCACTCGCACTGTATAGTTTCCCCGAGTGCCTTATCATAGCCATAGTCCTCCTTCAAACCCTCGAAGATTTTCCCGGCCTCCACCCTCGCATGGGCGGCATCGGTCGCTGCCACCGCCGTCACGTAATTTTTGTTTCCCATTTTCCCGGGAACGGTGTAATCGACCTCAAATCGATACAGCATCATTCTTATTCCCTTCTCTCGTGGTGCCGTAATACCAATATACCACAGTAGCATACTAAGTGATCGCTCAATCGAAAACGCCTTGTAATACTAGGGAAAAATTACCAAAATTTTTCGATGATACTAAAGTCGAATCGTGTTATAGTCTTATTGTCGCTTAACGAGGAGGCACCACCTGATTCCTTTCCAGGTGGTGCCTCCGCCTTTTTATAGCCAGATAACCAAATATGTCTTCCGAAGGCTTTGCGCTTTACATAGAGCGTTCGTCATCGTTGTAGGCGGAAAACATCATGTCCTTTTCCGCCATCCAGCCGATGCGGACTGCACCTCTCTTGCCGTCTCGACAGATCGAAAGGAGGTGAAACCTATGGGTAACAGCGACAAGGACTTCGAGAAATCAAACCAATGCGCGTTTGACGCCTACTGCAAGGTAATCCTCAGAAATGAGGCAAGGGACGCATACGACCAGCGTAAACGCAAACTGAAACGCGAACAGCTCTTCGGAGAGATGTCGCCTGAAGAGCTGAACAAGCTCATCACGACAGACCGGTATTTCCAATTCGAACGGGATATCGTGGAAGACGGTTTGCATTTCATTGTGTGCGATCAGGGCGTATACGATGCGCTCATGACCCTTCCCGGAGCAAAAAGAAAGATCGTCCTTCTATCCTACTTCGGAGAGATGAACGACCGCGAAATCGGCGACGCGCTCGGCACCGGACGCGCCAATGTCCAATACCATCGCTCACGTGCGCTCGCAATGATGCGAAAGACGCTCGAACAGGAAAGTGAGGAATACTGATGAGCAAGCGAAAAAACAAACTCGTTCCATTCGAAACCATCGTCCTCGCAACGCAGGGCGACCCACAGGCATTGGAACAGGTTATACGACATTACAGACCGTACATACTTTCACTCTGCCGCCGGGAATACATTGCGGAAAACGGCAACGTTTCCATCGTATGCGACAACGAACTGAAACTGCGACTGGAAGCGAAGCTAATGGCAAAAATCCTGCTGTTCGATATCAGAGAGAGAGGACATATAAAACGTAACACGTAAATCAAAATCGAAACACGACTCTTAAAACCTAAAGATAGCAGGGGAGACCGCGAACCGGTCTCCCCTTGGTTACGTTGTACAACCTGATCCCGCTGTGGTATAATACTACCATACGACAATATAATCACGGAGGCAATCCAATGGAGAAAAATACCAAAACGTTCGCTTTGGAAGACGATCCTAAAATTCCTGAAATGCCGAAAAGCGAGGATGAGCAACGTAGGCAAAATGAAGACTATGCCAGAAATCTCGGACTTGATGTGATCGACCCGATAGGACTGAATCGCGGAACAGCCGACTGGACATGGAAAGGCTGATAGCGGATAACCGCTATCAGCCCTTTCGTCTACCTATCTTGCCTGAAGGCGGGCAATCAACGCCTCCTGCAGGACTTTGGAAAAATTGATTCCGCGTTCCTCACATGATGCATTCAGCCACCCAGGAATCGTCAATGTCTTCTTTACCGACTTCTCCCCATATTTCCGCTCGAATGCCTTGAGATCGATGTCAACCATATTGACGATCGCCCCCTCTTCCTCCGCAATGACATCCTCAATGGAGGAAGCCACCGGAAGAACATTGCCTTCCTTCAATTCATTGAAGAGATACTGTCCACATGCCTCCTGGGCCATCGTAAACGCATCTGCAAAATCATTTCCGTAAGTCGCCAAATCATTCAGATCTGGAAAAATAACCGAATAGCGACCGTCCGCTTCTTTATAGAACACCGCCGGATAGATATAGCACATACCGTTTCCTCCTTAATCAAAAACTACTTCAGCCCCGCCTGCTCAGCACGGAAATCGCGACCCTCAATGGAATGTCGCCGCCATGCCTCGGTATCGTGACCTTCCCTTTCTTCAACGGATGCCGGTACTGGTAGTGCGATCCTTTCACATCACACCGAATCCAGCCATCCGCGACAATCAGCCTTTCAAGCTCCCGAAACCTCATCTTCCGTTTACCCTTTCTCTAATTATAGCACGTGTAATACGTGGTGTAAATACCATACTACTACGGTACGAAACTACTACCGATAACACCGATCTTTTGCAAGGCTGGACGCTTTTTGCGCGTCCTGCCTGCTGGTTTGTGATATATCATTTTCTGTGCATTCCGACTACGGGTTACTGGTATCTCGGTAGCATAGTACCGTAATGCTATTCAGATTTAAGAGTCTTCACGAACTTCGCCACAATACTCTGGCTGGATTCCGCCATGTCATCGAGGAGTTTTGACGCCTCCACCTTGTCGAGCCTGCCGACCTCGATCACCGTGTCGGCCGCCCTAGAATATGCGTCGAGCGCGGATTCGATTGCGAACTTGGCTCTCGCAATAGCTCCGGTCAGTTCCCTGTTCTCGATTGCCTCAGTCACTTGGCGTTTGGCGGCATCAATCTGTTTCCGTGCGACGTCTGCAACGCTTTCGCCGCCCTCTCCTTTTCCTCAAGTTCGGCACGTTCCTTTGCAAACTTAGCGTTCATCTCCTCTTCGGCTTTTCGTCGGGCCTCGGCAACCTGTCGATCTCTCTGTCCATTCAGTTCGTCGATCTGTTTAAGCAGTTCCGACTGCTTTTCGGCAGCGGCATCGAGTTTCTTCCGCTCCTCTTCAAGGGCAATACCGATTGCCTCTTTCTGCCGCTTCTGGTTGGATTTCTCGGCCTCTGCCGCCCGTTTCTCCAATACCTCGATCTGAGCAGCAACCTTGGCTTTCTCGGCAGTCAATTTCGCCATTTGAGTATCCTTTTGTTTCAGCTCGTCAGCGAACTTGGCTTCCGCCTCGGCTGCGTTCCTGTTTGCAAGCTCTTTAACGGCTGTGACCTTTTCCTTCTCCTGTCTCACCTCCTCCTGGAGCTTACGAAGCGCCATCTCTCCAGCTTTACGTTCCTCTGCAAATCTCGCACGCTCGTCTTCCGGAAGGTCAATCAAAGCCAAAGCCTGCGTGTAGCTCAAATTCGCAAGCGCTTGCGATTTCTCTGCCAACCCGTTCCGACCGTACTCCTGATAGATCTTCATGAAGTTGTTCGCCGTTCGCTGGCTGTAATCGACCCTTTCCTTAAGCCACGTTCCCCACGTGCCGTGCTTCACCATAGCTTTCGCCTCGGTCAGACGCCGGCCGATCTCGATTGAGTTGAACAGGACGACCTGTTTCGTCTGTTCCGTAATCATCCGGATCTCTGAAACCAGCCTATCCTCCTTGCAGCATCCTCGTCGGAGACATACTGGACTGTCTCCGCATTCTCCGTTTCAGTCATCATCGGAACGACATTTCCCCTTGCGATCACCTGAGCCTCGACCTCTACGTTTTTCTTCGCTCTTCCCATCTTGTTTTCCTCCTATTTTTAAATGATTTAGGCTGAACAGCTTGTCTGTTCTGCTGTGCCTATACCGGGCATGAATGCAACGTAGTGGAGCGAGGGCGCGAATCAAGGGCGAAGTCTTTCTGCCAGTTTTTACGGAGCATGCGGAGGAAAAAGTTGCAGAAAGATGCGTAGGCACCCTTGATGGTCAAGCGCAGGAGCGGCATAGAATGCCAATGCCTCGGATAGGTCCAGTTCCCGATCCCAGAGGGAACTTCCTTTTTCTAAAAAGGCCGGCGCCGATTGAGCCCGACATAATTTAGGCGATACTAGCGTACTGTGGTATCAAGATGAGGACTTGCATTTTCTTCAAGTGACACGTAAATGTCTGCGAAAAGAAAAATAAGAAAGGAGGAGATGTATAGAATGAACAACATTGAAAGATATGATGATACTATTAAATATGCTATTATGAATATAGTAGATGCGGTAAATAAAATCGAATCAATGAAAACAAATGAATATTTAGCGATGCATCCATATGCCATCACCCATAGCCAGGATGGATATTACCGTACATATCTTCCAGGGGAAAAAGGAAAAAGAAGACAAATTAAAAAGAAAGCGAGGGATGATCTTGAAAAGACAGTAATAGATTATTGGATGAAACATTCAAAACTATCTTTCAAAGAAAGATTTAAGATTTGGGCCGAACGGCAAAAACTAAAAGGTGTTAGTGATAACACTTTATACAGATATAAAACTGATTATGCGCGATTTTTGAAAGGGCATGATATCGAAAATAGGGATATAAGAACCATCGATGAAGAATATCTCGAATTATATTTCAACAAGATACTTGAAGAAAATAGCGTGCTGTATCAAACGTTAAAAGAGCTACTTGGCTACTTCAGAGGGACGTTCGATAAATCCATTAGAGACGGGATAATCGAAAACAACCCATGTTCAAAAATTGATTATCCTCTCTTGAAAAGCAAATGCAGACAGCCGATTATCAAAACTGCTGAAGAACGAACGTTCTCTCAAATTGAAAAAAACAGACTGATGAATCTTTAAAAGAAAAGCTAAAAAAACATCCTGAATGATGTTCGACCATATGCAATCGAACTCGCACTTTATACAGGAATGCGTGTAGGTGAACTTTCGGGATTGATGTGGGAGGACATAGATGAAACCAGACAGTGCATCATCATCCAGCACAGTGAAAACATAACGCATTGAAAAAACTTTTTTCGTCTCAACTCCTAAAAGCGGAAAAACACGTGTCTTCCCGCTTACAGCTGAGATCGCCGCGCTTCTAAAAAATGTCAGAGAGGTAGAATCAAAATATGGTTATCTAACTGAATTTGTATTTTCTGGACCCAACGGCAGAATTCATAAAACGAATATTTCGAGCTATATGATCGCACGCACATCTGGTGACGGATTCACAAACCAAAAAAGCATACACACCGCGAGAAGAACCTTAAATTCCGAATTGATTGCCTCTGGCGCCCCAAGAGCTATGTGCTGTGCACTGATAGGAAATACCGAACTGGTAAATGAAACCTTCTACACATACGATGTTTCCACTAAAAACTATAAGCTGGAAATGGTTTCAAAATAAATCAGCGGACCATCAATAATAATGACAACATCGATGTTGAAAACTATCGAGTAATCAAGAGTAATCAAGTTTGTTCGGAAAAATATTTCCTTGAAACCCTTATGAATCAAGGGTTTAAGAAATATGCCATTATCGATTGCCGGGTGATAATCCCAATGCTTGCTCTACAAAGCCCGTAAATCAAGGTTCAAAGGCTGGGTAATCAAAAGTAATCAAAAAAGTAATCAAAAAAGGAGGAAAGCACCGTATCTACTGCAAATACTAGAGCCTGATGATACTCAACTACCCAACGAACCCGAAATCAGTGTGATACTATGAAAAACGAAAGGGGCCTTGCGGCCCCGGTAAGCTGAAAAAGTCCCAAAGTTTTGGCGAACGGACGGACTCTTTCGGAAAGCGAGCTTCTTTGAGAACTCTCAACGAGGTTCAAAGGCGGCTCTGTTGATTCGAGTATACCACACTCGATAGGACCAACCTTCCTTTCCGAAGTTCGAAAGACCTAAAAGGAGGTTCTACATATGCCACACAAAATGATGAATCCGCAGATAGCATACGTGCTTCACGACAACAGACTGTCAATCGAGGCACGTATGCTATACGCATACCTCTGCTCATTCGATGATGGTGTACCGCCTTCGACCTATCAGATGATCAGGCAGCTCGGCATCGGCAAGACGCGATTCTATCGATATCGAAACGAGCTCGAAGCGTTTGGACTCATCGAGGTCGAGAACAAGATCACGTCCGGCGGCGGGGTCGCAAAGTACTCTTTCCCTGACAAACCGGTGCCGACTGCAGAAGCCGAGGAGATTCTAATCACCCGCCTGATCAACAATAACAACAAAGCGATGAATTTTAAAAAGGAAAGGAATGATGGAAATGCAGGGAAACGCAACTGAAATCGATGAGCGCAACCTTTTGCAGCTCGATGCGCTGCTCTCCCACGGATATGGACTCTCTCCTCAGCTCGTGATGAGATCAAAGGGCCTATCCATCGAGGCGAAGGCACTCTACGGATACCTGAGCTCATTTGCCGGCGCGGGGGACACGGCTTTCCCATCAACTTCCCGCATTCTCGAAGAGCTTGATATCAGCAAGAACCGTTTCTACAAGATCCGCAAGGAACTGGTCTCATGGGGCTTCATCTCGATTGAGACCACGGCGACCTCTGCGGGGTTAAGGACTGTCTACACGCTGCCGCAGAACCCGATCGCCATCAAGACGGAAATCGACGAGATTGCAAACCGACGCAATGAAATCAAGAGCAGCTTGGTGGCGAATCTCCATAACGAGGACATGGTGAGTCATAAGGGGGATTCTGAGTCTGAGCGTCTTCAGCAATCAGCAGGTAACGAGCCTTGTCGTCAATCTGAAGCCAAGGCTCAAAACAGGGGCTCCAATCTGAAGCCATGTCTCCAATCTGAAGACGAGGGTTGTCTTCAATCTGGCGACAAGCTTATAGATACTAATATCAATCCAAAAGTATCAATAGATAGATCCGCCGCCCATCCTTCCGATGATGAAGGTCCAAGCGACTGGAAAGTCACCGAGGGAATGACTGATCCGACTCAACGAGATGACGGCGAGTCGGATCGCGATGCGAATAGACGGGACGCGTTAGATGCGGTGCCTGACGGCACCTATGATCCGCTCCCTACGGTCGCTGATGGATATACCCTTTCAAATTCCGAATTTGAGGCTTTCAACCATCTCTGTTCCTTGTCCATCAAGACGGTAAGAGGAGCCGTTCGGAACGAGGCAGCAAAACAGTATGCCAAGAGACTTGGGGAAGGATACTCTCCCGCCACCATCGAGAAGGCTATATCGACTATGCGGAAGCCTATCGGCAGAACAACCCTTCACCGAGGTTTGCGAAGCAACTGTCAGATTGGTTCGTCAAAAGCGATGGTTTCGCGTATTTCGCCAAGAAACCTGTAATTCGAACAACGACAGCCACCAAGGCTACAAGTGGTCAAGATTCGGATCTCAGGGCCGCAACGGAGGCAAAGAACGATCGGCTGACACTTGCCGCGACCGATCCGACCTTCAGGGCCCTTGAGGCAGCCGTTTCGAAGGCACGGTCACTCTGGGACATGCCTGCATGACGTCTGACGTGGAGAACGCAATCCGCCTCAAGGAGGAGTGGAGCAAGGCAACGGAACGGGCCAACGAGTATTACGAAACCCATTGCACATCAGCGGTCGCGACAGCTTAGACGATCTGAAAACACGGGGGAACGGAAAATTGCCACGTTCCCCCGACCGTGCAAGATGTGAAGTGGTAGAATCTTACAAAAGATTTCTCAAGACCCTACCAAAGAAAGGAGAAATCATATGAGCAGCAATTACCAGCAGAAAAAAATGATGAATGCCCTAGGCGCTATCGATACAAAGGGCAACATCGTCCTCGAGCAGTTCCAAGACGACACGGCACTCCTCTTCCAGCCGGGCAACGCGCAGCCGTTTTGCGTGGCTACAGACTATGATCGCGCGACGGCCTCGTGGTCATACGGAAAGTACTTCAGCGATCTCGGATGCGCCCATGAGGCTGCTGATCCTGAGATTATCGAGGACGCCAGCGTCAGATGGGTCAAGGAGGATATCCGGGAAAAGCTCAAAGCACAGGATATCGCACCGACAGAATTCAACGTGCAGTCCGTCATCATGGGCGATTCAAGACTTTGGGAACGTCCTCTCGACAGGGAGTTTCGCGACAACATGATTGCGAGCGGAAACGACGATCTCGATGCACGCGTTGCCATTCTCAAGGAGAACGGGAACTTCAAGAATGTTGACACCGCAATGCCGGTGGAAAGTCTTGATGATCTGGAACAATACAGGTCTGATCGACTTACGGATAAGGTCACGTCACTTAAAGACAGTCTTGATGCACAATATAAGGCAGATGAGCGTGGTCGCGTTTTCGACCGTCCATGTCAAGTACTTGACGACGGTGATCTCGACGAACATTAAATAGAAAGGAGACAAAAATGACAAGCCGTGAAATGGTTCAAGATTCCGCCACACGCAATCAGAGAACTCTTGCTGATGCTGTCGTGGCTACAAATCGTTTCAGGGAGCTAGATGCTCGCTTTAAGTCGCACGATGGAATGGACCTCGATCCATCGACACCTGAAATCGAATCAGGATATGAATTCAATCGGCGCTCCATCGAGGATGACCGTGCTGCTGATGACCGAAATTCCATTTCGGATCAAGATATTGATTCACGGCTGTAATATGAATTTCCTGACGTATGGTTTGCAGATCGCATAATCATTGCGTGTTAGTACCGTATGATGCAAAAGGCATCCAGAAGGGATGATTGATAATGGCAGATTTGGGAGAGGAAGCATTCTCCTCACAAATGAAAGTCGTCACGACTTTCTTGCGGTTGCTTGAAGAGCTCATGCGTAATAAGCAGCTAGACCTCCGCTATGGCACCAAAACGCAAAGGCGCGGTATTCTTCGTCGAATGAAAGATTTCGTCGGAGGTATCTTCAAGAAAGTCTATGATGGCACATTCGGCCGCCTGTCGCGTAATGGAAAAGATTATGGTCAACTTGACCTTAATGATCCGGCTGTTGCAAAGCTCTTTGCGGACACAATGAAGCAAATGGGCATGGATGCGATGCATGAAGATAACAATCTTCTGTTCAGCACTTCCGATGTTGCAAAAATCCTGGCCTTTTCCAAGATGGTTGAACAAGAGCTCGGTAAAAAAATCGAGCACGAAAACGATACCCCTGAAAAAGAGCAATCTCAGGAGCACGGACAAGACCAGGAAAGGCAAGCCGATGCCGAGATTGGTCTGACTATCCCGCAACGCCCGAACAGATTGATCTCACAGCTACCGTTCTGGCAGCCGATGAGGGTGTTTCGATTGATGAAATCAAGAAAGACTTTTCGGAAAACCCGTCAATCGGCGAATTGCAGATTGCTCTTGAAGCAAAAGGCCACGACACTATGGCAATCCAGCCCGACCTGAAGAATTACGCGACACCAGAACAACGAGCACAGCTGGACATGCTCAAAGATAAGGGCATCATCGGTGAAAATGAGCTTATGCAGCTTGGTAAGTATCCTTCTCAGGATAAGGCGAGCGAAGTGCTCGAAAACCATGCGGATGCCGTAAAAATGCTCGATTCCGATGAAATCTCAAATCGAGCGGAAGCAATTCGCAGTCACGATGGAATGGATCCAGATTCTCACACCAAACAGGTCGAATCCTGGAAGGAGGATCTTTCCGCGAAAGTCGGAAATGCCTTCGAGGCATCTCGTGATGCAAATGGTCAACCGAATCTCAATAATTTCGCTCTTCAGTGCAATTTGCGCGGCATCGCCGTACAGTTCGCCAATGATGGAGAGCTTCTATTCACGGATGCCAACCAGCATCACAAGCAGGTACGCGCCGACAACTCGATCCGAAATTCTCCCGTAACAGCGAGGCTTTCAAAGGTCAGAAAATGTCGAAACCGTTGAAGCAAAAACAGGAAGAAATCATTAAGAGCACAGACCAGCGCAATCATGAACATTCACGTGCCCACGACAGTCAGGATCATGGTGACGCGCATGGCTCCGAGAACAAAGCTAGGTAAGGTGGTGCTCCTTGGCGTCCAATAAATCGAAAACTCCGGGCCCAATTCAGGTCGTGGTAGTTCTAATGTTGACCGTTCTTGCCTTCTACTTCGGCAATCGGTTCGGACAAGTCTTTGATTTCAACACCATGGAGATTACCGACGGGGCGCTCGCGACGGTCAATTCGATCGTCGCGGCGCCTGCCGCTATCTCAACGGCATCCGTTCCCATGCTGTATGCAATCGGACTCGCCATTACGGTTCTCATCGTCTGGCTCTACACATTCATGTATGCCGGTAACTATCGCTATGGAGAGGAAGCCGGGTCTGCGAAATGGGGCACCCTTAAAGAAGGAGTCGCCTTCAAGGATCAATCGGATCCGTCAAACAATCTTCTCTTCACGAAAAATTATGGCCTTGCCTGAAAAAACCGAAGTTCGACCTCGAACATGACCGAAACCTCAATGTCATGGTTATCGGCGGGTCCGGCTCTGGCAAGACCCGTAACTATGTAAAACCTAATCTCATGCAGCTTAATGCAAGCTACTTTCTGACCGATCCGAAAGGAACATCCCTTCCAGAGTGCGGATATCTTTTCAGGGACAACGGTTACCGCATTAAAGTGTTCAACACCATCGAATTCAATAAATCGATGCATTACAACCCGCTTAAATACGTTAAGACAGACGCAGACATTCTTTCCTTTGTCAACTGCCTGATCTCGAATACCAACGGAGACAAACAGTCCGGTGGAGATCCGTTCTGGGAGAATTCAGAACGTCTGCTCTATACCGCGCTCATCGCCTTGTTGAGAGACTGGTTCCCACCGGAAGATTACTCGTTGGACGGATTATTGACGCTTCTTTCCATGGCAGAAGCCAAGGAAAACGATGAGAATTTCAAATCTCCGCTCGACATGATCTTCGATGAGATCGAGACGGGCAAAGTTTACGAAAGAAATCCGTTCTACCAAGGCCCGTCGACCTCAAGCTCCTATGCCGACGCGGAATCAGACCGAATGGCAATCAGCGAGAACACGACCGACGAGTTCACTTGGCAGTCAAGCTCATGGAACGTAACAATGACGGACTGTCTCCTGCACGTGAAGGCGGATTGACGTCCGATCAGGATTTCGCATTGGCAAACTATAAGATGTTCAAAGTAGCCGCCGGCAAGACGCTGAAGTCCATCATCATCAGTTGCAACGTGCGCATGGCCCCGATGCGAATCGAGCAGGTGCGCGAACTGTTGAAATACGATGAGATGAATCTTGACGAGATGGGAGATCCCGGACAACGTACCGCTGTCTTCGCCATCATGTCGGATACTGACAAAACCTTCTCGTTCCTGCACGCAATCATGATGTGGCAATCAATTGATATCTTGTGTCGCCGAGCGCTCGAGAAATACAACGGCAAATTGCCCACGATGGTCAACTTCATCTTCGATGAGTTCGCAAACATAGGAACTATCCCAGATATCGAGCAGACGATTGCCGTCACTCGTTCTCGTAACATCGGCATCTCGATTATCCTCCAGTCTGTCGCACAGCTGGAAAGCCGCTACGATAAAAAGGCAAAAACGATTATCGATTGTTGCGATACCACCCTCTTCCTTGGCGGCAAGTCGAATTCCACCAACAAGGAAATCTCCGAGATGATCGGCAAGCAGACGATCAATCAGAAGACATTCGGCGAGACGCGTGGACAGTCCGGTTCAAGCTCGAAAAACATTCAGATCCAAGGTCGTGACTTGATTGATGCCGCCGAGATCGGCAAGATGAATCGCCGCGAGGCAATCCTGCTCATCGCCGGCACGAATCCACTTAAAGATTTGAAATACCCGGTCGAGCAACACCCTAACTACATCTATCTCGACCCCGGTCGAAACAAGCCCGGTCAGGTTAAAAACCGCTGTCTGTACGATGAACCCTTCAATATCTTGGAATACATGGACGAAATTAGGACAAAAGACGATACCTACGCGTCATAAATCACGCGTTTGGTATACACTAAATCAGTGCAACCGACACGGAAAAAAGGAAAGGAATTGAATGGGTGGATAAACTTATAAGAATTTTTGCCCAGCCGATAGGTTTCGCCGGTACTGCTTTTGGCATTGCGGCCTAATCTATCTCGGCATCTCATTGGCAAGCGGTGGAAGGCGCCAGCTGAAATCGTTAAAGCCATTGCAATGATCGTAGCTGGTTTTACCGTTGCAGCAGCAATGGCGCTCTATGGCTACACCGGGCATTAAGCTCATGGAATCTCAGAATATTTAAAGAAAGGAATTTAGCGTATGCTCTCTCAAATCATGACTAAGATTTCCGGAGGCGTCACCTTTCTCGGCGGCGTCCTCATCGTTTTCGGTCTTGTCAATCTCGGTATGACAATCAAAGACGGTATGCAAGGCGGCGGCGGTCAGCTCGCCGGCGCCATCGCCATGATCGTCGCGGCGGTATCGTCATCGCAGCCTCCGTTTTCCTCGGCAACCTGGACACCAGTTTCGCTGGCTAAAGGAGGAAACGCCCGATGCTTAGCGTTGCAATTCATAAGGATATCGCCGAATATCAACCGAAAGTCATCGGTAAACTTACCGGTCGTACCCTTATCTCAATCACTGTCGCATTAGGGCTTTCCATCGCTGCCGCCGTCTATATGAATCTCGTTTTGAAGATCGATCCGACCGATCACCTGGAGTTCATCTATGCGGTTTCACTGCCCTGTTGGTGCTGTGGCTTTTGGAAGCCTCACGGGCTGCCATTCGAGCAATTTGCTCTCCTTTGGCTACAGCACCAGCTCTCCGATAATCGCTTTTTTACAAACCGTCAATGTTTAAGAGCGGGTTCGTGAAAACGCCGGATGAGATCACGCAAAGCAGGAAAGGAAAGCTTTATGACAAATCAACCAGAAAGTTCCTTGATGGGACAAACGGACTTGAAGCCTACAGCCCAAGGGCAGGTCGAGTCATCTATTAACGATACAATCAATTTTATCATGGCTAAGGTTGCCGCTGGCGAAATCGACGCCGCCACGGCAACCGAACTGATTGCTGCCGCCCGCAAGGATTATGAAAGCAACGTTCCGGTGACCACATCTGCCCAACAGGCCGTGCAACCCCAACAAACTGCGAATCCCTATCAAGCCGATCCTCAGACTGCATACGCTGTACCTGAGATGGAACCAGAACAGACTCCTATTGATTATGGACAGTTCGCTACTTCGACAAACTATCCACACACCTACGATGTCGAAGATTCCTCCGATGTCGATATGGATGCACTGAGCGGTATTGCCAGCGATGTGTTCGATAAGCAGCCTCGGAAAAAGCTTTCCCGTAAAGAAAGAAAAGCCCAGGCTAAGGAAATGAAAAAACTCCAAAAGGAGTCGAATGCCAAACTCAAGGCGAATGCAAAGAGCAATAAGTCCATTCAGAAGCAGCTAAAAGACCGCGATAAGGAACTCTCGAAAAAGAATGAATTTGCTCGCTACAGACGCAAAACCGCAAAAGACGTCACTTCATTCATCGGTACAATCGCATGTATGAAGACGGCATATGCGAGGTCGAGGAGGGAATGTTCTCCTCCTGCATCTGTTTCGAGGACACTTCTTACCATTCTGTTCGCGAGGATGCTCAGAAAGCTGTATTTACGTCGATCTGCCGTCTCTACGACCAGTTTGGCGCGGACACGCTTGTTCAATTCAATATCATCAACACACCGCTGCTCAAGGAACAGATTGGGCATCGCAAGTTCTTCAATCCGAGCAACCAACTGAATGTAAACGCCGCAAACGATGCCGCCGTCTTCAATGAGATCTTAAATGAGAAGATGCGGCAGGGTGTTTCGAACATCCGGCGTAAGATGTATATCACCTTTTCGGTTTCCGCCCCCACGGTGGACGATGCCGTTCAGAAACTCGCCCGTATTGAAAATCAGATCTCGCAGATTCTCACATCTATCGGTTCAAAGAGCCATGTTCTCGATGGTGCGGAACGACTGGCACTTCTGAATAGTCAGCTCAACCCACTCAAGCCATTTAACTTCGATTATCGACGGGATATCTCCGCTAGGATGGTGCAGACGACAAAGGATTGTATCGCACCGATGACACTTGATTTCAAGCCGGAAGGTCTTGCCGACTGCTTCAAGACGGGTGATATGTGGGGACAGGTTCTTGTTATCAAGAAGCTTGGTTCGGAACTAACCGATCAGGCGCTTTCCGATATCACCGAACTCCCGATTCCGCTTAATGTCACTTGGTTCGCACAACCTATGGATAAAGCGGCTGCCGTCGCTTTCACGCGACAGCGTTTGGCTTGGATCGATAAGGAAATCATCGAGGAACAGCGCTCGGCAGTTCAGAAAGGCTATGACTTTTCAATCCTTCCGCAGGAACTCAAGTACTCTAAAGAGGAAACTGAAGACGTCATCGATAATCTTCAGAACAAAAACCAACGTCTTTATGTTTTCACGGGACTTTTCTATACATACGCACCGACTAAGAAGCAACTGGATAACCAGGTGCTTTCCATCATCTCCGCCGCCCGCCAAAACTCCATCGAGGTCAGCACCTATGAATACCGACAGCGGCAAGGTTTCAACTCTATCTTGCCGTTAGGTCACAACCACTGCGAGATCTCCCGTATGTCCACAACTGCCGAAGTCTCCATCCTCATGCCGTTCGCAACAATGGAACTGGATGATAAGGGCGGCAACTATTACGGTCAGAACAAGCACTCTTCTAACCTGATTTTCTGTAACCGCAAGCTCCTCGCATCACCGATGGGTTTTGTTTGCGGCAAGACCGGTAGCGGCAAGGGCATGGCCGTAAAGACCGAGATGACCGGTACGATTCTCAGCAACCCGACAGATGAAATCTATATCATCGACCGTGCCGGCGAATATACGGGTATCTCAAGTCGCTACGGCGGCGTGACTTACAACTTTGCAGTCGATTCGGATACCTATCTGAATCCGTTCGATACCGTTTCCGTCGAAAGCCTCAGCGGATGCCAGCTTGCCTTCAAGATCGATGCCATGCCTTGCCCAAGCCCGGCGCTTCGGCCGCCGAAGCAGGCCGTGATCTCGGTGAGGAAGACCAGTCGATCATCACGCGTTGCGTACAGGAGCTTTCTTCGACGCGCGTCAACGCGGCGAACAGCCGCCCCTCCTTGAAGACTTCTACAACAAGCTGCTTGAACAGCCTGAGCCTGAGGCAAAGACCATCGCGCTGCGTTACGAGCGTTTTGTCACAGGTGCCCAGTCCTTCTTTAACCATCAGAGCAACGTCGACTTCAAGTCTCGTATCGTGGATTTCAATTTGAAGGACTTGCCGGACTCGATGCTCGTCTTCGGTCTAATCAACGTCTGCGAGGCAGTTCGTAATCGTATGTACTTCAATGCGAAACGCGGAGTACGTACATGGCTGTATGTCGAGGAGATGCAGTCGCTCTTCGCCTACCCTACGGTACTGAACTACTTCTCGCGCTTCTCGAACGAGGGTCGTAAATTCGGACTTTTGCTGACAGGTATAAGTCAGAACGCCGTGGCAATGTTGAAGAACAAAGCTGCTCAAAATCTTGTCCTGAATTCCGACTTCCTGCTCCTGCTTAAACAGTCTCCGCTCGATCGTGCCGAATGGGTACGCCTGCTCGGTCTTTCCGAACAGGAGGAGGAGTTCATCGACGAATCTGTCGAGCCGGGCGACGGTTTGCTTATCGCCGGCGGTGCGCGTGTTCCGATTCGCGGTAAATTCCCGTCCGGTAACGTACTCTATGACCTCTTCTCGACGAACCCGAATGAGGCTGCCGACAAGAAGCGCATGCAGGAATTTGCAGCACGCGAAAAATCCCGCCTTGGATAAAATTAGCTGAAAAGGAAAGGGAGCTGACAAGATGAGAGCAGACGATTTCGTCACAGGTGATTCTGCAAGAGGAGCTGGACAAAGCTCTCTTGTTGGTACCGAAACAACGAATGCAGTCAACACTGGTCTTGTCGGCTCCGCCACTGCAATTGACAAAAACATGGTCATCGGCGGCACTGAACTCGGTGATGTCGACAAGATGTATCAAACTGGCAAATCGGCTATAAAAGGATCTGTAGGTGCCGCGCGTGTCGGTTCTGACCTTGTGAAAGACACCGTTGACACGGCAAAAACAACGGCTAAGGCTTTTAAAGCAGGGCTTAACGGCGAGGATATCGATCTTTCCGGAACAAAATCACGTTCCGGAAGTAATCTGGCGAAGGGTACGAAAAAAGCTGCCAAGGAAGGATTTCGAGCCGCAAAGCGTGCCGCCATCAAGGATTCCGAACTTGAGGATGTGGACAACCTTTATCAAGAAGCAAAAGGATTAAGCAAAGCGGCTGTCAGTTCTACAAAAGGCGCCGTCAGCAATACCCGTAAATCTTGGAAGATGCTAAAACGCTCAACCGCGCGAATTAAAGCCCTTTCGAGAAAACGATTCACCGCCGGCGCCGGCAACAAGTTCAACCAGCAGATGTATCGGTATATGCGTTCAGCCGCGTACCAATCTGTTTCCACCGGCGGTGGAATCATCAATACAGCAAAGAACGTTCTTTCTTATGCATACTGGAGCGTACGCATGGCAGCAAATGGCATCGGCGCAATTTTGGGTGCCTTGTTCGGCGCCATAGGTGTGCTTATTATTCCAGTGATCATCATAATCGCCGTCATTTGCACTATTTCTGGTGGAAGTAAAGGCGAAAATGCATCCGTGGGCTCTTTGACTGGTGACGAGGCCACGATAGCGCAATACCTTATCGACAAGGGTGTCGATCGCACCCATATAGCTGCAATCATGGGAAATATGTTCCAAGAGTCGGGCTGTCACCCTACTGCCTTGAACAGTTCATCCGGGGCCTATGGAATCTGCCAGTGGCTTGGTGGACGAAAGACTGGTCTGGAAAACCTTGCCAAGGAAAAAGGCAAAGATATGTCCGACCTTTCCGTTCAACTTGACTGGTTCTGGGAAGAATTCGCCGAATCGTGTTCGGGATGGAATAAAGCAAAGTATAAGGTTTTTTGTGCCCAGTCCGATCTCAAACAATGTGTCTATCTTTTCAGAAGCCAGTTTGAGCGCTGCGGAGAAAGCGAAGCGGCCGACGCGAATCGTTTGGCGCAGGCTCAGCGTATCTACGATGCACTGGGAACCAGTAATGGAACTAACGGAATTGACGGAAACGGTCAGGATTTAAAGAAAGCCACCAGAAGGCAAAAAGACGTAGTTAATGCCGCCAATACAACTAAGTCCCAGGACAGGATGGTGTGCTGCCTGGGTCACGAACGTCTTCCAGAGCGCCGGTATCGGTTACTTTGGGGAAACGCTTGCGATATGTGCCGCGCTTACTGCACCAGCACTAACGTTCGGGATTTAAAAGTTGGAATGATCATCGCTGACGTGTCACATCCTGGAACAGGCGAGGCGGGTCGTCTTTATGGGCATGTCGGAATCTATATCGGCGATAATAAGGTCATCAGCAACGAGGGGGCTATTACCATCAAGAGCTTCAAGAATTTGTCGGTTTTTATGGAAAGGGTACTGGATGTAAATGGGGATGGCTCGGCGGCGTCGATCTATCTAAATAAAAGGAAAGGAATAAAAGCATGCGAGACATCTGGTTTTAATAACAGACCATAAGGGAATCGTGAAAATCCTTGCAATCCTAATCGCTATTTTCTGCGTCGTTTCCATCGGTGTCAGTCTTATACGTCTACGATGAAAGTTCAGGAACAGCAAGAACAACAGGCGAAAAAAAAGGAAAAAGAAAAACAGATCAAAAACAGCTCAGTAAAACTGAAAAAAGACCAACAGAAAACCATCGATGAATATGATGATGCAACAGCGCAATTTTCTGCCTTGCTGTCCTCTAATGTCTGGGCAACTTACAGCGGCACCGGAAGAACGCTATATTTCACAGACTCGTCAATCATTATCGCTGATCCGGAAGCCGATCCATCTAAAGTTGAAAAGCCCTTTGTCATCAAAGGCCTTTCAACTGAAAAGGTCGATGTCGGTGAGATGAAAAATCTCACTAGGTACAATTGCGCCTATGAATCAGACGATGATAAAACCAGAGTATTGACCGTCGATAAAAACGATGACGGTACATATTTCAAGATGTCTATCGATGTGAAAAACAGCGGCACGAACGAGGAATATGTAAGAACTCAAGCCGCTGGTACTTTTGATATCGACGGCATTAGTGAAGATATGTCTGCTTTGCTTGGCGATTCGAGAAGCATCATTGAAGATTTTCTACGCGAGCAATGTGCTCTCTATTATCCGACCGCGGTCGAAGCCGAGTGCAACGGTATCCTTACGGCCGACTTCAACGCTAACGAATATAGGGTTGATTTTTCCCTGAAAGACACGGAAGACCAGCAGCTTACGGGGATTACTGTGGTTTACCATCTGAGCACAAAACAATGTGAACTGATGTAAAGGAGGAATTTTATGTTTAAAAATAAGAAAATAGTACTTTTTCTCCTTGTTCTACCTCTTGTTGCTGTTTTGGTTGCTCCGAAAGTAGCCCTTGCAGATAACGACTCCGATTGGGTCAAAAATATCCCAATCATTGGCGGCGTTGTTGACTTTGCTTCGGATCCGGTGGATGGATTACCGATCGTTTTGCTGAAGGAGCTGAGTTCTTTTTCAATGATGGTCTTCAAAATATCAAGACTACTTCTACAAAATCGATTCTTGGAAAATCATTCAATAATCTTCTGGGCAAGAAAACAGGCACCTTTTACAGCACGGTTAGCTTTGTTAATAAGTCAGTCGTCATGCCAACAGCAGCTTCCATCCTAAGCCTTGTGATGTTGATACAATTGATAAAAATATCACAGCGTATTGATGGAACAGCTACCTTACCAGCAATTAAAGACATTGTCTTTTTAATTATCTATGCGACGATCTTCATTTGGCTTCTCAAAAACTCATTGAAGATCTGCGCTGGAGCATATGATCTATTTAACGAAATGATTGGTAAGATCAATCAGTCGACCGTTGATGAATTAAAAACTGTCACAATAGCTGATTCTTGTAAAGAGAGTTTTGGAGCGGTAATTGGTATATGGGTTCAGAGCATGATATTCGATTTGATCACGATTATCATCAAGGGCTCGGTTTCGGTCATGTGTTATATGCGAGCAATGCAACTATATGTTATGGCTGCGTTCTCACCGCTTCCGTTTGCGCTACTTGGATTCGACGAAACAAAAAACTATGGAGTATCTTTCTGCAAGAACTTCTTAGCGACATGTCTTGCAGGCGTAATTATTCTTTTTGCAATGGGACTTTTCCCAAACCTGCTTTCAGGCTTTAGCGGAGGAGAAATATCCGGCTTCAAGGGCGATATGTGGAGCTCTGTTTGTGCATCTGTTGCTCTGATGCTAATCGTAATTAAATCCGGCACAATCGCGCGTGACGTTTTTGGCGGATAACTTATTAACCAGGGAGGTGTAGCATCATGAACGATGAAAATGATAAGCATGAGGGAGCTTGGTGGGGAAATCTCGAAACTCTGAAACCCTCTCAAGTGCAATCTGATTACAGTTATGTAGATGAGGATGATCGACGTAAGAAGTTCATCATTATTGCAGCCGTTATCGGTATTGTTCTAGTGCTGCTCCTCGGTGGCGTGACTGCTTTTACCGTTCTTTCAAGTAATAAAGGTCACGACTCAGATACAAAGAAAGAACAAACGCAAACTCAGAAAAAAGAGACCTCGACTGAGAATGCAAAGAAGAAAAAATCCGCTGAAAAGAGTGCTATCTCCGTCATGGTGACAGCTGACGGAGCTGCTGAGGATTCTAAGGCTTCCGTTTCGGTTTCCGAAAAGGGTAAGAACGGAAAGATTGTTGTCAAAGATATTTCCGTTGCAGTCAACGACGAAGTCAAGATCTGTACTCTGCCGAAAGGCAAGTATTTGCTGACCGTTGAGTCGGCACCGGACGGTTATGATAAACCAGCAAAAAGCACCAGTTTCACCGTCAAAGGTGACGGGAAAAAGGTGTCAGCTTTCGCTTTTTTAGCCAAACATGTCGATAAGACTGCCAAGAGCGGTGAGTCTGAAGATAATGCCGAAGCGACTCCGGCAGACGGGGCTTCGCAAAACCAGGACGCTTCTTCTGACGGTCAAAATCAGAACAATCAGGCAGAAAATTCTTCTGCCGATATGAATCGTGGTGCTTCCGCTCCATCGCCTGGCAACGGACAGCCCTCTTCTACTTCAACGCCGACAACCACGAAGACTATCCATCATCCCGCCGAGACGATTAGGATCGCGATCTGCGACACATGCGGGGCGGATATCACTGATGATATCGAAGGCCACAAGAAGTCAACCGGCCATCCGTGGTACCACTACGATGCGAAAGTGGTCAAGGAAGCCTGGGATGAAACGGTGACCGTGAACTAGATGAAATTCGACAAGCGCTTGCGAATTTGAAAGAAAAAACAGGGCACCCGACCGAGGTGCCCTTTTCCGGTATCGAATGGTAGAATCTTACCAAGCATCAAGACGCAAGGAGGTACCCCGTATGAACGAAATGCAAGCCCACGGCCTTTTAATCCCCGTCGGATCGAAGCCGTTCGAGGTTTGGATCGATAAGAATAACTCGCTGGCCGAACTGCAGGACCTCGTCAACGACAACGTTGAAGTATTGAGAGTTCTCGGTAATGGAGTTGACCTGTGGGTCAATGATGAAGGCCTATTCAACGGCAGCCAACCCAATCGCGCCATCTATGCGACGAAGCATATGGAGGAAGTCGGATATCTCGACCAGCTGACGTTTGGTCATCCGGTCAAGGAAGGGGAGCTCTATTCGCTAATCTGCGGTGATTTCGTCGCATTCGGTGTCGACGAGGAAGGCGAAATCGCAAGCCTTCCTCAGGAGACGATCGACAAGCTGAAAGAGACCTTTGCGGACCCGTCCACCGGTTACAAAGAGTATATTCACATTAAGTACGGCATCGAACCGGATCGATATCAGCTTCAGAATGAGCACGCCGCCGGCGACAAGCATGAGAAATCTACGAAGTCTCTCGCCGAAGTCGCTACAGAAGCCAGGGAGAGTTCATTAGTACTCAGCCAGGACGAGGCAACCACGACGACAGCGGTAGCGATATCGGCAATTCGCGTCCAATCGACCGTGAGTATCCAATCGGTCACTAACCAGAACTGTATGAATCGTTTTAAAGAAACAAGGCGGTGAAACGATGGAATCCAACAAAGTCAAAGGCTGATCTTCCCTGTCGGTGGGGAGGCACAGGTCTTTCTCGCCGACAGGGACAGACCATATCGAGACATCCGTGAGGCAGTCCAAGGCGAATATGACGAACTCGGTGCCACGTTCGCCGATGTGGATATCTATGTGAATGCCGCCGGTGCAGACAGTTTGCTGCCAAACCGCGCCATCAACCGATGCTCATGATG
>ENA-OQHA01000226-OQHA01000226.1-human-gut-metagenome-genome-assembly--contig:-NODE-226-length-30340-cov-5.957767_pt1 | contig 30340 bp, 29 predicted proteins | sample MGYA00242558_ERZ504707 | MGnify/ENA primary metagenome ERZ504707 (study PRJEB26092, sample SAMD00036197) | human gut metagenome | host: Homo sapiens | study: EMG produced TPA metagenomics assembly of...
CATCCATGTTGCTGGATAAAATGGCACTGATAACTGCCAAATCTATGGCGGGGTCATTGACTTTCAGCCTCCGGCAATGTTCAGGAACACATCTTTTTGAGCCAGCTTGAATCCGACACGTTTTTCAAGTACAGCCAGCAGCATGTTCATACGGCGCAGGTCGAATCCGGTGGCGGAACGCTGTGGCATTCCGTATGCGGCTGTGCTGACCAATGCCTGTACTTCTATCAGGAAGGGGCGTACACCTTCCACGGCACCGGCGATGGCGACACCGCTCATGCTTCGTGGTCTTGGGTAAGCAACAGTTCGGAAGGGTTGCTCACCTGCCGTAGTCCGTCCTGGCGCATTTCGTAGATTCCCAGTTCAGCCGTACTACCGAATCGGTTCTTGATGCTGCGCAAGATGCGGTACATGTAGTGCTGGTCTCCTTCGAATTGCAATACGGTATCGACGATGTGTTCCAATACCTTCGGTCCGGCGATGCTTCCTTCCTTGTTGATATGTCCGATGAGGATAACCGGTGTGCCGGTTTCTTTGGCAAACTTTAAAAGAGAAGCGGTACATTCTCTTACCTGCACGATGCTGCCGGGAGAAGAATCAATATTCTCGGTAGAAATTGTCTGAATGGAGTCGATAATGACCAAATCGGGAGCCGCATTCTTTATATGGGTAAAAATCTGTTCCAACGAGGTTTCACAGGCTATCAGCAGATTGTCATTTCCCGGGTGCGGAATGCGTACGGCCCGAAGTTTGAGCTGGCGGGCACTTTCTTCACCAGATACGTAGAGGATTCTTTTGTGGGTAAGCCGCAATACCGTCTGGAGTATCAGAGTCGATTTTCCGATGCCCGGTTCTCCTCCAATCAGGGTGAGTGAACCTTGCACCAGTCCCCCTCCCAATACACGGTTTAGCTCTTCGTCGAGCATGTCCATGCGTTGCTCTTCATTTGATTCTATTTCGGTCAGACGTTGAGGTTTGGAGCGCACGGATTCGATTCCGTGTGCCACGTGCTTGGCTACAGGAGCTTCCTTGCGCACCACTTCTTCCACAAATGTATTCCATTGTCCGCAGGAGGGACATTTTCCTGCCCATTTAGGAGATTCTTGTCCGCAGTTTGTGCAGACATAGACCGTTTTTTCTTTTGCCATATTTGTTACACTAATTCTTTACAAAGGTACGAAATCTTATGCTTATTCTCTAGTACATGGCAAAAATTATCTATTTATTTATTTGATTTGTAGAAAAATGTTGCTTATAATTTAGCCAACGGAAAAACAATAATCTATGACTGTACACTGTCTTCATATCATCTTGTTGAACGGGCATGGGTATATGCCTTTCATTACATCTACCACAGGGATGACCCCTAGGGGGTGAGGATAGTATGTTTGGTGTTTCTACGTGATACACGTCTGCGGATGCAGACATTTCAATTATTTTATTCAATCAAGATTTATTTTAATTCATTGTTTCTGTTTGTGCCGTAGTGTAAGGCCTTACGGAGATATACCGGGACCATTGGGTTTCGGACTAAAAATTAATGGTAACCTATGAAAGTATTGAAATTCGGCGGAACATCCGTAGGTTCTGTCAATAGCATGTTAAGTGTCAAGCGTATAGTAGAGGGTATAGATGACAAAGTAATTGTAGTCGTTTCCGCATTAGGGGGAATTACCGATAAACTGATTTGTACTTCTAAAATGGCCGCTTCGGGCGATGATGCTTATGAGAAGGAAATGAAGGAAATCGTGAACCGTCACATTGAAATGGTGTACACTGTGATTCCGGCAGGGCGGGGAAGAGAGTTGCTTCTGGATCTGGTAAACGAACTGCTGAGCGAATTGAAGGATATTTTTCAGGGTATTTATTTGATTCGTGACCTTTCTCCGAAAACTTCTGCTACGATTGTGAGCTATGGGGAACGTCTTTCTTCCATCATTGTGGCTACGCTTATTGAGGGGGCAGTGTGGTTCGATTCTCGTACTTTCATTAAGACTGAAAAGAAACATAATAAGCATATTCTTGATTCAGAGCTGACGAACCGGCTGGTGCGTGAGACTTTCAGTGAAATACCGAAGGTTTCTCTGGTGCCGGGATTTATTTCTACCGATAAGAATACGGGAGAAGTAACCAACTTGGGAAGAGGTGGATCTGATTATACAGCGTCTATTATTGCGGCAGCTTTGGATGCGGATATTCTGGAAATTTGGACGGATGTGGATGGCTTCATGACAGCTGACCCGCGTGTCATCAGCACGGCTTATCCTATTACGGAGTTGAGTTATGTGGAGGCTATGGAGCTGTGTAACTTTGGTGCGAAAGTGGTGTATCCGCCTACGATTTATCCGGTATGTCATAAGAATATTCCGATTCTGATAAAGAATACGTTCAATCCGGAGGCTCCGGGTACTATTGTGAAGCAGGAAGCTGACCATTCTTCGAAACCTATCAAGGGTATTTCGTCTATTAATGATACCTGCTTGATTACTATGACCGGTTTGGGCATGGTGGGTGTCATTGGCGTGAACCATCGTATCTTCAAGACGTTGGCCGAAAATGGCATCAGTGTCTTTTTGGTTTCGCAGGCTTCTTCTGAGAACTCAACCTCTATCGGTGTGAGAAATGAGGATGCGGAACTGGCATGTGAGGTGCTGAATGAGGAGTTTGCCAAAGAAATTGAAATGGGCGAAATCTCACCGATGAAAGCGGAAGGTGGGTTGGCTACTGTGGCGATTGTGGGTGAGAATATGAAGCATACTCCTGGTATTGCCGGAAAATTGTTTGGTACGCTCGGACGTAACGGTATCAATGTCATCGCTTGTGCGCAGGGTGCTTCTGAGACAAATATCTCTTTCGTCGTGGAAGGTGCTTCCTTGCGTAAGACACTGAATGTGATTCATGATTCATTCTTCTTGTCAGAATATCAGGTATTGAACCTGTTTATCTGTGGTACGGGAACAGTGGGTGCCAGCTTGATTGAACAGATTCATGGCCAGCAGGAAAAACTGAAGCAGGAACGCGGGTTGAAACTGCATGTGGTGGGTATTGCCAACGGCCATAAAGCCTTGTTTACGCGTGCCGGAATTGATTTGGAACATTTCAGAGAAGAATTGGATGAAAAAGGCATTCCTTCTTGTCCTCAGACTCTTCGTGATGAGATTGTGGGAATGAATATCTTCAATTCGGTGTTTGTGGATTGTACAGCCAGTCCCGATATTGCGGCACTGTATAAAGATTTGCTGAGTCACAATGTTTCGGTGGTCGCAGCAAACAAGATTGCCGCTTCTTCTGAATACGACATCTATGCGGAACTGAAAAGAATTGCTCGCCAGCGTGGAGTGAAGTATTTGTTTGAGACGAACGTAGGAGCTGGTCTTCCGGTAATCAATACCATCAATGACCTGATAAACAGTGGTGACAAGATTCTGAAGATTGAAGCAGTGGTGAGCGGCACGTTGAATTATATTTTCAACCGTATCAGTGCGACAACTCCTCTGAGTGAAACTATCCGTCAGGCGAAGGAAGAAGGTTATTCGGAACCGGACCCGAGAATTGACCTGAGCGGAAAGGATGTAATTCGGAAACTGGTGATTCTGGCTCGTGAGGCAGGTTACCGTTTGAATCAGGAAGATGTGGAAGCAGACTTGTTTATTCCTGACAGCTATTTTGAAGGTACATTGGATGATTTCTGGAGAAGGATTCCACAATTAGATAAAGAATTTGAAGAACGTCGCAAGAGACTGGAAAGCGAGGAAAAACGCTGGCGTTTTGTGGCAAGCCTGGAAGATGGACACGGCAAGGTGTCTTTGCAGGAAGTAGACCGCAATCATCCGTTCTATAACCTGGCTGGCAGCAACAATATTATCTTGCTGACCACAGAGCGCTACAATGAATATCCGATGCTGATTCAGGGATACGGTGCCGGTGCAAGTGTGACTGCTGCCGGTGTATTTGCGGATATAATGAGTATTGCCAATATTTAAACCAAACAAAAATGAAACATGTAATTATCTTAGGTGACGGTATGGCCGATTGGGCTGTACCTTCCTTAGGCGACAAAACTTTACTGCAGTATGCACATACGCCATATATGGATAAGCTGGCAAGTATGGGGCGTACGGGCGTATTGAAGACGGTGGCCGACGGCTTCCATCCAGGAAGTGAGGTGGCCAATATGTCTGTGATGGGCTATGATTTACCTAAGGTGTATGAAGGGCGTGGAGTACTGGAAGCTGCCAGTATTGGCGTAGACCTTCAGGATGGGGACATGGCTATGCGTTGTAACATTGTCTGTGTGGAAGGAGAAACGTTGAAAAACCATTCTGCCGGGCATATTTCTACGGAAGAGGCTGATGAACTGATTCGCTTTTTGGATGAAAAATTGGGTTCCGACCGCATTCATTTTTACACAGGAGTGCAATATCGTCATTTATTGGTGATTAAGGGAGGAGATAAGCGCTTGGCTTGTGTGCCTCCGCATGACATCCCTTTGCAGCCTTTCCGTCCTAATCTGGTGAAGGCACTCTGTCCTGAGGCACAAGAAACAGCCGATTTGTTGAATGCACTGATTCTGAAATCACAAGAGTTGCTGGCTACGCATCCTGTCAACTTGAAACGAGTGGCGGAAGGGAAAGACCCGGCCAATAGTATCTGGCCCTGGAGTCCGGGATACCGCCCGCAGATGGAACCTTTGTCAGAGAAATATCCGTCCATCCGAAAAGGAGCCGTGATTACGGCTGTCGATTTGATTCGGGGTATCGGCCGTTATGCAGGTTTGCGCTGTATTGATGTGGAAGGGGCTACCGGATTGTATAACACCAACTATGAAGGGAAGGCTCAGGCTGCCATTGAAGCACTGAAAACAGATGATTTTGTGTATCTGCATGTGGAAGCCAGCGATGAGGCGGGTCATGAAGGAGATGTTCCGTTGAAACTGAAAACCATTGAGGACTTGGATAGCCGTATTGTCGGTCCGGTCTATGAAGCAGTAAAACAATGGGACGAGCCGGTGGCCATTGCGGTATTGCCCGACCATCCTACTCCTTGTGAGTTGAGAACGCATACCAATGAACCGATTCCCTTCCTGATATATTATCCGGGTATTGAGCCGGATGCCGTGCAGACTTATGATGAAATCAGTTGCAAGGAAGGAGGATATGGCCTGATGGAGAAAGATGAGTTTATGAACCTATTTATGAATATTCAGTAACAGATAGCAATATGAAGTATTACAGTACAAACGGAAAAGCATTAGACGCGACATTGGAAGAAGCTGTGGTAAGAGGACTGGCTTCAGATAAGGGTTTATATATGCCCCGTCAGATTAAACCCTTGCCACAATCGTTCTATGACGAGATTGAGACATTTTCTTTTCCAGAAATAGCTTATAAAGTAGCAGATGCTTTTTTTGGAGAAGATGTACCGGCAGAAACATTGAAACAGATTGTGTATGACACATTGAACTTTGATGTACCGGCAGTAAAAGTAAAAGACAATATTTATTCTTTGGAGCTGTTCCACGGACCTACATTGGCTTTTAAAGATGTAGGTGGTCGTTTTATGGCCCGCCTGTTGGGATACTTTATCCGTAAGGAAGGAAAGAAGCAGGTCAATGTGCTGGTAGCTACATCCGGGGATACGGGAAGTGCGGTGGCAAATGGTTTCCTTGGAGTGGAAGGCATTCATGTGTATGTGCTTTATCCGAAAGGAAAGGTCAGTGAAATTCAGGAAAAACAATTCACGACCTTAGGACGTAATATCACAGCGGTCGAAGTGGACGGTACGTTCGATGACTGCCAGGCGTTGGTGAAAAATGCGTTCATGGATAAAGAATTGAACGAGCACATGCAGTTGACATCTGCCAACTCTATCAATGTGGCCCGTTTCCTGCCGCAGGCTTTTATTATTTCTATGCCTATGCGCAGATGAAAAAAATCGGTAAGGCCGATAACCTGGTGGTTTGTGTGCCGAGCGGTAACTTCGGAAATATTACAGCCGGATTGTTTGGCAAGCGTATGGGACTTCCGGTGAAACGCTTTATTGCCGCTAATAATCGTAACGATATATTCTATCAATACCTAAAGACAGGAGAGTATTGTCCGCGTCCGTCGGTGGCTACTATTGCCAATGCTATGGATGTAGGCGACCCCAGTAATTTTGCCCGGGTACTGGATTTGTACGAAGGTAGTCACGATGCCATTGCTTCTGAAATCAGCGGCGAAACCTATACCGATGAGCAGATACGTGAAACGGTGCAGAAGGTTTATGAAGAAACAGGTTATCTGCTCGATCCTCACGGTGCATGCGGATACCGTGCGTTGGCAGAAGAACTGAAAGAAGGGGAAGTCGGTTTGTTCCTGGAAACAGCTCATCCGGCAAAATTCCTTCAAACAGTGGAAAGCATCATTGGAGTGGAAGTAAAAATACCGGAAAAGCTTCAGGCATTCATGAAAGGTACCAAACAGAGTGTACCGATGTCGAAAGACTTTGCGGCATTTAAAGCTTACTTGATGAAACAATAGTCCTTCTCAGATACACGAGTACAAAGTGTCTACTGTTCCAGTTTATAAAAAGAAAAAACGTCTAGTTGTATCAGGAAAAGTCAAAGTTCTCAGTACTTCTTAGGCAGTACTATAATACTTCTTAGAAAGTACTGCAGTACTTTCAGGGGAGTACTCCAGTACTGCCTAAGAAGTACTGGATTTTTATAAAAGTCAGATTCCGAATGGCTTGTTTCGTATAAAAATAGAGAGGCTGCTCAATCTCAGTTGAACAGCCTCTCTATTTTTTATGTCTTTATCTTTTCTTACAGATGAAGTTTCAGCTTGACAAAATTCTTGATGAATTCCACGGTACCATCAATACCTAATACAGAAGAATCGATACATAGATGATAGGTAGCAGCTGCTCCCCATGTCTTGTAGCTGTAGTAGTTGTAATAGGAAGAACGTTTCTTGTCCGCTTTTTCCATCAAGTCTTCTGCATCTTCGCGCTGATGTGGTGCAGTTTCATCAGTCGCTCAATACGGCTTCCGGTGAGGCTGACACAAAGACGTTGGCACATCTGGGATGGTCGCGCAAAATGTAGTCAGCACATCTTCCCACGAAAAGGCACGATTGCTTTTCTGCCAGATGACGGATGACATCACTCTGAATTTTGAACAGAGAATCGTTGCTGAGATAGGAGTTGTACGGATAGGCTCCTTCTGTAATAAACGGGAAACGGGTTCCGAATAATCCTCCTAAAATGGTTTGAGAAGCTTTCTCATCAGCTTTTCGAAAATTCCTTGCAAAGTCCGCTCTCTTCAGAAGCTAAGTTGATAAGCTCTTTATCGTAAAAGGCAATGCCTAAGTCATTCGCTAATTTTTCACCTATTTCTTTTCCGCCGCTGCCAGCTGGCGTCCGAGATTGATAACATAGTGTCCGTCCATAGTGTAACTCTTTAGTTGATACACAACAAATATAATTCTTTCTGCGGAAAAATGTCACTTTTTTGTCTTTTATTTTATTTCGATTCCGGTTTCGGCAGCGTGTCGTTTGAATTTCTGGAACTGACTGTAGAGCATGCTTCCGGCAATGATGCTGGCGGTTATGTCAGAAATCGGCATACTGTACCACACTCCGTCTACTCCCCAGAAAAGTGGAAGGATAAGCAGACAGGGAATCAGAATCAGTACCTGACGGCTTAAAGAAAGTATGATGCTTTCTTGGCCATTCCGATACTTTGGAAGAAGTTGGAAGTAACCATCTGAAAGCCGATGATAGGGAAGAACATGACCACTACCTTAGGCCTTTGGCACTTAGCTGGATGAGCTGTGAATCGGTGGTGAAGGCGGCTACGGCCAGTTCCGGCATCAGTTCGCCCACTAAGAAGCCACTGGTGGTAACGATGGTGGCAGCGATGACGGTATATTTCATTACCTGATTCACACGGTGATAATTCTGTGCACCAAAGTTGTAGCCGGCAATGGGCTGCATTCCTTGGTTGAGCCCCATCACAATCATGACGAATAAGAATACAATGCGGTTGACGATTCCAAATGCACCGATGGCCAAATCTCCATCGTATAGTTTTAACCCTTTGTTTATCAGAATGACGATAAAACAGGAGGCCAGGTTCATGAAAAACGGAGCCAGTCCGATACCGATGATATTTTCTACTAGTATTCTTTTTAGGCGATAAATGCCTCTCCGGAAGTGAAGCAATTCATTTTTGTTGCAGAAAATCCAGATAAGCCAGCAGAGTGAAATCACCTGAGCCAGGACAGTTGCCACGGCGGCTCCCTTTATTCCCATGTGGAAGGTGTAGATGAACAAGGGATCCAGCAAAGTGTTGATAATAACAGTCAGTATGGTGGCGGCCATGGCCTTTTGAGGATGTCCGGCTGAGCGCAACACCGAGTTGAGTCCTAAATACATGTGGGTGATTACATTTCCTAATAAGATGGTCACCATGTAATCCTTGGCGTAGGGCAGTGTAGCCTCACTGGCGCCAAAGAAATACAGGATGGGGTCCAAAAACAAGAGGCAGACAATGGTAAACAGCACCCCGATAATCAGGTTTAATGATACGACGTTTCCTAAAATCTGCTGTGCGGTAGTATAATCCTTCTGACCTAATTTAACGGAGATGAGGGTAGAGGCACCGACTCCCACCAGTGAACCGAAGGCAGCAGCCAGGTTCATCAGCGGAAAGGTGATGGCCAGTCCCGATATGGCTAGAGGACCTACTCCGTGTCCGATAAAAATACTGTCTACCATGTTGTAAAGCGAAGAAGCAGTCATGGCAATAATGGCCGGAATGGCATATTGCATCAATAGTTTTCCAATTCGTTCAGTGCCAAGTTCTGTGGCTGTTCCTTTTTGCGACATAATTATTTACCTTATTAATTGTTATCCAGAAATCTTTAGATTTTCTAAAAAAATCGTGCAAAGGTAAACTTTTTTCCGCATTCAGGGAAAACTTTGTGTATCTTTGCGCTCCAAAATAAAAGCTATGTGGATGAAAGTGAACAGAATAGGATTAGCTCTTCTCTTTTTGCTCTGCGGAAGTAGTGTCTCGGCAGAGAGTTTATATAAATACAGAGTGCAGTTGACTGACAAGTCAAAGTCTGTACATTCTTTGGAACATCCTGAAACTTTTTTGTCCGAACGGGCACTTGCCCGTCGTGCCAGTCAGGGGGTAGCCGTTGATTCTACCGACCTGCCTGTTTGTCGTGCCTATATTGAGCGCCTGGAGTCGCAGGGAGGAAAATACATCTCATCCAGCAAATGGAACAATACCGTGCTGATGCAGGTTCCCGATGAGGCTATTGCCTTGCGCTTCCTGGATAATTCATTTGTCCGCTCCATCAAAAAAGTATGGGTATCTCCAGATTCCATTATGCCCCGTAACAAAGACAGAAAGGAGCAGGTGAAGAATCAGTGGAAAAAGCAGGATGATTATTATGGAATGGGAGCCGAACAAATCAAGATTCACCATGGAGACAGTCTGCATCTGGCCGGCTTTAAAGGCAAAGGGATACAGATTGCGGTCATCGATGCTGGCTTTTATAATGTGGATGCCATGAAAATCTTCAAGAATACGACGATTTTAGGCACACATGATTTTGTCAATCCTTCTTCAGATATTTATGGCGAACATAATCACGGCATGAAAGTCTTGTCGTGCATGGCTGTGAATACGCCTCATGTCATGGTGGGAACAGCTCCCGAAGCAAGCTACTGGCTGTTAAGAAGTGAAGACAATGATACGGAACAGCCGGTGGAAGAGGATAACTGGGCTGCGGCAGTGGAATTTGCCGACAGTGTAGGAGTGGATATTGTCAATACCTCCTTAGGATATTATTCATTTGACGATCCGATTGATAATTATACATATCGTCAGTTGGATGGGCATACTTCTTTGATGGCCGCTTCTGCTTCGTATGCAGCAAAGAAAGGGCTTTTGGTGGTATGCAGTGCCGGAAATTCCGGTATGGATGAATGGAAAAAAATCACTCCTCCGGCCGATGCGGAAGATATATTGACCATAGGTGCCATCGATAATATGGGAGTGAATGCCGCTTTTTCTTCCATCGGTAATACGGCAGACGGGCGTATCAAACCCGATGTCATGGCGATGGGCGTACATTCGGCAGTGGTAGGAGTAGACGGAGGTACCGCTTTTGCCAATGGTACTTCTTTTGCGTCGCCTATTTTCTGCGGACTGGTGGCTTGTTTGTGGCAGGCGTGTCCTTGGCTTACGGTACGGCAGCTCATTCAGGTAGTGCATGAAGCCAGCGACCGTAATGCTTATCCCGATAATATTTACGGATATGGAGTGACGGATATGTGGAAAGCCTACCAACTGGCCATGAAACTGAAAGCGGATACTGATGGAAAATAAACCTCTTTCCTTACTCGAACTGAATTCATTGGTCAGACGGAGCATCACCTCCTGTCTGCCGGATGAATATTGGGTGCAGGCTGAATTAAGCGATGTACGCGTAAATTATTCCGGACATTGCTATCTGGAGTTTGTGCAGAAAGATGCTACCGGCAATGCGCTTCTGGCCAAGGCACGAGGAATTATATGGGCAAATGTCTTTACCCGCTTGCGGAGTTATTTTGAGCGGGAAACGGGGCAGGCTTTCGTTTCAGGCTTGAAGGTACTGGTAAAAGTCACGGTCGATTTCCACGAGCTGTATGGCTACTCGCTGACGGTAGTCAATATTGACCCCACCTATACCTTGGGCGATATGATACGCGTCGTAAGGAAATTCTCCGGCAGTTGGATGAGGAGGGAATCCTGACACTGAATAAGGAACTGGAACTTCCCGTACTGACGCAGCGTATTGCGGTCATTTCATCGGCTACGGCTGCCGGGTATGGCGATTTCTGCAATCAGTTGCTGCATAATTCTTTCGGCTTTGTATTTTATCCCCGGCTTTTTCAGGCCATTATGCAGGGAGAACAGGTAGAACAGTCCATCATTCAGGCACTCGACCGTATTAATGCGACGCGCGATAACTGGGATGTGGTGGTGATTATCCGGGGAGGAGGGGCCACTTCCGACCTTTCGGGTTTTGATACCTACGATTTGGCGGCAAACTGTGCACAGTTCCCGCTTCCTATTATTACCGGAATCGGTCATGAACGAGACGATACGGTGCTGGATATGATTTCACATACCCGTGTCAAGACTCCGACAGCTGCGGCTGAGTTTCTGATTAATCATGTAAGACAGACGGCACAGGAGCTGGAGGCATACGAGGAGGTTATCTATCAGGAAGTACCTCGTTTGCTGCAACAGGAAAAACAGCGGTTGGATTCATTTGTAACCCGGATTCCGGGACAGGTGCAGATGCGGTTGCAGCGGGAGAATTTCCGCCAGGAGAAATTTCAGAACCGGATGAAAACGGCCTGGCAGTCGCGCTTGTTGCAGGAAAACTACCGCTTGCAGTTGATGCCCCGATTACTTTCCGCTTTGCAGAACCGTGTACAGCGTGAAACACATCGGCTGGAACTGCTGGCACAGCGGGTAGATTCGGCTTCTCCGGAGAAGTTATTGAAAAAAGGATACAGCCTTACTCTGCTGGATGGAAAGGTGGTGACAGATGCTTCCTTGTTGAAACCAGGAGATGAAGTGGAAACCCGTCTGGCAAAAGGTAAATTTAGGAGTAAAGTAATAAATAAGTGATATGGCAGCAAAGAAGGAAACCTATTCAGAAGCGATGAAACGCCTGGAGGAAATAGTGTCTCGCATTGAAAGCAATGAACTGGATATTGACCAGTTGGGCGAATACTTGCAGGAAGCCCAGAAGCTGATAAAGTTCTGTAAGAACAAGCTGTATAAGGCCGATGCGGAGATAAAGAAAATCTTGGAAGAAGATAATGAGGCACAAGCCTGAAATAAAAAAGCCAGACCGGAAAGTCTGGCTTTTTCTGTTTATCGGATGATGGTCATTTCTTTGAGCAAATGAGAAGCACCGGCAAACTTGTCAATGATGAACAAGGTATAGCGGATGTCTACACAAGCCGCACGTTGCAGTTGCGGGTTGTAGGCAATGTCACCGGTCAGTCCCTCATAGTTGCGGTCGAATCCGGTACCGATTAGCTCTCCTTTCGCATTGAATACCGGAGAACCGGAGTTACCTCCTGTGTTGTCTGTCGCAGTGGCGAAGCAGACCGGCATTCGTCCGTCGGGCATGGCGTAGGGGCGAAATCCTTCTTTTCATACAACTCTTTCAGTTTGGCTGGTACCACAAATTCCGGATTGTTCGGGTCCTCCTTTTCCATTACCCCTTTCAAGGTGGTATAGTAAAGGTATTCCTTTCCGTCAGCCGGTTCGTAAGAGCCAATCTTTCCATAAGTCAGTCGGAGAGTAGAGTTGGCATCCGGATAGATTGGCTGTCCGTTGGTTTTCTTCATTTGCAATACACCTTCTACCCAAGTCTTGTGAGCTGCGTTGTATGCATTGGTTTCCTCCTGCATGGCATCGCTGGTAGCCTGGTATCCGTTGCGTACGGAAGCGGCATATCTCACCATCAGGTCGTTTTCCAGTTGCTGTGCATCGGGCTGCTTCAGGAACTCATCCAGTGCTTCCGGACTTCTGAAGATGGACTGGTTGAAGCAGGCATCCACAAACGCATCGGTATTTCCCTGGAAATCCTTTTCGATGGTCTGGAAGATGTCAATTCGCTGGTCGGCCGGAATCAGTCGGGCGTACAAGGCAATCAGCTGTTTGGATACCTTGCGGTCGACTTCCGGATTGTAGTCCTTGTTGAAGAACTTCTGTCCGGCTTCCTTCAGGGCAGCAACAGCTTCGTCAATGTCTTTTTGCTTCTGGCTTTCCAGTGCCACTCTCAACGCATCCGTATCGGGTACCTTATAGAATTCGGTTCCCAGCATTAAGGCTTCGTAAATCGCCTGCTGGTGGTACACTGCATCGTGACGCTGTGCTACAATCTGCTTGATGCTTTCGTAGGCTTTCCGGTAATTGTCATTTCCGATGGAATCTCCGAAAGCTAACAATTGTTCCTGCTCCCGTTTTTTGCGGTCGAGTACTTTCAGGCGTACCAGCCTTCGTTCATACCGATGGCATTTTTCCAGTAGTTGGCCGATGAAGCATACTTGGCTGCATACTGGATACGGGTACGTGCATCCTTAGCCATTTCTTCTCCCAGCACCCGCAGGCGTACACCGCGAATGGTGTCGCGCATGAAGTTGGTAGTCTGCATGCGTTCTTCCACCTCATCACTGATCATGTAACGCCAGTTGCGTCCGGGGAATCCCATCACGAAGGTAAAGTCACCTTCCTTCACCCCTTTCAGGTTGATGGCAATGTGTTTCTTTACTTTCAAAGGTACGTTTTCGGCACTGTAATTGGCCGGCTTTCCGTCCTTAGTAGCGTAGATACGGAAGATAGAGAAGTCACCGCAGTGGCGGGGCCACATCCAGTTGTCGGTATCTGCTCCGAACTTACCGATGGAAGAGGGAGGAGCACCTACCATACGCACATCCTTGTAAGATGTCTTGACAAACAGGTAGTATTTGTTGGCTCCATAGAACGGTTTCAGTTCCAAAGTTGTAAATTCGTTGGTGCGGATACGTTCCTTTTTGGCAAACTTTTCAGCTACTTTGGCCAAGAAAGAAGGAGAGAGGTAGTTAGTTCCGTCCGGGTCTTTGGACTTCTTCAACTGCTTTTGCACGTATTCCGTTACGTCAAGTATCCGGTCGATAAAGGTCACGTTTAGTCCTTCACACGGAAGTTCCTGTTCACGCGTCATCGCCCAGAAGCCGTCGGTCAGGTAATCATGTTCCACTGAACTATGCTGCTGGATGTAGCCGTATCCGCAGTGATGGTTGGTCAGCACCAGTCCTTCCGAGGAGATGACTTCCCCCGTACATCCGCCTCCGAAATGCACCACGGCATCTTTCAGGCTGATGTTGTCCGGACAGTACACCTGGTCAATGCTGATGTCCAATCCCAAATCCTGCATCACGGCAGCATTCTGCTGTTTCAGGTCAGTCAGCATCCACATCCCCTCATCCGCATGAGCGGTGAGGGAAAGGGTAGCAAATAAGGATAATAATAACTTATGCTTCATTATTCTACAATTGTCATTTCGTCAATCAGGTTCTTGCAGCCTCCCAATTTTTCTACGATGAACAGCACGTAGCGAATATCTACGGCAATACAACGCTGGAGGTTGTTGTCGAAGTTGATGTCACCGGACAGAGATTCCCAGTTACCGTCGAATGCAGCTCCAATCAGTTCACCGTTTCCGTTCATGACCGGAGAACCTGAGTTACCGCCGGTAATGTCGTTGGTAGTCAGGAAGCAAGTCGGCATTTCTCCGTTAGGCAGGGCGTAGCGTCCGTAGTTCTTTGTAGCATACAACTCTTTAAGTTTGGCTGGTACCACGAATTCCGGATTGTTCGGGTCTTCTTTTTCCATTACCCCTTTCAGTGTAGTGTAATATTTGTAGTGTACACCGTCTTTCGGATCGTAAGCCTTTACGTTACCGTAAGTCAGACGAATCGTAAAGTTGGCATCCGGAGCTTTCGGAGTCGGTGCATACATTTCGCAAAGACCGCGTACGTAAGTCTTGTGCAGCAGGTTAATGTCACCGTTGGCTTGATCCAGCTTGTCTGCCAGTTCCTTGTATTTCTTGCTCACTGCAGCAGCATATTCAGCCGACAAGTCCTTGTTGATTGCTTCTACAGTCGGATTCTCGATGAAAGCGTTGAAGTTCTTTTCATTGGCGAAGATACTGTTGTTGTAGAGGGCATCTACGTAAGCATTGTAATCGCCCTTGAATGTATTCTTGACGGTCTGATAGAAATCAGGCAATGCTTCAGCCGGTACTTTTTCTGCATAAAGCGGCAGCAGTACTTTAGCCACTTTGCGGTCTACTTCGTGGTCATAGTCCTTGTTGTGGATGTCAGCGTAGGCTTCTTTCAGGGTAGCGATGGCTTTTTCTACATCTTTTTTCTTGTTCTTCTGCAGGGCAGTAGCCAAGTCCTGAAGTGCTTCCATCTTCGAAGTCAGAGTGAATTCGATACCGCTTCTGAAAGTTTCTGTGAAATAAGTCAGCTGTGTGCGCAGCGGAGTGACACGCTTCACGTATTCGTCAATCTTTCCTACTACGGCTGCATAGTCAGCATTCTGTTTTTCTTTGGCAAAAGCAGCAAATTTAGCTTCCTGTTCTGCCTTTGTTTCCAGAACCTTGTTGTCTACAATGGCCTTGTTCATACCGATGGAGTTTTTCCAGTAGTTGCTTGAACCGGCAAACTTGCTGGCATACTGGATACGTACCTTGTCGCTGGCAGCCATTTCCTTACGGAGAATATTCTGGCGTTCTTCGCGTACGGTGATACGCGGCACGTTGATACCTTCCATGCGCAGGCGTACTTCACTTTCTGTCAGGTAGCGGCTGGTACTTCCGGGGAATCCCATAATCATGGCATAGTCGCTTCCTGCAATCCCTTCAGTGAAATAGTCAGGTGTTTCTTTACTTTCAAAGGTACATTCTCTGCGCTGTATTCTGCCGGATTACCATCCTTGTCGGCATAGATACGGAACATAGAGAAGTCGCCTGTGTGACGCGGCCACATCCAGTTGTCGGTTTCACCTCCAAACTTACCGATTGATGAAGGAGGAGCGGCTACCATACGCACGTCGCTGTAAGTCTTGATAAAGAACAAGTAGAATTTGTTACCTTCATAGAACGGAAGAGCCTGTGTAGAGATGCCCGGTTTGCCTTTCAGGTCACTTTTCTTCAGTTCGTCGGCAGCCAGTTTCTTCAGGTATTTGCTTCCGAATGATTCTGCTTCGGTCACTTTTCCTTTACGGATGTCTTCGTTTACTTTTTCCGTTACATCTACAATACGGTCTACGAATTTGAAGGTCAATCCCGGTGTAGGAAGTTCTTCCTGGTAACTTTTTGCCCAGAATCCGTCGGTCAGGTAGTCATGTTCTACCGAGCTATGTTGTTGGATGGCATCGTATCCACAGTGGTGATTGGTCAGAATCAATCCGTTGGGTGAGATAATTTCACCTGTACATCCGCGTCCGAAAATTCCGACAGCATCCTTTAATGTAATTTGGTCAGGGTTGTAGATATCCATGATATCCATTTTCAGTCCTTGCGCTTTCATTCGGTCCGCAAGGTTCTGCTCCTGCATGAGCTGGAGCAACCACATTCCTTCATCGGCCTTGGCCGGAGAGAATACAGCACAAACAAGTGCGAGTGCGAGTACTTTCAGTTTTTTCATTGTTATGTATAGTGTTAAAATATAGATTGCACAAAAATAGTAAAAAAACGCACACCATTCTCACACGGCTCACTTAAAAGGTAATAAACCACTATCTTAGTATAAATTTTGATAATATATTTCGGCGCTTCCTTGAAAGATTATACCTTTGCCCACAAATTTAAAAGGTTTCAGCATGTATAAACTTTATTTTTTCCTGTTGTGTGCCATGCTTTGCACCTCTTGCAGTAAGAAATATAAGATAGAAGGTACTTCGTCTGTTTCTATGTTGGACGGTAAAATGCTTTTTATAAAAATCCCGGTGGGTGATAAATTGGTCAACATTGATTCGGCAGAAGTAATTCATGGCTTATTCGAAATGCAGGGAAAGGTTGATTCCACGGTTTTAGCTTCATTGTATATGGATGATGAGTGCATCATGCCTTTAGTGATAGAACCGGGTCACATTGATATTCAGATAGACAATGCGGGAATTACCATCAAGGGGACTCCATTGAACGATTGTTTCAATGATTTTGTGGTACAGAAAAACTCGCTCGACGACCCGTGCTTACGAGGTAGAGCGCGAGGAAAGTCGCATGATTATGGATGGAAAGGATTTGCAGACGGTGCATCAGGAAATCCAGAAAAAACGTGACGAGATAGCTACGGAGATGAACCAGCTGGCGAAGACTTTTATTCAGGACAATTACGAGAACGTATTGGGACCGGGGTTGTTCATTATGTTGGGTAACAGCATGCCTTATCCCTTCCTGACTCCGCTGATGCAGGAAATCATTGACGCGGCTCCTGAAGCGTTCAAGAACAATTACATGGTGAAGGAATATGTGTCTGTGGCACGTGAAAATATGTCGCATGCTCCCCTTCATTAAAAAGAAAATCGGGTAAGAAATTCTTCCTACCCGATATTTATTTTTTTATTCTCCACTTTTCTTTTCTCCTTTGTATTTTTCCGGCAATCCTTTTTCAATGGCCTGATAGGATTCTTCATCAGCATGGTCTGGTTGTCTTGTCCTTTTCCTTGTGGATAGATGGGCTGATGGATGGTCAGCTTCAACGGATGCCAGGATAGCAGTTTGCCCGTGCGCGGCAGAATATCGAAAGAGCCGCTGATGCTCATCGGTACGACCGGAAGTTGCAACTGGTCAGCCAACAGGAAAGCTCCTTTCTTGAACTCGTTCATGCGACCGGTAAAGGTTCTTCTGCCTTCCGGGAATACTACGAGTGAAGTACCTCCCTGCAAGATTTTTTCTGCCCGTTTGATAGTTTCATACACTTTGCGCGGACTGGATTTGTCTACAAAAATGAAACCGGCCGATTCGCAGGCTTTTCCAACGAAAGGAATGCTACGCAGGCTTTTCTTCATCATCCATTTGAAGTTTCTTCCCAAGAATCCGTAGATAAGGAATATATCGAAAGCTCCCTGATGGTTGGCTACGAATACATACGATGTTTTGTGGTCAATGTTTTTGTGTCCTTCCACTTTCACCGGAAGCAGAAACAGGAAACAAGTGAGCTGTGACCAGATTTTTCCCGGGTAATACCCCCAGAAGTGTCCATTACCCAGCCAGCATCCCAACATGGTGGTCAGGCAGTCAGGATGGTCAACACAAGAAAAATGGGAAGCCCGATACAGATTTGGTAAATGATGTATAAGAATCTCATAAGTGTGATAGATTTTATTGGATTGATTTGTTATTTCCTTTTTTTAATGTGAGAACGGTAATTTCCGGCCAGGCACCTAAGCGCATGGGGAAGAGCACATAGCCTAACCCGATGTTGACATACAGTCCCCGGTTGCCCTCCAGATACAGTCTCTGTGTTCCGGATAGATAAACTTGGACACTGAGAAGCCGAACAGACTGATTTGCATGTCGTGGGTATGACCTGACAAGGTAAGCTGTACCGAGGTGTCTGGAAGCACTTTCCGGCGCCAGTGTGTAGGGTCGTGACTTAGCAGGACCTTGAACATGCCGTCTGTGCCTTGCAAAGCCTTGGGCAAGTCGCCTCTATCGGGGAAAGGCGGTTTCCCGCTGTTTTCCACGCCAACTACGGCAATGGAATCCGTACCTTTATATATAATACGATGGTCATTTTGCAGCATGCACCATCCCATACGGTTTTCGCGTGCAATCAGGCTGTCTACGTTAGCCAGACGGGCCTGCTCATTTTCCCATTTTACGTAGGAGCCATAGTCGTGATTCCCCAAGACGGAATACACCCCGTCGCGGCTTTCAGTTGTGCGAACACGGGCATAAATTCCAGCAGTTCGTCAGCGCGGCTGTTCACGAGGTCGCCGGTGAATACAGCCAAATCGGCATTTTGCCGGTTACAGAGGTCGATGGCTTCCTGAAGTGCCTTTCCGTTCCCTTTCCAGCTTCCGGAATGAATGTCCGACAATTGCAGGATGCGGTATCCGTCGAATGCGTCCGGAAGGTCAGGCGAATAGAAGGTGACTTCTTTCACCTGAAAGTTTTCCTTTCCCTTGATTGCTCCGAACAATACATACCCAAAGGTGAGCAGTGCAGGTGCTAAGGCTATCCATCCGTGAGGAACAGGACGTTTCACCAGTCTTCTGAAGAGTTTCAGCAAGATACTGGTCAGCATGAATACCGTTTTAGGTATGGTTACGCACAGGGCTACAATCAGGTAAGTACCGAAATATTCATGTAAGGTGTCGTGACCAATCAGGAAGATGACCAGAATAAGCAACAGCAAAACAGTAGGCAGCCAGTAAGCCCGTTTCCATCTCCTGTGGTGCAGGCTGGTCAGATACGTCTTGTATATGTACCAGTCGGGTAGCAGAAACAAGACTAGGAATATCAGTGACACGCGTAGTAGAATCATATTTGTGTACTTATTTTAGGGTTGCAGATTGGCTGCGAGGTATTTTCGCAGTACGTCGGCATCTATCTTTCGGCGGGAAGCATAATCCATGAGTTGCTCCTCATCGATTTTTCCTACCGAGAAGTAGCGTGAAGCCGGATGAGCAAACATCAGTCCGCATACCGAGGCATGAGGCTGCATCATTCCGTTCTCTGTCAGATGTATCCCGATGCGTTTCATGTCAATAAGCTTGTCGAGCAGAAAGCTGACCGATATGTCGGGCAGAGAAGGATACCCCACGGCAGGACGTATGCCCTGATAGTCTTCGTTGAGCAACTGTTTCATGGTCAGCTTTTCGTCCTTGGCGTATCCCCATACCTCTTTGCGCAGGGTTTCGTGTATTTTTTCAGCTGCGGCTTCTGCCAGACGTTCACCCAATGTCTTGATGAGCAAGGACTGGTAGTCGTCATGGCTGAATTCTTCTTCCATGGCCGGATCGATGGTAGTGGCGAATCCTCCTACCGTATCCTTGATGCCGGAAGAAAGGGGACGCACAAAGTCACTCAGGCAGAGAAACGGGTCGTCGGGGCGGACGCGGGTCTGCTGACGGAGCAGAGGAAATAAAGTGCCCTCTAACCACAGGTTGTCGCCCTCTGCATTGGCTTCCATCAGGCGATAAATGGCATAGACCTTGTATTTCCCGTCAATCTTGTTCAGCATGCGTACCGCTTCTTTGTGCAGTTGCATGGCTTCGGCAGCTTGGCACGTTCAGCTTCAGGAAATGAGGCCAGCCACCCGGCGCGGCAGGCATCACACCCATGAATGTCGGCAATGGCTGCGTAACGAGGCTGAAACCCCCATGCGTGGAAAAAATAAATCCAGTTGATGTATTCAGCCAGGTCGTGTATGTCGTAACGGACGGTCGTGATGTCTGTTTTCATTTGATTTCTTTTAGCGTTCAAACCGAAGGGCTTGTCCACGGTGTGCTTTGTTTACTTTTCCATTCTCGTAAACTGCCGTACCGTTGACAAATGTCTTTTCTACCTGTGCATGGAAGGTACGGCCTTCCATCGGACTCCATCCGCACTTGCTTTCAATGCAGTCGGTGGTTACGGTCCATTCCTTATGCGGATTCAGCAGAACCAGGTCGGCCTGATAGCCCGGTCGGATAAATCCTCTTTGGCTAATCTGGTAAAGCTGGGCCGGTGCATGACACATTTTCTGTACCAGCTGCTCGATAGACAGGATGCCTTCGTGTACCAGTTCGTAGATGCTGACCAGTGAGAACTGCAGGGTCGGCATGCCCGATACGGCTTTCAGTGCTCCTCCTTCTTTTTCACTCAGCAGGTGGGGGGCATGGTCGGTAGCAATGACGTCAATCAGGTTGGTAGTCAGAGCCTTTCTCAGCGCATCACGGTCGGTCTTTGTCTTGATGCTGGGGTTACACTTGATGCGTGCCCCGAATTGCGCATAGTCTTCATCACAGAACATGAGGTGCGATACGCAGCTTCTGCCGTAATTTTCTTTTCGTGGAGCGGGCGGTCTTCTAACAGACCTAACTCGCGTGCCGTACTGATATGCAGGATGTGCAGACGGGCACCCGTTTCCTTCGCCAATTGTACGGCCAGTGCCGAAGAATGGTAACAAGCTTCTTCACTACGTATCAGCGGATGGAAAGAAATGTCCAGGTCTTCGCCATATTGCTGCTTGAAGCGTTCGGTATTTTCGCGGATAATCTGCTGGTCTTCACAATGGGTGGCAATCAGCATGCCCGCTTCGGAGAATATTTTTTTCAAGGCTTCCATGCGGTCTACCAGCATGTTTCCGGTGCTGGCCCCCATGAACAGTTTCACGCCGCATACGTGTGTCTTGTCCAGTGCCTTCAGCTGGTCGGCATTATTGTTTGTGGCTCCGAAATAGAAAGAATAATTGACAATACATTTGGTAGCCGCATCCTTAAACTTGTTTTCCAGTGCCTCTAAGGTTGTGGTCTGCGGGGTACAGTTGGGCATGTCCATGAACGAGGTCACTCCTCCTGCTGCAGCTGCAGCCGTTTCGGTAGCCATGTCTGCCTTATGTGTAAGGCCCGGATCGCGGAAATGCACATGGTCGTCTATCACTCCCGGCAGCAGGAAGCATCCTTGCGCATCAATCTGTTCGTCACATACGGCAGCGGGAGCACCGTCGCCTTCAATGACTTCCTGTATTTTTTCTCCTTCAATCACTACGGAGCCGACAAAACGGCGTCCTTCATTCACGATGATTGCATGATGTATCCATGTACGTTTCATAACCCTTTTCAATTAGTGTGTTTAGGATATTTTTTGAACCAGCTGTCCCATTTCAGTTGGATGACGCCGAATACGGCTTCTCCAAAGATGCTGCTGTTCATCTTGGAAGTACCTAATTCGCGGTTGATAAAGATGACCGGTACTTCTGTGATATGGAATCCGCATTTAAAGGCGGTGAATTTCATTTCAATCTGGAAAGCATATCCTTTGAAACGGATGTGGTCCAGATGGATGGTTTCAAGCACTTTCCGGCGGTAACATACAAAGCCGGCGGTAGTATCATGAATGGGTAGTCCGGTAATGAACCGCACATATTTGGAGGCAAAGTAGGACATCAGTACTCTTCCCATAGGCCAGTTCACCACATTGACTCCGCTTACATAGCGTGAACCGATGGATACATCGGCCCCTTCGTCATGGCAAGCCTTGTAAAGTCTTGGCAGGTCATTGGGATTGTGGCTGAAGTCGGCATCCATTTCAAAGATGTAGTCGTATCCCTTTTCGATAGACCATTTGAAGCCGGTGATGTAAGCCGTTCCCAGTCCGAGTTTGCCTTTTCGTTCAATCATGAACAAACGTTCGGGGAATTCCTTTTGCAGACGGCGTACGATGTCGGCCGTTCCGTCGGGAGAGTTGTCTTCGATAACCAGAATATGGAATGTCTTTTCCAGTCCGAATACCGCCCGGATTATATTCTCGATGTTTTCCTTCTCATTGTAAGTAGGAATAATCACGATACTGTCACTTGTTTGCATGGCGTTTCAATTAGAATTGTGCAAAGATAGAAATAAAAATGTGATTCTTTTTAGTGGCAGGTTTATTTCTTTGTAATGCGTGTGAGATGAAATAAAAACGCTTATACAAAAATACCTCGACACGTAGCTGTCAAGGTCTCGACACGAACGTGACGAGATATCAGCACGAACGTGTCAAGACCTCGTCACGTACGTGTGAGGTAAATTTAACTATGATTTTAGAGAAGTGTAAAAAACGTTTTGAAAAAACGGGCTTTATATTGAGCTCCTATCGTTTTACTTGTGAAGTATTTGTTGCGATGCTTTTCTGAATTTTAGTCTCATCGTTTGGTCATGGAAGATAAAATGCCTATCTTGTGACAGAATCAGTTAAATGAAAAGGATTATGGAAGTAAAACATGATGCATCCCGACAGGAGTTCTATGTGGAACTGGAGGGACATAGAGCCACGTGGCTTATCAGATTCATGACGAAGGGTTGGATATTCGGCATACGATTGTACCGGAAGCCATCGGAGGAAAAGGTATTGCTTCTGCTTTGGTGAAGGCAGCCTACGATTACGGGCGCTGCAAAGGACTGAAGGCGATAGCTACCTGCTCTTATGCCGTGGTCTGGCTGCAGCGGCATCCTGAATACCAGGGAGAAGTAAGCAGTGATTATATAGGAAAAGGAAGCTGTGCCCTGTGAGGGCGCAACTTCCTTTTTTCTTATTTAGTTGCGATAGACTTTCTTTTTCTTGATGAAGAACAGCCAGCGCAGGAAAGAAGCGGTGAAGGTGTGGCTGAAGGAATTGATTTCGTCGGTACGTTCGTCAATGTCGTCCAGCAGCCTTTCTGCATCTTTCTCGGAAAGCATACCGTTGTTGATTAGCTGTTTCACGGTGCGGCGTTCATTGCTCAGCAGCATGCGGATGGACTTGATGGTCAGTGCATGACCGTATGCTTTGGGGAAATTGTCAGCCAGATTATTGATAAAGGCACTCATGCGATTGATGTTATCATTTATCTCTTCCCGTAATGTGTCTAACACGGAGTCCTGTTCGCCGGTCACCCATTCTGAGGCACGCAGGTCGTCCAGCAGTTTCAGGCTTCCTTTCTGAAGAATAATGAAGCCACGGCCTAAGTCGTACACTACCGTGATGCGTTCGCGGAAATAGAAGGTCATCCAATTCTGCAGGTAAGGAATGTTCCGCAGTGTGTTCAGCAGGTCTGTACGCTGGCAGAACTTGAAAATGGAGGTGCGGACGTTCAGCGGGTAGTTCCCGTCGTGGTCATACAATTCATCCAGCGAGTTCATGAGCCGGAGGAATACGGGCTTGGAGATGACTCCTTCTTCATAGATTTCCCGGCAGATGGCTTTTTCCTTATCCAATACACGCAGACGGATTTCCGGCAGCATGGCTTTGTTTTGTGGATTCTTGGCCGGCTCTTGCGGTTGTGCGGTCATGTAACTTTCCACTTTGTGCCAGTTGGCTCCTTCTAAGGCGTCTCTTTTTTTCAATCCTTCCAGGTATTTTTCGGAATTGTCGCGTATTGATTTCTCTATACGATAGGCCAACATGGTGCGTGCAGAAGGTACGTGAGTCAGTCCCAAGCGGTTCAGCAGTGCGCGCATGGTAGTGGCATTGATGCAGAGTGTCAGGGTAACGATGCCGGCAGTGAAGAACAATACCTGGCTGCGGATGTCCTCCGGAATAGCCGGGGTATAAGATACCATCAGGCCAAGGTCATGGCCAATGCACCGCGCAACCCTCCCCAGGTAAGGATGGCTGATTCGCGTTTGGTCAGTCCGTATCCCAAGCGTTTCATCACAGGTAGAGCAGCATAATCATGGCAAAGCGGATAAGGTTAAGGGCGATGTAGATAAGTATAAGCACGCCTAATGCTCCCCAGGAGAAATCCACTTTTTCGGCAATGACTACTCCCACCAGGATAAAAATCAGGGTATTGGCTATGTAGGTCAGCAATTCCCAGAAATGCTCCATGAACGTATTCACCTGCGGTTTCAACCGGGGTTTTCCTACGTAAGTGACGGTCAGTCCGAAAGCTACGAGGGCAATCACTCCCGATACGCCGAGATAATATTGGGAGAGAATGAAGGTAAGGTAGGCCGCTAAGATGATGACACTGTTCTGTACCATCTCTTCCGAGTTGATGCGCGTGATGAACCAGATGACAATCCGTGCCAACAGAAATCCTAAAAGGGTACTGAGGCCCACTTCACGGATAAACGTAATGACAGGAGAGGCATGAGTAGCTTCTCCGGCGGCGTATGCTCCGAAGAAAAGCATGAAGCAGACGATGCCCGTACCATCGTTCAGCAGGGATTCCGCATCGACAAGGGTGGAGAAGCGTTTGCTGGTTTTCAACTCGTGCAGCAGGGCTACTACGGCTACCGGGTCGGTGGCACTGATTAAGGCTCCGAACATCAGTGCAAATGCCCATGTCCACGATTCAAAACCGGGGATGAAGGTTGCTACTCCCATCATGAGGCGCCCGTGAGTAACATACAGATGATGAGTCCCGGTGCCGCCAACAGGGTGGCGTTGGCCAATGTCTTCTTGAAAATGTGCAGGTTGAGTTCGTAGGCTGCATCGAATATCAGGATGGGCAGGAAAAGATAAAGAATCAAGTCGGGATTGATGTTGGCGACGGAACTGACCGCATCATGCAGTTCCGGCAGCGATTGAAAACGCCGGTACGGTTCATGACTCCTAAATGATTCCAATGGCAAACAGCCCCACCGTGTAGGGCAGGCGGCTGTGTTTGAGCAAGGATTTCAGTATTGCTCCGATAATGAGTCCCCCGATAGTGAGCAGCAAGGGGGCGAGGAAAGTGTATTCTTCCATAGTTTTGATGTCAGTTAAAAATGAGCATTTGAATTTTAAACAAAGTTAAAGAATCAAATGCTCATATACAAGGGGATTTTTACTTATTTCTTTTTCGCGCTTGCGATTTCTTGGGCACTTTCCGTGCGGTGGCGCGGTCGGGTTTCCCGGTTTCGGTTTGTGGAAGATGCCGGACGAAGAAGGTCTGTTTCGGCCGCCAGTAAGTCGGAGCTGGTCGTAAGCCTGTGCTAACAGAGGGGATACATCGGTATTTTCTTCGCTTTCCAGCAGCAGAACGATGCATTCTCCAAATTTTGGGTCGGGCACGGCAGTCACCATGAAAGGAACTGGCAGCGCAGTTTTCAGTGCATTTTCCACCTGCTCAATCTGTACCTTTACCCCTCCGGTGTTGACGGTATTGTCTTTTCGTCCTAAGATATGGAACTGCCCCTGGGCATTGAACTCACAGATGTCGTTTGTGGTCAGTTCCTCTGCACAAACGGCTGGTGCTTCAATGGTCAGGGTGTTTTCCGGAGAGAGTGAAACCTTGACTCCCTGGAAGGGGGTGTACCAGTCGGAGGCATCCGGTCCGTTCAGTCGTCGCAGGGCGATGTGAGAAAGGGTTTCGGTCATTCGTAGGTGCTCCATACGGCATGAGGAAATGACGCTAACTTCGTGGCTAATGTGCTGTCAATTGCTCCACCACCGATAATGAGATGACGTACTTGTTGCAGGCATTCCTTTTCGGCAGGTACTTGTAGCGAGTTGTACACCTGCATGGGTATCATGGCAGCAAACTCAGGAGCGGCATTTATCTCTGCTAAAGGATGTCCGCAAGGAGTAACAGGTAGCAGGTTCAGGCCGGCTACCAACGCACGGACGACCACCATTTTTCCGGCAATGTATTTCAGGGGCATGCAAAGCAAGGCGGTGTCTCCTTGTTTCAGACCTAAGAAACTGACAGTCAGCATGGCACTTTGCATCATGCGCTGTTTCTCTACCCGGAGCGGTTTGGGCGTTCCGGTAGAGCCGGAGGTATGTACCAGTACGGTGGTGCTGTCGTCAAACCATTCTGCTAAGAAATCGGCAAGTGAGGCCTGAAAGCTGTCTGCTCCATATTCCGCATGGAATCGTTTTTGCAGCAGGCTTTGTGATTCGCCTTCAGGTATTTGGGTTTCCTGAGCGGTGTAGCATTTCCCGTCAATCAAAATGGACTGACGGGCTATTTCTGTAATAAATGGAGTGGCGTTCATGTCAGATGGTTTGCAGATAAGTCGGGAAATCGGGTATCTTTTCTTCAGGATGGAACCACAGACAATCGCCTTCAATGTGCAGCGGGTAGTCAATGTTGTCGGTGAAAAGCATACCGGTGCCCAGCCCCTGAGGCATTTTAGGTTGGAGAGTGGCACACCACTGTGCGATAGCATTGAGTCCGATATTGGATTCTAAGGCGGAGGTTACCCAATAGCCTATGCCTCTTTCCTGAGCCAATGTAATCCATTCCTTGCTTCCCTGGATACCTCCGTGCAAGGACGGCTTTAAGATGATGTATTGTGGGCGGATGGTATCCAGCAGCTGGATTTTCCGTTCCGTTTCATTTACTCCAATCAGTTCTTCATCCAGTGCGATGGGGAAGGGCGAAGTGGCACACAGTTCTTTCATGACCTCCCATTGTCCGGCGCGTACGGGCTGTTCGATGGAGTGGAGCTGAAATTCGTTCAGCTGTGTCAGTTTCCGTAAGGCATCTTCAGGACTGAAGGCTCCGTTGGCATCTACCGGAGTTCGATGTCGGCAGCTGAGAAATGGCGACGGATGTGAGCTAACAGTTCCAGTTCACGTTCAAATTCAATCGCTCCGATTTTTACCTTGATGCACCGGAATCCGGCTTTCATCTTTTCTTCTATGCGGCGGTACATTTCATCGAAATTACCCATCCAGATGAGTCCGTTGATAGGAATACCTTGTTCACCGCGACTGAAAGGGGTATCCCAAAATTGCAGACTGTTGGCCTGCAGATGGGCAAATGCGGTTTCCAGTCCGAATAGTATAGAGGGGTAAGGGCGAAGTCCTTCATAATCAATGTAGCCATTGGCGGCTGTTTTCTCACAGATTTCAGCTAGCAGGCGAGGATAATCGGGCAGGTCGTCGCAGCTTAACGCGGGCAGCGGAGCACATTCACCTACGCCATATTGTCCGGTTTCGGTGTCAGTAAGTAGCAGATACCATACCTGCCGGGTGTGATATACTCCGCGTGAAGTACCGGCCGGTTGTTTGAAATGAAGTGTGCGCGGAATGATTTTCAGTGTGTACATATTGGTCTGTTGTGAAGGGAATAAAAGCGGACAGAAAGCGGAAATGGTTTCTGCTTTCTGTCCGATAAAAAATGAGATGAGAGAATAATCAGGGGAATTTAGGGTATTTGCTCCAGTCGGGTTTCCGCTTTTCGAGGAAAGCTTTCCCACCTTCCTGTGCTTCTTCCGTCATGTAGTAAAGCATGGTTGCGTCACCGGCGAGTTCCTGAATACCAGCCTGTCCGTCAAGTTCTGCATTAAGTCCGGCTTTAATCATTCGCAGAGCGAGCGGACTGTGCTGCATCATGGTTTCAGCCCATTCTACCACTTCATCTTCCAGCTGGTCGAACGGTACGACTTTGTTGACCAGTCCCATATCCAGTGCTTCCTGGGCAGAATACTGGCGGCAGAGGAACCAGAGTTCACGGGCTTTCTTCTGGCCTACGATACGAGCCAGATAAGAAGAACCAAATCCGGCATCGAAGCTGCCCACGCGAGGCCCTGTCTGACCGAAGATGGCGTTTTCAGACGCAATGGTCAGGTCGCAGACTACGTGAAGCACATGTCCGCCACCGATGGCATATCCGTTGACCATGGCAATCACCGGTTTCGGGATGGAACGAATCTGTTTCTGTACGTCGAGCACATTCAGACGGGGAACGCCGTCAGTACCTACGTATCCGCCGTGGCCTTTCACGTGCATGTCGCCTCCGGAGCAGAAAGCCTTGTCGCCAGCTCCTGTCAGTACGATGACATTGATGTCCTGACACTCACGGCAGTAATACAATGCGTCACTGATTTCAGTAGTGGTGGTTGGAGTGAACGCATTGCGGTATCTCGGGCGGTTGATGGTAATCTTGGCGATTCCATTATAAAACTCAAAAAGAATATCCTGGTATTCCTTGATGGTTTTCCATTCTCTGGGTTGTGACATATTGCTATTTTTTTAGGTTGTGATAATACGTTTTTAGGTGTTCGATGTCCTTGTCCTTTTCTGTAAAGACCTCCATCAGCATGGGCTGTGAGGTAATGGATGGCTGGGTGAATACCTCTACCGCCTGGTCAAGTTCTTCTTCATTGTGGGCAGAAAGATACTGGAATCCCCGGTCTTCGGCCCATGCTTTGGCGGAAGTGCGGTGAGTGGCCGTAATGAAGCGTCGGCTGCTGTCTGCCATTTCCAGTCCCGGAAGCGCATGGAATATTTCTCCCCCTTCGTTATTGAGGAGCAGGATGCGTACATTGCTTCCGTAGTTGGCATTCCAGAGGGCGTTCATGTCGTAGAAGAAACTCAGGTCGCCGATGAAGATGAAATTGAGTTTGTCGGACGCCGTAGCGTAGCCGATGGCAGTAGACAAAGAACCTTCTATACCGTTAGTTCCTCGGTTGGATAAAACCTCCACGTCGTTCGGGAGAGGGAAAAGTTGGGCGTAGCGCACAGTGGAGCTGTTGGCCAGGTGAAGGGAACAAGAAGTCGGCAGGTGATTGATGACTTTCCCGATGGCGCTCATTTCGGAGTAGGGGAATACGGCTTGCGGAATATTCTTCGACAGAGCTTCCCATGTGCGGGGGTATTCCGGTGTGCGGCTGTCCATCATCGGGGCAATCTTTTCTAAGAACTCAAACGGGTCCATCTCAATCACGGTGGTCAGTGAGCCGAAAAGGTCGGCCACCTGTCCGTCAGTAGCCACGTGCCAGTGTTCTACCGGCGGATGACGGCGAAGGAATTTCTTCAGTCGTTTGGAGATGATATGTCCTCCGTAAGTAATCAGTAGCTCCGGACGCATCTTCTGCTGGGCTTCGAAGTTCATGGAGCAGAGCAGTGGCTCGATGTTGCGGATAGGCATGCCCGGAATCGTCTGGTTGCTGATGTTCTCGGTAAACCAGGCAAAATGCTTGTAAAGCATCTTGGTGTATTTCTTGTCGAACAAATAAATCAGGTTCATTTGTCCCACTACGACCATCCGTCGCTGGTAGCGGTTCAAGCGGTCGATGAGTGGCTGGTAATCCTTGTTGTACACGTTCAGTCCCTGATAGCGGGTAATGACGCGTGCTTCGGGAAGTTCCGTGACCGGTAGCTTGAAAAACGGTTCGCTGATAGGTACATTGATGTGTACAGGTCCTTTCCCGTGATGGTCAAGTTCCATGAGTGCCTCGTTGATGAGGCGGTTGCAGTACCATTCGTCTTCTTCACTCTGCACTTCCGGCAGGTTGACAGATTTTTTCACCAGGCTTCCGAATACACCAGGCTGAGGGAGTGTCTGCCCGTCCATCTGTCCGATCCATGCGGCAGGGCGGTCGGCCGAAATGACGACAAGCGGCACCTGCTGGTAGAATGCTTCGGCTACGGCTGGGTGGATATTGAGCAAGGCTGTACCTGATGTGCAGCAGATGGCAGCCGGGCTACCTCCGTTCAGTGCCAGTCCCAAGGCAAAAAATCCTGCACTTCGTTCGTCTGTCACGGGATAGCAGGTAAATTCCGGAATATTGACCAGCGTTTGTACGATAGGAATGTTCCGGCTTCCGGGGCAGAGCACAATTTTTTGTATCCGGTGCGCTTTTAGTAAAGCTACAAGCTGAAGTATATTTTTTTTGTCAGTATACATGATTTCTAAATATGTTAGATTTACAGGATATTTCGCATGGTATTCATTTTTTGCTGCGTTTCTTCCCATTCAGTATCAGCTGTGGATTCTGGAAGGATACCTCCTCCGGCATACAACGTAGCGGTTTTCCCCTCAATATGCATGCACCGCAGGTTGACATAGAGGGTAGTGTCTCCTTCCGGATCTATCCATCCGATGACGCCGGAATAGAAAAGGCGGTTGTGAGGTTCCGTCTGTAGGATGAACTGGTAGGCTTCCTCTTTGGGTAAGCCGCACACTGCCGGGGTGGGATGTAATTCTTGCAGTACATCGCCTAAATGAGCTGTATCTTTCAGGCAGAAATGGAAATCGGTTTTCAGATGAACCAACTGGCCGGCACGGGCTGTATATGGTCCCTTTTCCGTGATTTTGCTGCCGAATTTCTTGATGGCTTTACGGATGTAGTCTCCTACAAAGCTTGTTCTTCTTTGTTCTTTTGCTCCATTCG
>ENA-OQHA01000227-OQHA01000227.1-human-gut-metagenome-genome-assembly--contig:-NODE-227-length-30325-cov-3.490529_pt1 | contig 30325 bp, 33 predicted proteins | sample MGYA00242558_ERZ504707 | MGnify/ENA primary metagenome ERZ504707 (study PRJEB26092, sample SAMD00036197) | human gut metagenome | host: Homo sapiens | study: EMG produced TPA metagenomics assembly of...
CAGACGGGGAGAGTCGGAAAGGGAAACGCTCCCGGAAGACAATGCGGATACCAATGAAGCACGCTCTGTCTCTGACAGAGTCTGTGCGGCTGCTAATATTTCTTGATAGGTCATGACTACAAGTATTGTGGACGTAAAGATATGAAAAATAATGGAAAACACATCAATATACAACGCAAAAATCAACTATAGCCTATTATATATTATACGTTGTCCGTTATCAGATCTTCCTCCACTACCAGGTTATCGATAATAAGTTCTGACGCTCCATTGTATTCTTTCCCATATAAAACTCCAGCAATTCCCGGACGGCGTCGTCTTACGGAGAGTTACCTGCTCCAGCCGCATATCTTTTCCAATAAAGTTCCGGAACTCATCAGGAGAAATCTCTCCAAGTCCTTTAAATCGCGTAATCTCCGGATTGGGCCCTAACTTCTCAATCGCTGCCACACGTTCTTCATCCGTATAGCAGTAAATGGTTTCATAGACTCCTTTCTTCCGGTTGCGGACACGGAACAACGGCGTCTGAAGAATGTATACATGGCCTTTCTTGATCAGATCAGGGAAGAACTGAAGAAAGAAAGTCATCATCAGCAGACGAATATGCATACCGTCCACATCCGCATCGGTTGCTACAATCACCTTATTATAACGTAATCCGTCCAGTCCATCTTCAATATTCAAAGCGGCTTGCAAGAGGTTGAACTCTTCATTTTCGTACACAACCTTTTTCGTCAGTCCGAACGAGTTCAAAGGCTTACCCCGCAGACTGAATACCGCCTGCGTATTGACATCCCGGCTCTTTGTAATGGAACCGCTTGCTGAGTCTCCCTCTGTGATAAAGATAGAACTTTCTGCCCGTGGATCATCTTCATCATCCTTCTTGCCGGTTTTAACGTCATTCAGATGAATACGGCAATCCCGAAGCTTGCGATTATGCAAGTTTGCTTTCTTGGCCCGTTCACGTGCAATCTTTGTCACACCGGCAATCGCTTTCCGTTCCTTCTCCGATTCCTGAATCTTCTGAAGCAGGACTTCTGCTACATCCGCATGCTTATGGAGATAATTATCAACATTTTCTTTGACAAAGTCCCCAACAAACTTATTGACACTTACTCCCGACAACGGATATGGATTTCCGTCCGAATCCTTCTCCGGCGCCATGGTAAGCGAACCCAGTTTGATCTTGGTCTGACTCTCAAAAGTCGGTTCAATCACATTAATGGCAACGGCAGCTACCAGCCGTTACGGATATCCTGGAACTCCATGTTCTTGCCGAAAAATTCCTTGATCGTCCGGGCCAGATGTTCCTTGAAAGCACTCTGATGTGTTCCACCCTGAGTGGTATGCTGCCCGTTGACAAAGGAATAATATTCTTCACCGTACTGCGGACTGTGCGTAAAAGCAATCTCAATATCCTCTCCTTTCAGATGGATGATCGGATACAATCCCTGTGAAGTCATGTTATCATTCAGCAGGTCTTCCAGCCCGTTCCGGCTGATAATGCGATGTCCGTTGTAATAAATAGCCAGTCCGGTATTCAGATACGTATAATTACGCAACATGGTTTCGATGAACTCCGGACGGAAATGATAATTCAGGAACAAAGTATTGTCCGGCTCAAAGAAGATATAAGTACCGTTCTCTTCGTCGGTGGAAGAAGTTGTATCGCTTATCAGATTTCCCTGAGTAAATATGGCCTCACGCATCTGACCGTCACGAACACTCCGTGCGACAAAACGAGAACTCAGGGCGTTGACCGCCTTGGCTCCCACACCATTCAGACCGACACTTTTCTTGAAGGCCTTTGTGTCATACTTACCTCCCGTATTCAGCATCGAAACAGCATCCACCAAACTTCCCAACGGAATACCACGACCATAGTCACGCACGGAAACACGCAGGTTATCCTCCATCTGAATATCAATGCGTTTTCCCGCTCCCATTTTAAATTCGTCGATACAGTTGTCCACCACCTCCTTCAACAGGACATAGATTCCGTCTTCAGCTTGTGAGCCGTCTCCCAGGCGTCCGATGTACATACCCGGACGGGTACGCACATGTTCCATGTCACTCAGATGGCGAATGTTCTCCTCTGTATAGGAAACAGGGGTATTCTGTTGTTCATTTATTTCTTCCATGCTCATTGTCGGTAATCAGGCTTAAAATACTTTCTTATAAGCACGACGACGCTTGTGCTGTACCGATTCAAAGGCACTCCACTGCGCCTGTACTTTCTTGTTTACTTCCAGTTCCGGATTGCTCTCACCATACTGGAATCCCATCTGCTGATAAATTGGAACCAGATCATAGAAAAGCAAAGCATTCACGCCCTTACTTTGATACTCCGGCTTCACTCCCACAAGCAGCAGGTCGAGCACTTTAGGTTTCTTGAAGAACAGGGCTTTCAGCAAATGATACCATCCGAAAGGCAGCATCTTTCCTTTGGCTTTCTGCAATGCCTCTGAAAGCGAAGGCATCGAAATACCTACGGCTACCAGTTCGCCTGCTTCATCTTCCACCAGCGACACCATCCGCAGGTCAATTAACGGAAGATAAGTTTTAATATACTGATTGATCTGTCCCTGCGTCATCTTGGAATAACCGTACAGAGGCGCATAAGCTTCATTGATCAGATCAAAGATTTTCTGTCCGTAATTCTTTTCCTTAATCTCACTACGCTTCAGCTTCTTGATCTTCAGCTTATATTTCTGGAGAATAATTTCGGATATGCGTACAAACTTTTCAGGAAGTTATCGGGGACTGTCAATTTAAATTCCACCCAATCGGCCTCTTTCTCAAAGCCTAGACGCTCCATGTGTTGAGAATAATACGGATAATTGTAAATGGTGGACATCGTACTTAACTGGTCGAAGCCTTCAACCAGCATACCTTCTGCATCGAGATCCGTAAAGCCAAGAGGGCCTACCATTGCTTCCATCCCTCTTTCCTTTCCCCAGGCTTCCACCTGATCAAGCAAAGCTTTCGAAACCTCCGGATCGTCTACAAAGTCAATCCAGCCAAAACGAACTTCCTTTTTGTTCCATGTTTCATTGGCACGACGGTTAATGATGGCGGCCACTCGCCCTACCACCTTGTCGTCCTTATAAGCCAAAAAATAGTCCGCTTCACAAAATTCAAACGCCGCATTCTTCTGCGGGCTGAATGTTCCTAACATATCATCATACAAATCGGGTACAGAATAAGGATTATTCTTATACAACTCGTAATTGAAGCGGATAAATGTTTTCAGCTCTTTTTTATTGCTTACTTTCTTAATGATAATGGCCATCGATTCGTAATACTATGAAATTTCAGGGAGTAAAGATACGATTTTTTATTCGAAGAGCCTGCACTTCTTTTAATTTTCATAAAAACTTGCTGCTTTATACACCTTATATAATAAGAGGTTCATGTCAGGAGGCTATCTCTGGAAAATTTCTTCAAGTAAAAATGCCCAATAAGCCTTATCCAAAACTTTTTTCTTTATTTTTCTCCAGATTACACCGAGAGAAAGATATACAAGTAATATCAAAAAGACACTTAGCACAGATATATAGCAACAAAAAGAAACAATATAAAGCCAAATAAAAGAGAATAGCACAATTTTAAAACAAGACAGAATCAAACAAGAAAGTATAGATTCTGTCAGAATCGGAAAATCAGGAATATTTCACCACCTCCCCGGAAATTTTTAATTCTCACCAATTTCAGAACCACTTGTCTTCCGGCAAAGAAAGAATCATTCCTATCACTTCAGCATAATTCCGCTGCCCCGACGAAATACGGTTTCCTTTTAAGTACCAGTTATAGATCACATGCTGTACTGATCCGATCCATGGACTATAACGCTCCGACCAATAACGCTGGCCGTCGGCCAGCTGACGAAGGATGGCCGGATGAATAGTTTCCAGCCAGGCTTTCCAGGTTTGTTCAGGAAGAGTCGCCGCCGCATTGGACAACACATACGACAAAAGTCCAAAATAACCGCTGTATCGCACGGCAGGTGATGTCGAACGAATGCAAATCTGGTAAGCCCAGAAATTAGCTTCAGCTTCGTTGCTTATGCCTAACAGATGAGACAGCTCATGGGCATAAGTAAACGGATATTGCAAAGGAAGAAGTTCATGGTTAAGATGAGACTCACCGAAAAAAGGTCCCATAAATCCCAAGACACCGACCCCGGAATAAAGAGAATTAAAGAATAAGTATTTTGGATGTTGGAAATTGCGAGGAAGTGCCAGTCCGTAATGTCCCGGAATCTGTGCATAGAGTTTCTTCACTTCAGCCTCCAGATTCATCCGGTCAGGAAACAACAATGCTCTTTCCGATCTTTCTGAATCTGCCAGACAGGAATCATTAAGCGAAATGCCGGAAGCGACCGCATAGGAAGCATTCAACCGGTCGGCATAATTCTGTAAAAAACGACAGAGCACCTCTTCTTCATACGGACGTGGTGCAACGTTGGCCCGGAGATAAAAACTGTCACGATAATAGTTCATTCCCCATCCCCAATAAAACCAGACATAAATCCAAAGCAAACACTCGGCTTCATATCCCAATATACGTTTCCAGCGAAACTTCCGATGACGGGCCCAAAAAGGAAAAACCACCAGCAGCACAAGAGAGAGAACAACCACCCATTCGTCAAGAGAAAAAGGAACAAGCGAAGCTATTGCAGAAAGGAAAGTGGAAATGGCCGGATACATGCGGCATGCATAAAATTCGCCGGCATGAGGAATGAACCGGAGTGCAAGACTCCCCACAACCAGGACAGCAAGCAAAGACCGGCGGATGACTTGGATTCTCTTCATAGAATATCTATTTATTGAAAGCAAAATTATCTTTTTCTGTTGAAAACACTTATTTTTGTCCGGATAAAGATTATTAACAACAGATAAAATATTATTCATCATGGTCTTGAACTATATCTGGCTTGCCTTTTTCCTGACAGCTTTTGCCGTGGCTTCCGTGCGTCTCATTTTCTTTGGCGACACTACTGTTTTTCCCGATATCATCAATTCAACCTTTGCTTCTTCAAAGACAGCCTTTGAGATTTCACTCGGACTTACCGGTGTTCTCTCCCTCTGGCTGGGCATCATGAAAATCGGCGAAATGGGCGGAGTAGTCAACTGGTTCGCACGAATTCTCAGTCCCCTGTTCAGTAAACTTTTTCCCGATATTCCGAAAGGACATCCTGTCACAGGAAGCATTTTCATGAACCTTGCCGCCAACATGCTGGGGCTGGATAATGCAGCCACCCCACTCGGCCTGAAGGCTATGGAAGGCCTGCAGGAACTCAATCCCCGAAAAGATACGGCAAGCAATCCGATGATCATGTTTTTAGTCCTGAATACATCCGGACTGACCATTATTCCCATCAGCATCATGGTCTACCGCGCACAGATGGGAGCAGCCCAGCCCACCGACGTATTTGTACCGATCCTGCTGGCAACTTCTTTTCTACACTGGCAGGAATCATCACCGTCAGTCTTTATCAGCGCATCAATCTGCTGAACCGTACCATTCTTCTTTTTCTGGGTGGAGCCAGCCTGTTCATCGCCGGAATCATCTGGTTCTTCACCACACTCTCACGCCAACAAATTGACACGTATTCCACCACTACTGCCAATGTGTTCCTCTTTGTCATCATCATCGGATTCATCATAGCAGGCATGCGTAAGCGCATCAATGTATACGATGCATTTGTAGAAGGAGCCAAGGAGGGCTTTACCACAGCCGTACGGATCATCCCTTATCTTGTCGCCATCCTGGTGGGCATCGGAGTATTCCGAGCTTCCGGATGCATGGACTACCTGATCCGGGGTGTAGCGAAGTTAACAGAACTCTGTGGCATCAACAGTGATTTTGTCGGTGCACTTCCTACTGCTTTGATGAAGCCATTAAGCGGAAGCGGTGCCCGCGGACTGATGGTCGATGCAATGAGCACGTACGGAGCCGACTCGTTTATCGGACGTATGGCCTGTGTTTTCCAGGGATCCACAGATACGACGTTCTACATCCTGGCCGTCTATTTCGGAAGCGTGGGCATCACACGTACCCGTCATGCCGTTCCCTGTGGACTACTTGCCGATCTTGCAGGTGTCCTTGCCGCGATCTTCATCTGCTACCTCTTTTTCGGATAAACAAAGAAGATGCCGCCAAAAATGCGTAACTTTGCAACCACATTTAAATGTATAGACAATTATGATTACTTATCAAACGGAAGGCGTGGATATGCCCGCCATCAAGAAGCGTGAGACTTCGGCCTGGATTAAAGCCGTAGCTGAAACTTACGGAAAGAAGGTCGGTGAAATAGCTATATCTTTTGCTCGGACGAAAAGATTCTGGAAGTAAACCGCCAGTATCTGCAACACGATTATTACACGGATATCATTACATTCGACTATTGTGAAGGCAATCGGATTTCCGGTGATCTTTTCATCAGTCTCGACACCGTACGCACCAATGCTGAACAATTCGGTGCCACTTACGAAACAGAGTTGCACCGGGTGATCATTCATGGTATCCTTCACCTTTGCGGAATCAACGACAAAGGGCCAGGCGAGCGTGAAATCATGGAAGCTGCAGAGAACCGTGCCCTCGATATGCTGGCCGATTTCCAATAAAAGAAGATCCGTTCAATCCCGTTCCCTATTCTGTTTCCGTCTCCCGGACACTGGATTTTTGTCAGTGTCGGGAGATGTTTTTTGAGAAAAATTCCCCTAAAAAAACGTCGAAGCGTTTTACCTTAAAGCCCGAAATCTTTTCACTGAAACGTCGAATTCTTTTTTAAAAAGCCCGAGGCCTTTTTTCAGGTTATTCCACCCCTTCCCGCATCCTCCCGGAAAACAAAATCTCCGGACACCGGTGTTCTAAATAAAAGCCCTATTCTTTCAAGGTTACACCTTCCGGTAAGCCGCTAATTTTTCGTAACTTTGCAGACGACAATAAAACTAGAAACAGTATGAATTTCAATTACGACGTTATTGTAATAGGAGCCGGACACGCAGGTTGTGAGGCTGCAGCTGCAGCCGCTAATCTTGGCTCGAAAACATGTCTCATCACAATGGACATGAACAAGATTGGCAGATGAGTTGCAACCCGGCCGTAGGAGGCATTGCCAAAGGACAGATCGTAAGGGAGATCGATGCACTGGGCGGTTACATGGGACTGGTAACAGACCGTACTGCCATTCAGTTCCGCATGCTCAACCGCTCGAAAGGTCCTGCCATGTGGAGTCCACGTGCACAATGCGACCGCGGTAAATTTATCTGGGCCTGGCGAGAGATTCTGGAGAACATACCGAACCTTCATATCTGGCAGGACACCGTTGAAGAACTTCTGGTCGAGAACGGAGAAGTAACGGGAGTGGTTACCTGCTGGGGCGTTACGTTTCATGCCAAATGCGTAGTTCTGACTGCAGGTACATTCCTGAACGGATTGATGCATATCGGCCGTAAAATGCTTGCCGGAGGACGGTGTGCAGAACCTGCATCCTATCATCTGACGGAATCCATCACCCGACACGGAATTACAGCGGGACGTATGAAAACCGGTACACCGGTTCGCATTGATGCACGCAGCGTCCATTTTGATTTAATGGAAACCCAGGACGGTGAAAACGATTTCCATCGTTTTTCTTATATCAGCGAGCCACGCAAGCTCAAACAACTTCAGTGCTGGACTTGCTACACGAATGAAGAAGTTCACGACACCCTGCGCAGCGGACTCGCAGACTCCCCGCTTTACAACGGACAGATTCAAAGTATCGGTCCACGCTACTGCCCCAGTATCGAAACCAAAATCGTGACATTCCCTGACAAGCCGCAGCATCAGCTGTTTCTTGAACCGGAAGGAGAAACAACACGCGAGCTTTATCTGAACGGATTCTCTTCGTCCCTGCCGATGGAGATCCAGTTAGAAGCATTGAAGAAGATTCCGTGTTTCCGCGATCTGGTAGTTTATCGTCCGGGATATGCCATCGAATATGATTACTTCGACCCGACGCAACTGAAGCATACGCTCGAATCAAAGATCGTAAAGAACCTGTTCTTCGCAGGACAAGTAAACGGAACAACCGGCTACGAAGAGGCGGGCGGACAAGGAATCATTGCCGGCATCAATGCACATATAAACTGTCAGGGTGGAGAACCATTCGTACTCGGACGTGATGAAGCTACATCGGAGTGTTGATTGATGACTCGTAACGAAAGGTGTGGACGAACCTTACCGCATGTTTACTTCGCGTGCCGAATACCGGATCCTGCTTCGTCAGGACGATGCGGACATGCGTCTCACCGAACGGGCCTACCGTCTGGGACTGGTGAAACAAGACCGGTATGACAAACTCTGCAGCAAGCGTGAAGAAATAGAACGAATCGTTGAGTTTGCAAAGACCTACTCTATCAAGGCAGATAAAATCAATGATGCTCTGGAATCACTCGGCACAGCAAGACTCACCCACGGATGTAAGCTGATTGATATCATCAGCCGTCCGCAAATCACCATCGACAACATTGCGCCACACGTCCCCGCTTTCCAGGCTTTACTTGACCGGATTGAAGACCGGAAGGAAGAGATCATCGAAGCGGCCGAAATACGCATCAAATACAAAGGCTACATCGATCGCGAGCGTACCATAGCCGATAAGATCCACCGGCTGGAATCCATCCGTATTAAAGGAAAGTTCGATTATGCAAGCCTTCAGTCTCTATCAACCGAAGCTCGCCAGAAGCTGGTTAAGATAGATCCAGAAACCCTGGCACAAGCCAGCCGCATCCCTGGCGTATCACCAAGCGATGTAAATGTGCTGCTCGTCCTGCTAGGCAGATAAAAGGACGATGTTTCACGTGAAACAATTTGTTTAAGGAAAACATATAAAACATTGGATATGAATAAAGAAACATTAAAGAAAAACCTGCGCGAAATTCCGGATTTCCCCAAACCGGGAATTCTGTTCTACGACGTGACCACCCTCTTTAAAAATCCCGAATGTCTGCAAGGCATGATCGATGAACTTTACGAGATCTATAAGGATAAGGGTATTACAAAAGTAGTAGGAATCGAATCACGAGGCTTCATTCTGGGAGGTGCACTGGCTGCCCGTTTGGGAGCTGGCTTCGTCATGGCACGCAAACCCGGAAAACTTCCGGCAGAGACTATCGAAGAAACCTACGACAAAGAGTACGGAACAGACACCATACAGATCCATAAGGATGCAATCGGCAAGGATGATGTCGTACTGCTTCACGATGACTTATTGGCAACCGGAGGAACCATGGCTGCAACTTACCGCCTGGTAGAACGCTGCGGAGCTAAACAGGCATTCGTCAACTTCGTCATCGAACTGAAAGGTCTGGACGGACGCAAAGCGTTCCCCGAAAATGTAGAAGTAACCACTCTTCTGCAATTGTAATCGTCTTTACTATTCCCGGCGGTCATGCGGACATACTGCCGCAAGACCGTCGGGAATTTGTTTGATTCAATTAGTTCCGAAACAAGATGGAGAATAAAGAAAAAGCCATAGCCAATGATTACCTGCGTTCCATCGTGATGAACCTGCCGGAGACCCCCGGCATCTATCAGTATTTGGACAGCGAAGGTACCATCATTTATGTAGGCAAAGCAAAGAACCTGAAACGGCGTGTCTACTCTTATTTTGCCAAAGAGCATGAGTCGCGTAAGACCCGGGTACTGGTTACCCGCATTGCAGACATCCGCTACATTGTCGTCAACACCGAAGAGGATGCGCTGCTGCTGGAGAATAACCTCATCAAGAAATACCGTCCGCGATATAATGTCTTGCTGAAAGATGACAAAAGCTATCCGTCAATCTGCGTCAGCATGAATACTTTCCGCGGGTCTTCAAGACACGGAAGCTTATCCGCGATGGCTCCACTTACTTCGGACCATACAGCCACGTTCCTTCGATGATGGCTATGCTGGAACTGATCAAAAGGCTTTACCCTCTCCGCACCTGTAACCTGGCTTTAACTCCGGAAAACATCGCAGCCGGAAAGTTCAAGGTATGTCTGGAATATCATATCAAGAATTGTAAAGGGCCATGCATCGGCGCTCAGTCGCACGAAGAGTACATGAAAAGCATCGCTGAAATCAGGGAAATCTTGAAAGGGAATACACAGTCCATAAGCAATGCACTGATGGAGGAGATGCAGAAGCTGGCCGAAGAGCTCAGGTTTGAGGAAGCACAAAAGGTAAAGGAGAAATACGAGCTGATCGAAAACTACCGTTCCAAGAGTGAAGTGGTCAGTTCTGTCATCCACAACATCGACGTTTTTTCGATTGAAACGGACGAAAGTTCTGCTTACATCAACTATCTGCACATTACTAACGGATGCGTCAACCAGGCCTTCACGTTCGAATATAAGATGCGGGTTAACGAAAGCAAGGAGGAACTTCTCCAGCTCGGTATTGTGGAAATGCGGGAACGTTACCAAAGCCAGTCGAAAGAGATCATCGTACCTTTTGAGCTGGACATGGAGATGAATGGAGTGACTTTCACCGTACCGCAACGAGGTGACAAGAAACATCTGCTGGAACTCTCATTACTGAACGTAAAACAATATAAAGTGGATCGGCTGAAGCAGGCCGAGAAACTGAATCCTGAGCAACGGAGTGCCCGGCTGATGAAGGAAATTCAGACGCAATTGGGACTGGACCGCCTGCCCGTGCATATCGAATGCTTCGATAATTCAAATATCCAGGGGTCTGATGCCGTAGCTGCATGCGTAGTATTCCGGAAAACCAAACCCAGCAAGAAAGAATACCGGAAATACAACATCAAGACTGTGACGGGGCCGGACGATTATGCATCCATGCAGGAAGTGGTCCGCCGCCGGTACACGCGTATTCTGGAAGAACAGGGAGAGCTTCCTGACGTAATCCTGACTGACGGTGGAAAGGGACAAATGGAAGTCGTACGGCAAGTCATCGAAGACGAGCTGCACTTGAATATTCCAATCGTCGGACTGGCAAAGGATAACCGTCACCGCACTTCAGAAGTACTTTTCGGATTTCCCCCATTAACCATCGGAATCAAACAGGTACTCCCCTGTTCCATCTGCTGGAACAGATACAGGATGAAGTGCACCGTTTCGCCATAACCTTTCACCGGGACAAGCGAAGCAAGAGTCAGGTAGCTTCAGCACTCGATTCTATCAAGGGAATCGGAGAAAAACGGAAGTCAGATCTGCTTCGGACATTCAAGAGTGTGGCACGTATCCGGAAAGCATCCCTTCAGGAAATAGCGGCTGTTATCGGTGAAGCTGCAGCAATAAACGTGAAGGAAGCTTTGAAATAAACGAAGCTTCAAAACTGCATATACAGAACATCAGAAATCTCGATTAATTTCGTATTTTTGTAACAAGAACAGAAACGTATGAGAGTAGTAATACAACGAGTAAGTCATGCCTCAGTTACCATCAACGGGGTATGCAAGTCTGCCATTCAGGAAGGCTTCATGATACTGGTCGGCATTGAAGAGGCCGATACCAAAGAAGATGCCGACTGGCTCTGTAAAAAGATTACAGGCCTGCGTGTATTCGATGACGAAAACGGAGTAATGAATAAGTCTATCCTTGAGGTAAACGGAGAAATACTGGTCATAAGTCAGTTCACACTGATGGCTTCCACCAAAAAAGGAAATCGCCCGTCTTACATACGGGCAGCCAAACATGAAACGGCTATTCCTCTTTATGAATACTTCTGCAACGAGCTGAGCATTGCTTTGGGAAAAGAAGTCGGAACCGGTGAATTCGGTGCAGACATGAAGGTCGAGCTGCTGAATAATGGCCCCGTTACCATCTGTATGGACACTAAAAACAAAGAATAAAATGACTCTGGAAGAAGCACAAAAAACCGTAGACAACTGGATAAAGACGTATGGTGTCCGCTATTTCAGCGAACTGACCAATATGGCCGTACTGACAGAAGAAGTGGGCGAACTGGCCCGTGTGATCTCACGCACCTACGGAGACCAGTCGTTTAAACCGGGAGAAAAAGTGAACCTGGCCGATGAAATGGCGGACGTTCTCTGGGTCTTGATCTGTCTGGCCAATCAGACCGGTACCGACCTGACCGAAGCTTTTCAGAAAAATCTGGAGAAGAAAACAGCCCGCGACAAAGAGAGACATAAAAACAACCCCAAACTATAAGCCTTATGAAGAGTAACAACAATTACGAAGACTACGAAGATTTGACACTTCCCTACGATGAAGAGGACAAAGAACACCTGCATCAGCCAAGCAAGTATGATATTGCATTAGGCAAGTATGAGACAAACCTGGATGATGACAAAATCGCCCGGGAAGCTGCTGCACTCATCGAAAAGCATCTGTCAGAAAACGATACTGCGGAGATCAAGAAATTCCTCTTTCACTGCATCGATCTGACGACCCTGAAATGTACAGACAGCGAGCAGAGCGTCATGAAATTCACGGAAAAGGTGAATGAGTTTGATGATAAGTATCCCGATCTGGATAACGTAGCGGCTATCTGTGTTTATCCTAACATGGCAGAAATCGTCAACGATACACTGGAAGCAGACCATGTAAACATCGCCTGCGTTTCAGGAGGATTTCCTTCCTCACAGACCTTCACGGAAGTCAAGGTGGCAGAAACGGCAATGGCTCTTCATGCAGGCGCTGATGAAATCGACATCGTGATTCCGGTAGGCAAATTCCTGGAAGGTGATTACGAAGGCATGTGCGATGAAATCGAAGAATTGAAAGAGGTATGCGGCGACAAACATTTGAAGGTTATTCTGGAAACCGGCGCCCTGAAAACTGCTTCCAACATCAAGAAAGCTTCTATCTTCGATGTATTCAGGCGCAGACTTCATCAAGACTTCCACAGGAAAAGAGAATCCGGCAGCAACTCCGGAAGCTGCGTATGTGATGTGTAATGCCATCAAGGAATACCACCGCGAAACAGGACGTAAAATCGGTTTTAAGCCGGCTGGAGGCATCAATACAGTGAAGGATGCCCTGACCTATTATACCATTGTCAAAGAAGTATTAGGAAAAGAATGGTTAAATAACCAGCTGTTCCGTCTCGGAACCAGCCGTCTGGCAAATCTTCTTTTGTCGGATATTCTCGGACAGGAAACCAAATTCTTCTGATAAAAGCAGACAGGCAGAACGGAACGGATCCGCTCTGCCTGCTTTCACACCAGATATATCTATCTGCCTATTTCTTTCTTTCAATGACGTAATCAATATAAGCAGTCAGCGAGAGACGCAAAGCTTCATCTGCCGAAGCCGGCAACAATTGCAAGGCACGGTTCCGGTATTCATACATTACCTGCTCTGCATGGGCTATTCCTCCTTCCCGCTTTACCAGTTCCACGAACGAAGCAATTTCTTCTTTAGAGGCTTTTAAAGCACGAATCCGGAGCGCCAGTTCACGGACTGATTCATCATTCAGCTTATTGATGACATAAAGTGCCGGCAAAGTAAGTTTGCCTTCCAACATATCATTTCCGGTAGGCTTGCCCAACTCCGGTGATTCATAATAGTCAAAGATGTCATCCTTTATCTGAAATGCAATACCGATCATTTCACCGAAATCCGCCGCCCGGCTTACTTCTTCTTCCGATGCTCCGGCTGAAAGTGCCCCACTCTCTGCACTGGCAGTAAAAAGAGCTGCTGTTTTCTTGCGGATGACATCAAAATAAATGTCTTCCGAAAAATCGCGGTTACTGATATTAGCCAATTGAATAATCTCGCCTTCCGACAAAGCTTGTCCCAGCCGGGCAACCAGTTCCACCAGCTCGACTTTTCCAGTATGAGCCGCGTGCCACAGGCTTGTTGCCAGCATATAATCACCTACCAGCACCGAGATCTTATTGTTATAAACAGCATTAACCGACGATTGTCCTCTCCGTTCGTCACTTTCATCCACGACATCATCGTGTACCAGACTGGCCGTATGCAGCAACTCCAGCGAGAGAGCCACATGCAGCGTAGAGGAATTAATATGCCCAAAGAGCTTGGCCATCAACATCACTAATATAGGACGCATCATTTTCCCGTTGCGCTTTCGGATATACGACAATACTTCTCCCAGCAGCGGATTACTGCTTTCCAGTGATGATTCGAACAGTTCTCTGAATTCACCTAATTCCTTTTCTATCGGTCGTTTGATTAATTCTGTCTTGTCCATGGATATTTATTTGCGTACAAAAGTAATAATAAAACAGCTAATCCCGTATTTTTTTGTACTTTTACATGAAAAAACTTAATATTTTTACACGAATGGAGAAACTGTTTCTATTGGATGCGTATGCGCTGATTTATCGCGCCTACTACGCGCTCATCAAAAGCCCCCGTATCAACTCGAAAGGTTTCAATACCTCAGCCATCCTCGGATTTGTCAATACACTGGAGGATGTCCTGAAAAAGGAAAACCCCACTCACATCGGTATAGCATTCGATCCGGCAGGCCCTACGTTCCGTCATGAAGCCTATCCGGAATACAAGGCACAACGTGAGGAAACGCCGGAAGTGATCCGTCTCTCCGTCCCTATTATCAAGGATATCATCCGTGCCTATCGCATTCCGATCCTTGAAGTGCCCGGATATGAAGCCGACGATGTCATCGGAACACTGGCCACGGAAGCCGGGAAACGCGGCATTACCACTTATATGATGACTCCCGACAAAGACTACGGACAGCTGGTCGGCGAGAACGTATTCATGTACCGCCCCCGACACAACGACAAGGCTTTCGAGGTCATGGGTGTCGAAGAAGTCAAGAACAAGTATGCCATTCAGTCGCCTTTGCAAGTCATCGACCTGCTGGGACTGATGGGAGATGCTTCCGACAATATTCCGGGATGTCCGGGCGTTGGAGAAAAGACGGCACAGAAACTGATTGCACAGTTTGGCAACATTGAGAACCTCCTTGCCCATACAGATCAGCTGAAAGGAGCCCTTCGTACAAAGGTGGAAGAAAACCGTAAGCAGATCGAGTTCTCCAGATTTCTGGCAACCATCAAAACAGATGTCCCTCTCCCACTCGACATGGATGCACTGAAACGTGAATCACCCGACGAAGAAGAACTGAGAAAAATTTTTCAAGAACTGGAGTTCCGTACATTATTGGAACGCATCTTCAAAGAAAAGCCAAAAGAAACTCCGGCCGCAACACCCGGACAAGGCGATCTCTTTGGATTTTTTACGCCCGAGACTACGAGCGAACCTGAAAAAACGAATCTCGCAACGCTTCATACGCTAAATTGTAACTATCAACTCGTTGATAATGAAGAAAAACTGAGCCAACTTCTTCAAAATATCGTTACACAGTCCGTTCTCAGTCTAGATACGGAGACTACAAGTACCGATCCGATACGTGCAGAACTGGTCGGAATGAGCTTCAGTTATGCCGAAAACCAGGCTTTCTATGTTCCTGTACCGGCTGATCGAAGCGAAGCACAAAAAATAGTAGACCGGTTCAGACCTGTCTTCGAAAACAGGGAAATCATGAAAGTCGGACAGAACATCAAATATGATATGCTGGTCCTCGCTAACTACGGTGTGCAACTGCAAGGCCCGTTGTTCGATACCATGGTGGCTCATTACGTCCTTCAACCCGAATTACGCCATAACATGGATTATCTGGCAGAAATCTATCTGAACTATCAGACGATCCATATCGAAGAACTCATCGGACCTAAAGGCAAGAATCAGGGTAACATGCGCGACCTCCCTCCTGCTTCTGTCTACGAATATGCCTGTGAAGATGCAGACGTAACTCTGAAACTGAAAAACAAACTGGAAAAGGAACTGGACGAAAACAATGTACGGAAACTTTTTGAAGAAATAGAAATGCCACTCATCCGGTGCTGGCTTATATGGAGCGCAATGGAGTACGCATCGATACCGAGGCACTGAAAGAAACCTCACGACACTTCACGCTTCGCATGAAACAGATTGAAGAGGAAGTTTACCAGCTGGCCGGAACTGAATTCAACATCGCTTCCCCCAAACAGGTAGGAGAAGTACTCTTCGACAGACTGAAGATTGTGGAAAAAGCGAAGAAAACCAAAACCGGACAATACGTTACTTCCGAAGAAGTGCTGGAAAGCCTGCGCGGAAAACATGAAGTTGTAGGAAAAATTCTGGAACACCGGGGACTGAAGAAGTTACTGGAACCTACATCGATGCGCTTCCTCAGTTGATCAATCCTGAAACCGGAAGAATCCATACTTCGTTCAACCAGACTGTAACTGCTACCGGACGACTCAGCTCCAGTAATCCGAACTTGCAGAACATCCCGATCCGGAACGAAGACGGCAAAGAAATCCGAAAAGCTTTCATTCCTGATGACGGATGTATCTTCTTCTCTGCCGACTATTCACAGATTGAACTCCGTATTATGGCTCATCTGAGTGGAGATCCTCACATGATCGAAGCTTTCCAGAAAGGTCAGGATATCCATGCCGCCACCGCCTCTAAAATATATAAGGTGCCTTTGGAAGAAGTAACCCGTGAACAACGAAGCAAAGCCAAGACAGCCAACTTCGGTATTATTTATGGTATCTCCGTCTTCGGTCTGGCCGAACGCCTGAACGTAGACCGTAAAGAAGCCAAGGAACTGATCGACGGATATTTTGAAAATTACCCGCACGTGAAGGAATACATGGACGAAAGTATCCGCATTGCCCGCGAACGGGGATACATTGAAACAATCTTCAAGCGCAAACGTTACCTGCCGGATATCAATTCAAGAAATGCGGTAGTAAGAGGATATGCGGAACGTAATGCCATCAATGCGCCGATTCAGGGAAGTGCTGCCGATATCATCAAAGTTGCCATGGTACGCATTTACCAACGCTTCCTGAAAGAAGGAATTCAGTCAAAAATGATCCTGCAGGTACACGATGAATTAAACTTCAGCGTACTGCCTGAAGAACAGGAAAAAGTAAAGCAGATCGTGATTGAAGAGATGGAGTCTGCTTACAAAATGAAAGCACCTTTGCTTGCAGACAGCGGATGGGGACAGAATTGGCTGGAAGCGCATTAAGAGAGATGAAGTGTTAACATATCTTTAAAAGATAACATTTTGCTAAGTTGCATAAAATTTTCATGCAAAATATATGCAACATATCAAAGCTTTTACTATTTTTGCACCGCAATCAAAAACAAAATGATAGTAAAACCTAAAACTTTAAAGATATGAAGACTATGAGCATAATGAAAACTTTACTGGTTACAGCAGTTATCATGATTAGTAATGTTACAATTTCAGCACGTACCGCAGAAAGCAATCTGGTGTACAATGCCGAAGAAGTAAATGGTGTAAAAGTTGCAGAAACCGTTTATAAACGCAACGGAGACATGCTTACCAACTACATGAAATATAATTACAAATATGATGATAACCAGCAAATGACCGAAAACCTGTCACAGAAATGGAATGAGGACGAAAAAGCCTGGGAAAACGACTTATGCATCCGCTATACATATGATAGCAAGAGCATTACAACCAAGTATTACAAGTGGATTCCCAAGAAACATACCTTTGTTCTGATTCCGAGCATGACAGTCACCATGGACAAGTAAGCATCACAAAAACAAAACAACATTCATAAACTCTCTTATTATTGAAGAGGCACCTCGTGAGAGATGCCTCTTTTCTTTTTCCTTCCTCATCCCTATCAAAACATTTCTCAAAGGAAGCCTCAAAAGCCAATATTACTTATAATTTATAACCAGACTTTACTTCCCTTCTCATAAATTCTCTTTCCATCTGCCTAAGGAAAAATAATTTTCTTGGCAGTTGTCTGATTATTTGATAACTTTGCCGGACAAATCAGAAACAAATAATTAAACAGATATCTATGGCATTACAATGTGGTATCGTCGGTTTGCCGAATGTGGGCAAATCTACGCTTTTCAATTGCTTATCAAACGCAAAGGCCCAGGCAGCAAACTTCCCTTTCTGCACCATTGAACCTAACGTCGGTGTAATTACCGTTCCGGATGACCGCCTGAACAAACTCGCCGAACTGGTTATTCCTGACCGTATCGTTCCGACAACCGTTGAAATTGTCGACATTGCAGGTCTTGTAAAGGGCGCCAGCAAAGGAGAAGGACTTGGAAACAAGTTCCTGGCTAACATCCGTGAAACAGATGCCATCCTGCATGTATTGCGCTGCTTCGATGATGACAATGTAACTCATGTGGACGGAAGCGTAAACCCTATACGCGACAAGGAAATCATTGATACGGAACTTCAGCTGAAAGATTTGGAAACCATTGAAAGCCGTATCCAGAAAGTTCAGAAACAGGCTCAGACCGGTGGAGATAAGGTTGCCAAACAAACTTATGAAGTATTGGTACGCTACCGCGATGCCTTGCTGCAAGGTAAATCGGCCCGTACCGTACAGTTCGAAACCAAAGACGAACAGAAAATCGCACACGATCTTTTCCTGCTGACTTCCAAACCGGTGATGTATGTCTGCAACGTAGACGAAGCAAGTGCCGTCAACGGAAACAAATATGTGGATCAGGTTCGTGAAGCTGTCAAGGAAGAAGGAGCAGAAATCCTGATCGTTGCAGCCAAAACCGAAGCCGACATTGCCGAACTGGAAACGTATGAAGACCGTCAGATGTTCCTGCAAGAGGTCGGATTGGAAGAATCCGGCGTCAGCCGTCTGATTCGGGCTGCGTACAAACTTCTGAACCTGGAAACTTACTTCACCGCCGGAAAAATGGAAGTCCGTGCCTGGACTTTCCACAAAGGATGGAAGGCTCCCCAGTGTGCAGGCGTTATCCATACCGACTTTGAAAAGGGATTCATCCGTGCTGAAGTTATCAAATACAACGATTTCATCCAGTATGGTTCTGAAGCAGCCGTACGCGAAGCAGGAAAGCTGAACGTAGAAGGTAAGGATTATGTAGTGGAAGACGGTGATATCATGCACTTCCGCTTCAACGTATAAGACCTTTAAAACTTATTCAAATGAACTATCTTGTCATTGGAACCGGCGGCGTAGGAGGAAGCATCGCCGGTTTCCTTGCTTTGGCCGGCAGGGAGGTTACCTGCATCGCCAGAGGCAAACATCTGGAAGCAATCCGTAAGCAGGGACTTCACCTGAAATCGGATCTGAAGGGAGATCACTTTCTTCCGGTAAAGGCTTGTACGGCCGATTCTTTTGACGGCAAGGCTGATGTGATCTTCGTCTGTGTAAAAGGTTACTCCATTGAATCTATCCGTGACGTACTGGAACGCGCCGCAAAACCGGACACGCTGGTCATCCCTATCCTGAATGTATATGGTACAGGACCCCGCATCGGACGAATGACACCTGCGGTTACCGTACTCGACGGCTGTATTTATATTGTCGGATTCGTTTCCGGTGAAGGTGAAATCACCCAGATGGGAAATATCTTCCGGCTGGTATTCGGAGCCCGTCCCGAACAGGGAGTTACCCGTGAACGCCTGGAAGTCATTGCCAGTGATCTGCGTGCCTGTGGCATCAAAGTGGATGTTTCAGACGATATCAACCGCGATACGTTCATTAAATGGTCCTTTATTTCTGCCATGGCCTGTACAGGCGCTTTCCACAATGTCCCGATGGGAGAAGTACAGAAAGAAGGTGAAGTTCGTAACACCTTTGTCGGACTCTCCCGCGAAAGTGCGGAGATCGGACGCCGTCTGGGCGTTGTATTCCCGGAAGATCCGGTCACCTATAACCTGAAAGTAATCGACAAACTGGATCCGCACAGCACGGCTTCCATGCAGAAAGACCTTGCACGGGGCCATGAATCGGAAATACAAGGCATGCTGTTCGATATGATCGATTTGGGAAAGAAACTGAATGTTCCTCTCCAGACATATGAGAAAGTGGCTGAAAAGTTCCGAAAATAAGGAATGAAAGGTTTAAAACAACAATCTCCCGGACAGGTCTCTATAGAATCTGTCCGGGAGATTGTTGTTTTTGACGCTCTCTCAATCCTGAAGAATCCGCATGGCCATATCCATGTAGCGGGTTATATCTGTTGTGATTTCCCGGTCATATAGATCACAGCGCTTGCGCCCCAGGCGCACAACAATGGCATCCTGGCTGGGAATCGCGATGATATATTGTCCCAGCATCCCGCGCATATAAGGATTCACCTGACCGTGATAGTGCATGATCCAGGTCTGGTATCCATAATAATTCAGTGAATCTTTGCCCCACTGGTCCTTCAGCCAGGAAGCAGGACGCATCATTTCGTCCATATAAGCCTGCGAGACCAGCTGACGGCCGTTCCAGTTGCCGCGATGAAGCATGAGCCGTGCAAAGCGGGCTACATCACGGGCCGTCGTATGAAAACAGCAGAATGCCTTCTCATCTCCGTCCTGCTTGTCCAACAGCCAGTAGGCATCGCGCTCAGCCTGCATCGGCTTCCACAATTTCTCTTCCGCATACTGGCTCAGAGTCTTTCCTGTAGCCGCTTCAATGACAAAGGCCAGCAACTGCGTTTCCCCGCTGCGATATGAATATTGTACGCCCGGACGGTCACAGACCTCCAGTCCGGTCACCAGCTTGTACAGGTCATTGCCGTAATAACCGTGAGTGGTTACGGAAAACAACGAGGAATAAGCCTCATCCCAGGCCATTCCTCCGCTCATGGTCAGCAGATGCCGGATTGTAACATCGGCCTGCATTCCTTTCCGGTAAGAAGGTATATAACGGCTTACCGGGTCATCCAGACTCTGAATTTTCCCTTCGTCCAGGGCAATTCCGGCAAGCATCCCGACGATTGTCTTGGTTGCAGAATAAATATTTGAGGTCAGAGTATCGTTCCAGCCATCCCGATATGTCTCAAACAACAGGCTGTCATGACGGATCACCAGAAAGGCAACCGTATGCAGGCTGTCCAGATAATGTACGTCCGGTTCCGGAAGCTGACAACGGTTGTAGTCAGCCGACAGCGGCCAGTTCCACACACGATCCGGATCATGCCGGACAGTGTGCCGGTGGAAAGTCTCAAGATCATCGATGACCGGCATCCAGTGAATCAGTGCCTGACGGGCATAATAAGGCAGCGAGCAATAGACACTGCTGCCACCACAATCACACCGAGAACGATACGCAGTTTCATCTCTCCTACCTCCTTTTCCAGCCGTTTTTATTTCTTTATGCTTCCGGAACCGTCCGTTTATTTCTTCAGATACGCACAAAGCTTCTGAACCGCACGTGCCCGGTGACTGATCTTGTTCTTTTCCTCGTTCCCCATTTCAGCAAAGGTTTCAGTGTATCCTTCGGGAACAAAGACCGGATCATAACCGAAGCCGGAAGTACCACGGCGGTGACGGATAATCTCGCCCCGCACGACTCCTTCAAACAGATGTTCCTTGCCGCCCTCAATCAGACAGATTGCCGTACGGAACTGTGCCCGGCGGTTGTCCTGTCCTTCCATTTCATGCAGCAGTTTCTTCATGTTCGCTTCCGAGTCATGTCCTTCACCTCCGGCATAACGTGCCGAATAAATCCCCGGAGCACCATTCAGAGCCTCTACTTCCAGACCGGTATCATCGGCAAAACAGTCCAGCCCGTAGTTGCGGTATACATACTCTGCCTTCAGGGCAGCATTGCCTTCCAGCGTATCGGCTGTCTCGGGAATGTCTGCTTCACAATGAATATCCTTCAGGCTCAGAACTTCAACCTGATCGCCCAGAATGGCCCGGATTTCTTCCAGTTTGTGAGCGTTATTTGTAGCAAAAACCAGTTTCTTCATACTTACATTTTTATTTGACCTTCAGTTTGTCGAATCCTTCTCCATATACTCCCACCACGTTGCTTTGTGAGATAAACGCGTTCGGGTCTATGTCCTTCACCAGGCGGAAAATATCAATCGACTCGCTCTTCTTGGCCAGTACGACAACAACCTTGATCTCCTGCTTGCTGTACCATCCCTTGCCGTCAAGAAGTGTCACTCCACGATCCACGCGGGTAGCAATGCCTTCGGCGATCTCTTCATACTTCTGGAGAAGATCAGGAACTGTACCGACTGACGGGTCGAATTGATCACATAGTCAATCACAAGACTCATGATGAAAAGGACACAAAAACCAAACAGCACACGGCGCCAGTCGTGGAAAATAAAGTAACACGACGAAATGATGACAATATCACAATACATCATCATGCGTCCCAGCGTCACATCCTTGTATTTGTTGATGATCCAGGCAATGATATCCGTTCCTCCCGTACTGCCGTTGTTGCAGAACACGACTCCAATACCAAAGCCCAGCATACCGGCTCCAATGACACAGGCCATGAAATCCTGGCCGGGTCCGAGCAACTGAGGCAGCTTTCCATCGTCTCCTTCCAGCAGACGCTGGAACAGCCAAAGCAGAAATGTCAGCATGAAAATGGCATAAATGGTCTTCACACTGAATTTCGGACCGAGAATCTTCAACGCAAATCCCAGAAATACGGCATTGATGACGAAGTAGGAAACCTGTATTTCCACACCTGTGGCATAATAAATGATAGCCGCAATACCGGTAACACCTCCGGTCGTAATCTGATAAGGAAGCAGGAATGCCGCCCACCCCAGAGAATAACAGATCAGACCAAACGTGATGGCCAGATAGTCTCTCGACTCCCGGCCCAGTTTTCTTTTCAACACGGCTTCCATGTGATTAAAGCACTACGTTGACAATCTTCTTCGGAACAATGATGACTTTCTTCGGTGTCTTGCCGTCAATCCACTTCTGAGACTGTTCTTCGGCCATAACGGCAGCCTGGATCGTATCGTTGTCGGCATCTGCCGGGAATTCCATTGTGAAACGTGCTTTTCCGTTGAAGGAAATCGTATATTTCACGGTATCTTCCTTCAGATATTCTTCATTGCATACCGGCCACTGTGCATCGCATACGGAAGTTGCATGACCCAGTGCTTCCCACAATTCTTCAGCCAAGTGAGGAGCAAACGGTGCAAGAAGTACAACCAGCCCACTCAGTACATCCTTGTTACGGCATTTCAGTGAAGTCAGTTCGTTCACACAGATCATAAAGGCACTGACTGACGTATTGTAAGAGAAGACCTCAATGTCGCATGTTACCTTCTTGATCAGCTTATGAAGTGATTTCAGTTCTTCCTTCGTTGCTTCGCCTTCTGTCGGGAGGAAGTTGTCCTGACGGTCGTAGAACAAGCCCCAGAGTTTCTTCAGGAAGCGGTGTACACCGTCAATACCGTTGGTATCCCACGGTTTGGACTGCTCTACCGGACCCAGGAACATTTCATACATACGCAGGGTATCGGCTCCGTATTTCTCAACAATCATATCCGGGTTTACTACGTTGTACATGGACTTACTCATCTTTTCAACCGCCCATCCGCAAATATATTTGCGTCTTCCAGAATAAATTCGGCATTGTTGTATTCGGGACGCCAGTTCTTGAAGGCTTCCACGTCGAGCACATCATTGGAAACGATGTTGACATCCACATGAAGCGGAGTCACGTCATACTGATCCTTCAGGCCCAGTGAAACAAAGGTATTGGTATCTTTGATACGATATACAAAGTTGCTTCGTCCCTGAATCATTCCCTGGTTGACCAGCTTCTGGAACGGTTCTTCCTTGATGCTGACGCCGAGGTCGAACAGGAACTTGTTCCAGAAACGGGAATAGATCAGGTGACCGGTAGCATGCTCGGTTCCACCTACATACAGGTCGACATTCTGCCAATAGCGGTCAGCCTTTTCAGACACCAGTGCCTGATTGTTGTGCGGATCCATATAACGCAGATAATATGCACTTGATCCGGCAAAGCCCGGCATGGTGTTCAGTTCGAGCGGGAAAACGGTTACATTGTCGATCAGGGTATTTTCCACTACTTCTCCCTTTTCTACATCCCACGCCCAACGGGTTGCATGTCCCAACGGCGGCTCGCCGCTTTCTGTCGGCAGGAACTTGTCTACTTCGGGAAGTTCCAGCGGAAGCTTGCTTTCGTCAATCATGTAAGGCATGCCGTCCTTGTAATATACCGGGAACGGTTCACCCCAGTAGCGCTGACGGGAGAAGATGGCATCACGCAAACGGAAGTTCACCTTCACGCGTCCCAGGTTGTGTTCCTTCACATATTTCTTGGTAGCAGCAATAGCTTCCTTGATGGTCAGTCCGTTCAGACTCAGGTCGCAATAAGGAGTTACACCGGCTTTCGGAGAGTTGCAGACAATTCCTTCCTTCGCATCGAAGCTTTCTTCGCTGACATCACATCCTTCTACCAGCGGCACGATGGGCAGATTGAAATGCTTGGCAAAAGCATAGTCACGACTATCATGAGCAGGTACGGCCATGATCGCTCCCGTACCATATCCGGCCAGTACATAATCGCTGATCCATACCGGAACAGATTCTCCGGTAAACGGATTCACGGCATACGAACCGCTGAATACACCTGTCACACGGCGGTCGGAAATACGTTCACGTTCGGTACGTTTCTTGGTACGTTCCAGGTAAGCTTCCACCTCTGCACGCTGTGCATCAGTTGTCAGCTGCGGAACCAGTTCACTTTCCGGTGCAAGTACCATGAAGGTCACACCGAACATCGTATCGGCACGGGTAGTAAAGATAGTAAATTCCAGATCGCTGTCTTTCACCTTGAAACGGACTTCAGTACCTTCTGAACGGCCGATCCAGTTGCGCTGGGTTTCTTTCAGAGAATCTGTCCAGTCCAGTGTTTCCAGTCCGTCGAGCAGACGCTGTGCGTATGCCGATACACGCAGACACCACTGGCGCATCTTTTTCTGTACAACCGGATGTCCTCCGCGTTCTGACACACCGTCCACAACCTCATCATTGGCCAGTACGGTACCCAGTGCCGGACACCAGTTTACCATCGTTTCGCCCAGATAGGCAATCCGGTAGTTCATCAGGATTTCCTGCTGTTCCTTTTCTGACTTGGACTTCCATTCTTCAGCAGTAAAATGAAGTTCTTCACTGCAAGCCACATCCAGACCTTCTGTACCGGATGCTTCGAAATGAGCAACCAGTTTGCTGATTGGCTGTGCCTTCTGGCAGGAATTGCAATAGAAGCTGTTGAACATCTTCTGGAAAGCCCACTGTGTCCAGTGATAATAGCCCGGTTCGCAGGTACGCACTTCCCGATCCCAGTCGAATGAGAAGCCGATCTTGTCCAGCTGCTCACGATAACGTGCAATGTTGGCAGCCGTAGTTACGGCAGGATGCTGTCCGGTCTGGATGGCATACTGCTCGGCGGGCAGTCCGTATGCATCATATCCCATCGGATTCAGGACGTTGAATCCCTGCAGACGTTTGTAGCGGGCATAAATGTCGCTCGCAATATATCCCAGCGGATGGCCTACATGAAGGCCGGCTCCCGACGGATAAGGGAACATGTTCAACACATAGAATTTCTGCTTTGATTCGTCTTCGACAACCTTGTAGGTCTTGTTGTCAACCCACTTCTGCTGCCATTTCTTTTCAATCTCTCTGAAATTATACTCCATAGCGGCTTAATAATATATTTATTTGATTTCTATTGTCTTTACAAAACATTCGCAAAGATAGCAAGAGTTCGGGAATAAAACCTCAGAGAAACAGCTTAATTTCCGCAACAAGACTATTAAAGTAACAGGATTGTCCGAAAGGATGAAGCCTTTTCCTCAGGTCATTCAGGCTGCAACGTCAGGAGAAAAGAGACGTTTCATCCGGTAAAACAAAAGATCCACCTGGTGAAAATAAGAGTTCCACTTAGTGAAAATAAAAGTTCCACCAGGCAGAAAACAAAAGTTTCTTCTAGACGAAACAAGAGTTTCATCAGCAAGAAACAAAAGTTTCTCCAGGATAAAACAAAAATTCCACGAGGGGAAACACTTGTTTCGTCAGCCCAAAACAGCTGTTTTCTCTCGTGGTATTCAGGCAAACGGACCGGTCTTCCCCGCCAGACGACCGGACAAAGGAAAAAGGACACCATGGCTCTTCCAGACAAGAGATAAGCCATCTATCTTTTCATTATTAAAAGAATATCGCTATATTTGTGAAAAATATATCATTAACCTCAATACTTATCAGATGAAAATTAACCGACTAGCTTGCCTTTTCATGCTTTCCATGCTGCTCCCCGCCGCAGGAAACGCACAACAGCGACAGGAAATGTTACTGGAAAAAGGATGGAAATTCACCCGTGAAGACAACAAAGGTTTCAGTCAGTCTCAATGGGATGATAAAAAATGGCAGAATGTGACCGTACCTCACGACTGGGCGATTTACGGACCGTTCAGCATTGAAAATGACAAACAGCACACAGCCATTGCTCAGGACGGACAGACAGCAGCCATGGAACATGCCGGACGAACCGGAGGACTTCCGTTTGTAGGTGTAGGATGGTATCGTACAACCTTCAGCACACCTCAGATGACGAAAGGCGGTAAATGTATCCTGCTTTTCGACGGAGCCATGAGTCATGCACGCGTTTATGTCAACGGAAAAGAAGCAGGTTACTGGCCCTACGGCTACAATGCTTTCCAGATTGACGCAACGCCTTACCTGAATGCGGACGGAAAGAATGTACTGGCCGTACGCCTCGAAAACGAAACAGAATCCTCACGCTGGTACCCGGGTGCGGGACTTACCGCAACGTGCGTGTCATCGTGACCGGAGATGCTTATGTCCCGTATGGGGAACTCACCTGACAACTCCCGTTGTCAAGAAGGAATATGCGAAAGTATGTCTGGCAACCAGCCTGGAAATGCCGGAAGGAAAGAAGCTGACTGACTATACCATCGTTACCGAGCTGAAGGATGCCGACGGCAAAGTGGTGGCTCAGGGAAAACAGCAAGGCACAGCTTTCACCGGAAAACAGTTTGAACAGGAATTCATCATCGAGCATCCGTCTCTCTGGACTCCGGATACTCCTGCACTCTATACTGCCGAATCCAAAATCTACGAAGGCGAAACACTGAAAGATACTTATACAACCCGTTTCGGTGTCCGTTCCGTGGAAATCATTGCCGGAAAAGGCTTCTTCCTGAATGGAGAACCGCTGAAGTTCCGCGGAGTATGTAACCATCACGACCTCGGACCGTTGGGAGGTGTTTCCAACGAGGCAGGCATACGCCGCCAGATCCGCATGCTGAAAGACATGGGATGTAACGCCATCCGTACGTCGCACAACATGCCGTCCAACGAACTGATCGCTGCCTGCGACGAAATGGGTATGATGGTAATGGCTGAATCATTCGACGAATGGAAATCAGCAAAAGTGGAAAACGGTTACCACAAAGTGTTCGACGAATGGGTGGAACGTGACCTGACAAACCTGCTCCGTCACTTCCGCAACAACCCGAGTATCGTCATGTGGTGCATCGGAAACGAAGTACCCGACCAGTGGAACGGCAACCGCGGCCCGAAACTGACACGCATGCTTCAGGACATCTGCCACCGCGAAGACCCGACACGTCCGGTCACACAGGGTATGGATGTACCCGACGCTGTAGTCAACAACAACATGGCTGCCGTGCTCGATGTACCGGGATTCAACTATCGTCCGCACAAATATCTGGAGAATTATAAGAAACTTCCGCAGGAAATCATTCTGGGAAGCGAAACTGCATCTACCCTCAGCTCACGCGGTGTGTACAAGTTCCCCGTAGAAAGACGTTCGATGGCTAAGTATGACGACATCAGGCTTCTTCTTATGACGTGGAACACTGCAGCTGGTCAAACCTGCCCGAAGACGACTTCATCCAGCATGACGACCTTCCTTATTGCATCGGTGAATTTGTATGGACCGGATTCGATTATCTGGGTGAACCGACTCCTTACTATTCAGACTGGCCCAGCCATTCTTCTCTCTTCGGTATCATTGACCTGGCAGGACTCCCGAAAGACCGCTACTACCTCTACCGCAGCCACTGGAACAAGAATGCAGAAACCCTGCATATCCTGCCCCACTGGAACTGGGAAGGACGCGAAGGAGAAGTTACTCCGATCTTTGTCTATACCAACTATCCTTCGGCAGAGCTGTTCATCAACGGCAAGAGCCAGGGAAAACGTACGAAAGATCTCTCGGTTACCATCGAAAACAGTGCTGACTCTGCTTCCATGGCCAGCCTTAAACGCCAGAAACGTTACCGCCTGATGTGGATGGATACCAAGTATGAACCGGGTACCGTAAAGGTTGTAGCTTACGACAAGAATGGCAAGGCAGTGGCTGAAAAAGAAATCCATACAGCCGGCAAGCCTCATCACATTGAACTCGTTGCCGACCGCAGCACAATCAAGGCTGACGGAAAAGACCTTTCATTCGTAACCGTAAAGGTTGTGGATAAAGACGGCAACCTCTGCCCGCATGCAGACAATCAGATCTCGTTCCGGGTAAAAGGAAAGGGTACTTACCGTGCCGGAGCAAACGGAGACCCGACTTCTCTGGAATCATTCCAGACGCCACGCATGAAAGTATTCAACGGAATGATGACGGCTATCGTCCAGTCAACGGAAGAAGCAGGAACCATTACGCTGGAAGCTACGGCTAAAGGCCTGAAGAAACAGACACTGACCATTACTACAGAGCAAGAGAAATAATCCTCTCTCAAGTGAAAAATAAAGCCCTGCGTTTCAAGGAAACCCAATCCGGGAACGCAGGGCTTGTTTATTTTACGGAATATCTTTACCGGTGAAGGTCTGCCCAGTCAGTCAGACGCATATCGCCTTTTTCAAGGAATACCTGGTGCATGCCCAGCGCAGCCGACAGGCAATGGCTGGTCTGTCCCTTGGTGGAAATCTTCAGATAATCCCACAACAATTGCTTATAGTCAGGATGTGCGCAGTTTTCAATGACTGCCTGTGCGCGTTCCATCGGGCTCTTTCCACGCAAATCTGCAATACCCTGTTCGGTAATGATGACGTTCACGGAATGTTCGCTGTGATCCAGATGGGAAACCATCGGCACGATAGAACTGATGCATCCTCCTTCGCTGTCGACGGACAAGAGAAGATAGAGATATAAGCACTGCGGGTAAAGTCTCCCGAACCGCCGATACCGTTCATCATCTTTGTTCCGCAAATGTGAGTGGAGTTCACATTTCCATAGATATCGGCTTCAATGGCGGTATTCATGGTAATAACTCCCAGACGACGCACGACTTCAGGACAGTTGGATATCTCCGACGGACGGAGTACCAGCTTGTGGCGGAAGAAATCCATGTGATCATAGATATCCTGCAGGCAATCGTTTGTTACACTCAGCGAGCAGGTACTTCCAAACTTGATGCGTCCTTCCTTGATCAGCTTGATCACGGAATTCTGAATCACCTCCGTATACATTTCAAACGGCGGAATACTGGAGTCCTTTCCCAGTGCACTCAACACTGCATTGGCAATATTTCCCACTCCGGACTGCAAGGGAAGGAAGGTAGAAGGAATGATTCCTTCTTCAGATCCGATGCCAGGAATTCGGCAACATTCTGGCCGATACGGTCTGTAATCGGGTCCGGATCATGAAAACCGCGGGCCTCATCGGGAATGTTTACTTCTACAACACCAACAATCTTCGAAGGATCAACCTGAATGTAAGGCAGCCCGATCCGGTCACTTGGATGTACAATGGGAACCGGACGGCGGAAAGGCGGGCGTTCCATCTCATACAGGTCATGCATACCGATCAGCGCTTTGCTGTGAGCCGCATTCAATTCTACGATAACCTTGTCTGCCAGCCGGGCAATGGTCGGGGTAATACCAACTCCCGCCGTCAGGTAAATACGTCCGTCTTCCGTAATTTCACATGCCTCGACAATGGCTGTACTTACATGTCCCAGGAAACCGGAACGTAAACGCTGGGCAACCTGAGACAGGTGAATATCCGTATAATTTATTTCTCCACTATTAACTGCTTTACGAAAGTCAGTATTGGTTGTATAAGGAGCACGAAACTTCAATGCATGAGCACGGGTCAGGACACCGTCACAGGAATCTCCCGTTGAAGCACCGGTAATCACTCCAACCTGAAACTGTTCTCCGCGAGCGTGCTTTTCTTCTGCGATCTTCGCCAGTTCGGCGGTAACTGCTTTCGGACTGCCTGCCGGTGTAAAACCGCTCAGGCCGATAATCTCTCCATCTTTGATCAGACTGGCAGCTTCAGCTGCTGTAATAAAATTGAAACTCATGGTATTTAAGGTATTAGTATTTGGTTATTTCAGTAGTTGCATTCAATATTTCCGACGGAATATCTCCGAATAGAGGAAAGCCTTCCGGCATCTGCCGGTGTTTTCAGGCGAATCTCCGCATCTTCAGGCTCAGCCTTCCGGGAAGCTGACGGAACTGCTTCCGGTTCGATTGA
>ENA-OQHA01000228-OQHA01000228.1-human-gut-metagenome-genome-assembly--contig:-NODE-228-length-30284-cov-5.841131_pt1 | contig 30284 bp, 34 predicted proteins | sample MGYA00242558_ERZ504707 | MGnify/ENA primary metagenome ERZ504707 (study PRJEB26092, sample SAMD00036197) | human gut metagenome | host: Homo sapiens | study: EMG produced TPA metagenomics assembly of...
CGGCTACAAGCTGCGCGAAGGCCTGGTCATCGCCATCGAACCGTGGTTCCTCAAGACCACCGACGAGATCTACCAGGATCCGAAGGACGGCTGGACCCTGCGTGCCTCCGACGGCTCGCGCGGCGCCCACTCCGAGCACACCATCGCCATCACCGAGAACGGCCCGATCGTTTTCACCGATCGCACCAACCTCTGATCGGCGTTTGGCGTATGGTAGGTGCCTGATTGGCCTGTGATGGGCGATCAGCGTCTCATTAGCCGTCCGTCTGTTCGCGGTTTTCCCGCGAATTCGAGACGTAACAAGCCGAAGTGCGTTTGCTTTGATAGCATGAGCGCACTTCGGCTTTCGTGTATCGACCGGCATTCGCCAGCGGTAACACAGAAGACATAGAGTACCGAACACTAGTGTTCGCGAACGCGTGAACGTTAATGTTTGGGGTAAGTGGTTCATGAAGAGGAAGGTGCGCGAATGGCAACGGCACAACTTGATGTCGATTCGAACAAGTTCAACCTGCCCGTGGTTAAGGCTAGTGCAGGGCCGGATGGCATCGTCGTTTCCAAACTGCGCAACGATGGCTGGGTAACGCTTGATCCCGGATTCCTCACCACCGCGCAGTGCGAATCGAAAATCACCTACATCGACGGCAAGCATTCGATTTTGCGCTACTGCGGTTACCCCATCGAGCAACTGTGCGAGAACTCCGATTTTCTGGAGGTGGCGTGGCTGCTGCGCCACGGCGAGCTGCCGAGCAGGCTGAGTATGAGCAGTTCTGTGCGGACATCAATCACAAGACGATGGTTGGCGAAGACTTCCGTACCTTCATGGGTTCGTTCCCGCGCTCCGCTCACCCGATGAGCGTGCTTGCCTCCGCCATCAATGCGCTGGCCACGTTCTACCCGGACACCACCGATATTTCTGACAACGACCAGCTTGATGAGGCCGCCAAGATCATCATGGCCAAGGCCCGTACGATTGTGTCGTACATCTTCCGCCGTCGTCGCGATGAGCCGATGCTGTACCCCGATTACGCGCGCGGCTATGTGGACGACTTCCTGCGCATGTGCTTCGCTGTGCCGTACGAGCCGTTTGAATCCGACCCGCTGTATGTGCATGCTTTGGGTCGTTTGTTGATTATTCATGCCGACCATGAGCAGAACTGCTCGACCTCGGTGGTGCGTATCGCCGGTTCCGCCCACGCTAACCTGTATTCGGCGGTGGCCGCTGGCGTCAATGCGCTGTCCGGTCCGTTGCATGGTGGTGCGAATGAGGCCGTACTGCGCCAATTGAAGGCGATTCGTGATTCCGGCAAGTCTGTGGCCGAGTTCGTGCGTGATGCCAAGGAGAATGGCCAGAAGATTTCCGGCCTTGGCCACCGTGTATACAAGTCGTATGATCCGCGCGCGGCGATTGCCAGGAAGTATCTGGAAAAGATCATGGAGCGCGAAGATACGCAGAAGCTGCCGTCTGACGAGCGCGCGCTGTTCGCCGTGGCCACCGAGCTTGAAGATATTGCGCTGAATGACGAATATTTCGTATCGCGCAACCTGTATCCGAACGTCGACTTCTACACGGGCTTGATTTATCGGGCGATCGGCTTCGATCCGGCCATGTTCACCACGTTGTTCGCGCTGGGCCGCATTCCCGGTTGGATTGCGCAGTACCGTGAGATGTTGGCCGACCCGAATACCAAGATCGGCCGTCCACGCCAGGTCTACACCGGTCCGGTCGAGCGCGATTTCGTGCCGATGGACGAGCGGTGATTGTTGGTTTGAGAAAGCGCTTCGCTGGAGATTCCAGTGAGGCGCTTTCTATATGTACAGCGCAAACCAGCTATGCTGCGACGGCTGCATAAGAACTAGCAGGGCTAGTTCTGAAATTGAAATAATGTGTGCGGTATCGAGGCGCACCGAGGGAAGGCGTACGAAGGTACGTCGACCGAGGGGCAACGAAGATAACGCTCCATTATTTCAATTTCAGTTCTTGTGCAGCTTGGCGTTGAGCTCAATTCCCACCTTGCGGTAGCGGGCTTCGATGCGGCCGTTCACCGAGTTGCGGATAAACAGAATGTTGTCTTTGCCGGAGAGCTCAGCACCCTTGACCACTTCCAGCGGTTCGCCAGCGGCGGCCTTGGCCTTGTCCAGATGGTGATCTTAGTGCCGGCGGTGATGTACAGACCGGCTTCGACGGTGCAGTTATCGCCCAGAGAGATGCCGATACCGGCGTTGGCGCCGAGCAGCGAGTGCTCGCCGATGGAATTGCGCAGCTTGCCGCCACCGGACAAGGTGCCCATGATGGAGGCACCGCCGCCGATGTCGGAACCGTCACCCACGACCACGCCTTGCGAAACACGGCCTTCGACCATGGAGACGCCGAGCGTGCCGGCATTGAAGTTCACGAATCCGGCGTGCATCACGGTGGTGCCGGAAGACAAGTAAGCGCCGAGGCGCACGCGGTCGGCGTCGCCGATACGCACGCCGGTGGGCACTACGTAATCGATCATACGCGGGAACTTATCCACACCGAACACGTTGACGGTGGCGGCAGGAGCTGCGGCAGGCAGTCCGGCCTGGGAGGCGAAAGCGAGAGCGGCTTCGGTGGAGGCGCGTTCGACGTCGGCCTTGCGCAGCGTGAAGTCTTCAACGGCGAAGGGGCCGTAGTTGGTCCACACCACATTGGCGAGCTGGGCGAAGATGCCGTCGAGGTTCAGCGTGTTCGGCTTGGCCATGCGCATGCTCATCAAATGGAGCTTCAGGTAAGCGTCCGCGGCATTACTGATCGGCTCGTCCAACTGGCTGACGACGAATACCGGCACGCGGCGAATGCCACGGGCGTCGGCCTCATCGTGAGCCAAAGTACCGAAATTGTGGTTCGGGCGATCGGCCTCGGCCGGTGCCTCACCGAGATTCAGTTCGGGGTACCAGACGTCCAGGGTGGTGCCGGCGGCGTCTACGCTGGCCAGACCCCAGCCCCATGCGGTACGCTCTTCGCTCATAGTTGCTCCTTATTGTTGTACGCGCTAGTGCACGCTTGTGGACGCGCGATGCGATTAATGATTCCCACCTTAGCCTTATGTGCGCCTAGGTGAGGGACGATGCCCGCGAAATGGCTTGAAATCGTATTTCCCGGTAAAAAATTACCGAGTGTGATTGGCGATGGGATGATAGGTTCTCCGGTGAAATTCGCTGGTGAACAACTCGACAAGGAGGTGTGCGATGTGATGTTGCATCATTCGGGAGCATAGGCTGTGGCCATGCGACGCCCGGCATCATAGAGTTTGCGCTTGAGCGAATCGGGCTCAAGAATCACTACGCGGCCATCCCAGGAATACTGCAATGCCCACCAGAACACAGCGCGTTCGGGAGCATCGACAATGACTTCGAACTGTGTGCCGTCCGGCGAATGTTTGATTTGAGGGTCGTCGAACCATTCGAACACGTTGTTGAGCATGGATTCGTCTCGTACGGCCATGCGGATGCGAATCGGGGCATCGGCTACGGGGTATGGACGGTGGCGCATGAAGTTCACTGCGTCAAAATCAGCTGGTGCTGGTTTTTCCAGTGGCACTGTGCCGTTCCTGCCTTTGGCGCTGACGTTGGCGATTCGGTTGACCACGAAAATGCGGAGGTTGTCTTCGCCATGCAGGTGGCAGATGAGGTAATAGCGTCCGTTCTTGTACACCATCTGGTACGGGTCGGCGGTGTAGGTAATTCGGCCTGCACCCGTACGGCTTTTATGTGGTATCAAGGTGCCATCCGGGCCGTAATCACGGTATTGGAAGGTTACGCCGTGGCCTTCTTCGATGGCTTGATTCAGCTGGTCGATAGTGGATAGGAACTCACCGTTGATATGCGTGTAGGTGGCCACATGGTCCAGGTAGCCTACTGCCTGCCCGGCGGCGCCTGCGAGCTCGCGGATTTTACCGATGAGGTCGTCCATGGTGTCGAGGCTGATGCGAGATAGGGTAAGACTGTCTAGTAGCAGTCGCATTTCGGCAGTGGACAGGAATGCATCAAGATACCAGCCGGGTTGTGGATTCTTGCATTCGATGCCGGCAAGGTCGCTTTCGGTGAGATGCCCGATATGTCTGCCGAGAAATTCCGTGGAGGTCAGCTTTTTGAGCTGGTTTCGTATGGTCTTCTCGGTCGGCAGCTCGCTTGGATCTTCCAGCTGGTGTTTACGGGCAAGCTCATCGAGTATTTGCCGCACGGTCAGGCCATGCCCAAAGTAACTGTGACGCCACAGCACCTCGAAGATTTCGAGGGTGGTGTTCCCTGCATAGGATTTGCGTTGCGCCGGCTTGTCTGCATCCATACATTAAGGCTACCGCGCGCTTCGTCTAGGATGGAACGTTGGGTTGAAATACATTCGCTGGAAAGGAGCTCGCCCATGAGCAAAGGGTATGGTGTGTTTGGCCATGTTCCCGAGAATGCGGATGACGATGGCCTCCCGCCCTATGAGGATGATGATTCCGGCGTTTCCTGGGGCCATGCGTTGCGCCGTCGCAATCCTTGGAAAAGGGGAGACGACGAAGATGCCGATTACGACGACGGTCGGTATGACATAGATGACACTGATGACACTAATGGGGGCAGGAGCATTTATACCGGTAAAAGCGGCGGAGTAGGCGGCATTTCTGGTGAGACGGGTGGAATACTTGGTAGCTCAGGCGCGGCCGGCAGCAGAGACGTAACGTTTGGTGGAACGGACAGTTTGTCCGCCGCCGATGCGGTGATGCCCTATCGTTTCAGGCAAGGACGTTCCGTATGGTTCGACGATGAGGACGAAGGCCATTTCGCCGGGTCTGCGAAGCGTGCCGAAGCCCATGCCGTCCCTATCCTTGCGTTACGCAACGATGTGGAATCGTCATCGTCGAATGCCGTGCTCGCTCGTGCCCGTAGCATTGCGCGCAAAGCGGCCACCATGGTTATCAATCCGGTATACAGCGAAAATCATCGAACCGGGTATGCCGAGCTTGACGGTATTCTACGTGGCACCACCAGCCCATCGAGTAGGTATCGTACCAGCGTGCAATTCGACCTCGATACGGGAGAAGCCGTCGGTGGCAAGTGCTCATGCCCGGCTTACGGCCGTGGCTATGGCATGTGCAAGCACATGATTGCGCTCGCTTCATATTCTGCGATGATCCGCAGCGTTTTGAAGGCTACCGTGCCGGGGCCGCACGACCGTCTCGGACGCTGATTGACTATATGGAGCACGCCGATAGGCAAGACGCTCAAGCCAAAATTCGTCGTCGCAATGCGGTTATGCGTCGGTTTGATGCCACGCAAGGGAAAAACGGTGCAAATGCTCGGCGTACAAAAAGCGGATACGGCTCTCGTGCCGGCACCCGAGGCGGCGGGTATCAGGGTGACAGCGAGACTGTGGGCTTGGGGCAGGTGCAGCTTGTCCCGATATTGAGTTTCATCGACGGCGTGTGGAGCGTGGAGTTCAAGATCGGCTCGGCTTCCAATGGGTCCAGCTATGTGCTGAAATCGATTCCGCAATTTGTGCTTGCCATGGCGAACGGCGACTATGCGGATTATGGGCAGAAGCTTGCCTTTATTCATACGCCGGATATGCTCGATGATGATTCGCGCCCCCTGCTGGACGTCCTTGATGATGCGATGGCCGTGCGTCGTGCGGCCGAGCAGCAGGACAGGTATTACGGGCATATCGCCATCGACCGTCATCTGACGCTTTCAGCACCGGAAGTGGCCCGGTTGCTGTCCGTACGTGAGGGCAGAGGCGTACAGCTCGTGCTGAACACATGGTTCTCCGGGCAGCCTGCATCGGTGCCAGTTGATGGTGGCGAGCCAGATTTTCTCATGCGCATTGCGCGGCGTGATTTCAATACGTATGGTCCGGATGCCGGATACCTGCTTACCGGAGTGCCAGCGGTGGAAACCGTGATTGACGGCGGCAAGAATGTATGGCTGTTGCTCGCCTCCACTAATCCGGCCGGTGCGGTATCCGCCATGGTGGCGGGCTCTCAGCGTAAAAGCGCAGCAGGATGCCGATTCGTCCGTTGCCCGAAACGATTGATTCCGTTGCGAGGACTATTGGGAGACCTGTTTGAACCCGATGGCGAGGGACAGGTCATTGCCGGCGATGACATCGCCCTATTCGCACGCACGCTATTGCCTCAGCTGGTTGGTGCCGGACTGTTGGAGGCCAGTGAGATTCCTCGCGAGCTGGCTGAATTAAGTCCTACGGAATGCAGCCTCCAGTTTTATCTGGATCGTGATGAGCATGGTGTGCAATGCGAGGTCAAGGCACGCTACGGCGATGCCATTGTCCCGTTGCTACCCGATGGCCCGACGGTGCATGCTGAGGGCGAGCGTTCCATCCCCTTGTCTCGGGGCGTGATTGGGCGTGATTTCGACGCTGAGCATCTTGCGATTGATGTAGTGCGTGAATTCTTTACCATGCCTGACCAGCGCAAGCGCGTTGCGGCCGCCACTCATCAGACGGTGAATGGGTTCCGAACGCCGGCCGCGCGAAAGGCCACCAAAAAATTCGTGTCTGATGCGGCCACTATCGATCGCGATGACACCACGCAGATCGTTCGTCTCTTTGACGAGGGATTGCCGGCACTAAAGGAAGTGGGGGAGGTCTTCACCACACCGGCTTTTGACCGGCTGATCGCGCCCAAGCCACCAAGCGTCAAAGTCGGATTGTCCATCAAAGGCAACTTGGTGGAGATATCACCCCTCGCTGATGAAGTGCCGCCGGACGAAGTGGGTGCCTTGCTATCTTCGTACCGTCGGCGTCAACGATTCCATCAGTTGAAGGACGGCACGCTTGTCAAACTCAGCGGCGCGAATCTCAGCACGTTGGACCGATTGGCCAGCGACCTCGATCTGAGCGAGCAGCAGCTCAACTCCGGACTGATCGAGTTGCCGGGCGGTCGAGCATTCCTACTGGATGGTGAGCTGCCGGATGACGGCTCCGATGTAGTCAAGGACGCTTCGTTCACCGAATACATCGACGATCTCAAGATCATCGACCCTAAGTCGTATGAAGTGCCGGATAGTCTCAAGCATATTCTGCGCCCTTATCAGGTCGAAGGCTTTCAATGGCTGAACACGTTGTGCGACAAGGGTTTTGGCGGCATTCTGGCCGATGAGATGGGCTTGGGTAAATCCGTGCAGCTTATCGCGTTGCTCCTGTCTCGATATCAGCGGAATACCGGCGAGATGGGCAATGGCAGCCTTGGCCCATCGCTGATCGTGTGCCCGGCGTCCTTGGTGTACAACTGGGGTGCCGAATTCACCAAGTTCGCCCCGAGCTTCAATGCCGTGGTGGTGGCCGGTACCAAAGCCGAGCGCCGTACCGCCATCGGCCGTGCGTTCCGGGCGGATGAACCCACCGTGCTCATCACCTCATACGACCTGCTGCGCCGAGATGTCGATGATTACACCGCCAATGAGCAACGTTTCAATGTCATGGCATTGGATGAAGCCCAGTACATCAAGAATCACACCACGAAAATAGCCAAAGCGGTCAAGGCCGTGGCCGCCGACCATCGTTTCGCCTTGACTGGCACGCCGATCGAAAACCGACTCTCCGAACTATGGAGCATTTTCGACTTCCTGATGCCGGGGCTGCTCGGCTCATATAAGCGATTCCATGAGCGTTATGAGTTGCCCATCTCCAATGCCCGGGCCGCGGATGGCAGCACGGCTGAAGGTCGGGCCGCCGCACAAGTCAATCCTGAGGCCGCTCGGGTATCTCGCCAATTGCAGTCGTTGGTGGGCGTGTTCATCAAGCGCAGGCTGAAGTCCCAGGTGTTGACCGATTTGCCGGACAAGCTAGAGACCACGCTGACCGTGCGGCTTGCCGGCGAACAGCGCAAACTGTATGCGGCTCACGAGCAGCGGCTCAGAATGCAGCTCGAACACAGCGAAGAAGCCGATTTCAACACGTCGAAGATTCGCATCCTCGCCGAGTTGACCAAGTTGCGCCAGATCTGCTGCGATCCGAGCTGCTGTACGCCGATGCCAAGGATCAATCGGCCAAGCTTGCCGCCATCACCGAACTGGTGGAAACCTGTGTGAACGAAGGCAAGAAGGCGCTGATCTTCTCCCAGTTCACCAGCTTCCTTGATCTGATCGCCGAACGTTTCGACGCGCAAGGCCTGCGCTACTACACCATCACCGGCTCCACGCCCAAGAAGAAGCGTCTCGAACTCGTCGACCAGTTCAATGCGGACGATACGCCTGCCTTCCTGATTTCCCTGAAGGCCGGCAACACCGGACTGAACCTGACCGGTGCCAGCGTGGTCATCCACGCCGACCCATGGTGGAACGCCGCCGCACAGGATCAGCCACCGACCGAGCACATCGTATCGGCCAGACCGAAGACGTCAACGTGTATCAGGTGGTGGCCAAGGACACCATCGAAGAACGTATCTTGGAGCTTCAGCATACTAAGAGCGAGCTCGCCCGCCAGTTCACCGACGCTTCCTTGCTTGCCGACGAAGCCGGCACCGGCGCCAGCGCCCTCACCGAAGCCCCCGCCTCCATCGCCACCCTCACCAAGGACGATCTCCTCAATCTGCTGGGGTGACAGAGCTTCTTTGTGCACTCCCCATCCCGATTAAGAACATGTGTATTCATGGGTTTGCGGATGTGTAGGTGAATGGTGAAAGTGTTTTTCGATATTTTTATATCGATATTCGATATATTATGATGGTGGCATACGGTGCAGTGCAGGTTCATCCATTGATATTGATATTGGATTAAGGAGCATAGCCATGAACGCTGGTATCGCATTCATTTCTCGTAAATCTCGCAAAACAGACGTCGCTTGGCGCTATGCCATTGCCGTGGTGCTTGTCGTGTGTTGTATTGGGCTCGCATATGTGGAGATTGTTGTGGCGCCGTGGTTTATCAATGAGGTGGTGTCTATGTTTCCGGAGACCACGTTGCTTAAAGAACCGTCCATGTTCTGGGAATGGGCGATTCTGCTCGCCGTTCAGGCGACTTTGCTGTGCACGGCGGCCAAATTGGTGGTACCGGAGCGTCTGTTGGCTCAAGCAGCTGGACTGCTGGATATGATTCGTATCGTCGCGCTTATCGTCGTGTTTTCGGTAACCACTACCGGTAACATCACAATCTGCCTTATGAATTTCGGAACTCCGGGCTTTGTATATGGCGTGGCCCTATGCAGCCTCGCTGCGATCATCGCCATCATCGTGCTGCTGAAACGGCGGCGCTACAGCACCTGCTCCATGCCGATGTAATATGGAGTGAGTCCCATGCGTTCGTAGAAGGCTTGGGCTTTGGGGTTGCAGGCCCAGACGTTGAGCGTTACGTTGTGGCAGCCGGATTGACGGGCGAAGTCGAGCACGTAGCGATACAAGGTGGAGCCTACATGGTGGCCGCGGGACCGCTCGTCAACGCATAGATCATCGATGTACAGGGTTTTGATATCGGTCAGGATATTGCTGTTGAGGTGCTGCTGGAACACGCAGAATGCGTAGCCAAGCACTTGGTCGGTGGCGGGGGAGTCGGCGTTATGTTCGGCGTCATTGCGTCATTGGCAGATGGCGCAACCGCCACGAACACAGGGGTCTGATCGTTGGCCAGAATCGCTTCAATTCCTCGTCCGTGTATTTCTTGACACCGCCTTTGAACAGATCCGGTCGGCCGGCATGATGCACTTCGAGCACCTGCCGCAGCAGTTCGTCGATCTGGGGAATATCGGCCGCCGTGGCCCTACGAATCGTCATGTCATCCATTGAACTCAGTCTAATCGGGCAGTCTCGACCGGCAGATGATTGTTGCCCGCGATAAGAGACACGGACGGGCAAGATGGGTGATCGTTCGTTCAGGCTCTCATTCTCGCCGCAACGTCACGGTAGTCTGGAGTGCGTGAATCGCAAGAAACAGCCAGTGGAGAAGTATGAGCGGGGTACCCGTTCGTACACGATGTCGCATATTCGTGGCAAAGACACCAAAATTGAGGTACTGGTACGCAGCTACCTGTTTCGCAAGGGGTTGCGATTCCGCAAGAATGACAAGCGTTACCCCGGACACCCGGATGTAGTACTGCCGAAATACCACGCCATCGTGTTTGTCAACGGCTGTTTCTGGCACATGCATGAAGGATGTTCCAAACATTCGATGCCGAAATCGAACGTGGAATTCTGGCAGGCGAAACTACTGCGCAATCACAATCGAGACATCGCGCAGCGAGCCGAACTGGAGGCCGCTGGCTGGCGTGTAATTACCGTATGGGAGTGCGAATTAACGAAAGCCGTGCGCGACGAACGCCTCGTACGGCTGTATGAGCAGATTGTTGAAGGAGATGCAGATTCAGCGGAATAATTTCAGCTCCCCTCTGGAGGGGAGCTGAAATCAGGATTCAAACGGGAACTTCAGGCCCCAACGGTCACGAATCGCATCCATCAGCTCCATGATGCGGATGGTGTCGGCGTGCGGCATCGCCTCGCATTCGATCTTGCCGTCCAGCAGCGCGTTGGCCGCATCGGCCACCTCATACTCATAACCGGTCAACTGCGGCGGCACCGCAATGCTGCGCACGGGCTTGTGGGCGTTGTCATAGATGTCGATGGACTCGGGATTGTTGATATTGGTGACCACCAGATAACCCTCGGTGCCCCACACATAGCCGCCGCGGTCGGAGGAAACCAGCATCGAACTGGTGGACACGGCCATCGTGCCGTCGCTGTAATACAACGTGGTGGAATTCTGCGCATCCACACCGGTTTCGGCGGGCACCATCGACGTATCGAAATGATCAAGTGTACGGCCATGGTCGGCGCCGACCGCCATATCCAGGAAGTTCAGCGGATACACGCCCACATCGAGCAGCGCGCCACCGGCACAGGCCGGATCGGTCATACGTGCCTTGCCGGACACCGGATAGCACAGGTTGGCGCTCGCCGCTTTCACCTCGCCGATCTCGCCGGACTCGATAACTTCGTTGATGAGCTTGCGGCTGGGCATGTAGCGCGTCCAGATGGCCTCCGTGCACAGCATGCCGGTTTCCTCGGCCACGGCCAGCGCCTCACGTGCCTGCCCGGCGTTCGCGGTGAACGACTTCTCCACCAGCACGTTCTTGCCGGCTTTCATACACAGGATCGCCTGTTCGGCGTGCAGACTGTGCGGGGTGGCGATATACACCAGATCCACATCCGGGTCCGCCACCAACTCCTCATACGATCCATAAGCCTTGTCAAAATGCCATTGGTCGGCAAAAGCCTGCGCGCGCGTAATATCACGGGCCGCTACCGCATACGGGTGAATCCATGAGGAATACAGTGAATCTTCAGCCATCTGGGTCAGGGTGCCGGCATGGTGTGAGCTATGCGGCCCGCACCCAGAATCGCGACGTTGATTTTTTCGCCGCTGGCCTCGAACTCGGCGCGTTTGCCATTGAATCGACTCATTATTCCTCCTTGGATACGGGTTGGTACACTCAATCGACCTACAGTGATTATAGAAGAAGAAACCTTGTCCCGTGAGGCGGATAGAACCGAAATATGGAAAACGAAGCAGCGCAGCAGCCCCAATCTCCGGCCGCGTCTCCAGTCATGTCCCGCCGAGCGCGTGAGGCCAATCCCTTCCGTGCCATGGTATTCGGCGAACAAGCAGACAAGATGATCGCCCAAGGTACCAGCGTCATCAAATTAAGCCTTGGCGAGCCCGATTTCGGCGCGCCGCCCGCCGTACGCGACGCCATGCGCGAACAGTACGACGGCCGGGCCCTGCCGTACACCGCCGCCATGGGCCTACCTGAACTGCGTCAGGCCATCGCCGACTTCTACCGCGAGCGTCATGACCTTGACATCGACCCCAAGCGTATCTGCGTGACCGCCGGCGGTTCGGCCGCCCTGCTGTTGGCCACCGCGCTGACCGTGGACCCCGGTGACGATGTGATTGTGGCCGACCCCTCCTACCCATGCAACCGCGAACTTGTGCGGTCGTTTGAAGGCCGGGTCATCGATGTGCCGACCTCGGCCGCCACCCGCTTCCACCTGACCGCCGACCTGTGCAGCCAGTACTGGACGAGCAAGACCAAGGCCGTAATGATCACGTCGCCGTCCAACCCCACCGGCACCACCATCGACTTCAACGTATTGGACGAGGTGTGCAAGCTGGCCGCCAGCCGCGGCGCATGGCGCATCGTGGACGAAACCTACCTCGACTTGGCTGACCGGGAGCCGGACGGTACCGAAGTCAAATCCGTGCTGGCCTGCGACCCCGATGCCATCGTATGCAACAGCTTCTCCAAGTTCTTCGGCATGACCGGCTGGCGCCTCGGCTGGGCGATTCTGCCGGACGAGCCCACTGTGCTGGAAGCGGTTGACGATCTGGCCACCAACTACTACCTGTGCGCCCACACGCCCACGCAACATGCGGCGCTCGCCTGCTTCACGCCGGAAAGCTTGGCGGAATGCGAAGCTCGTCGTCAGGAATTGCTGGCCCGTCGCCGCATTGTGATTGACGGGCTCAAGCGCATCGGTTTGCCGGTTGAGGTGGAGCCGAATGGCGCGTTCTACGCCTACTTCGACATCTCCCGCACTGGTCTGGATGCCTGGACGTTCTGCGAACGCGCGCTGGATGAAGCCCATGTGGCTCTGACTCCTGGCCGCGACTTCGGCGCGGCCACGGCGGATACGCATGTGCGCCTGAGCTATGCCGCCTCACGTGAGGCCCTGACCGAGGGGCTGGAACGTCTCGGAACGTTCGTCGAATCGCTGTGAACGGCGCGGCAGCCGGTGTGATTGTTGTACAGTAGTCGAGTTTGTGTGATGTTCGGCTGGCCTCACGGTGTTGGTTGCCGGCCGAACGACTCGCCATGGTGGCGCACGGCTGGCTGATTGCGATGGTCGGCCCGTTGTTCGGCCATCACGGGTTAGGTAAGGTCAGGAATAGGAATCATGGTCAATCTGCGTTCGCATACCACGCGACTTGGTGTGCTTGATATCGGTTCGAACACTATCCACATGCTTATCGTCGACGCCGCCCCCGGCGCTCGCCCTGACCCCGAGGCCAGCACCAAATCCACAGTGCGCCTGATGAAGTATTTAAAGGACGACGGCTCAATCAAGAAGTCCGGCATCGAGGCGATTCTGGAAGCCGTGTCCCAGTGCATGCGGCTGGCCGAGGAATACGAAATCACCCAGCTGCTGGTTATGGCCACCTCCGCCCTGCGCGAGGCGCCGAACGGCAACAAAGTGATTCACAAGATCGAGGAACTGATTGGTCAGGGCGTCACTGTGCTGTCTGGCACGGATGAGGCTCGCCTGACCTTCCTGGCCGCCCGCCGTTGGTATGGTTGGGATGCCGGCCGACTGCTGGTGCTGGACATCGGCGGCGGTTCGCTCGAAGTGGCGATGGGCTCCGACGAAGAGCCGACCGTAGCGCTTTCCGCCCCGGCTGGCGCGGGCCGCGTCACCACTGAATTTCTGCCTTCCGGCATGGCCACGCCCGACGAGTTGGAAGACGTGCGTAAGAACGTGCGCAAGATTCTGGAGCCGATGGTCAAGGTTTTCCCGCAATCCAAGCACCCGAATCATGCAGTTGGCACCTCCAAGACCTTCCGCTCGCTGGCTCGCCTGTGCGGTGCGGTGATGCGTGCGCCGGGCCGCGAAGATTCATGGATTATGACTCGTGAGCAGTTGGAAGACTGGATTCCTCGTTTGGCGGCGATCGCGCCTGAGCAGCGCGTGGCTTTGCCCGGCATCACGCCTGAACGCACGATGCAGATTGTGGGCGGCGGCGTGGTGGCCGACGAGATCATGAAGGCCCTGAATATTCAGGAAGTCGAGATCTGCCCGTGGGCGCTGCGTGAAGGCGCGATTTTGCGCTGGCTCGACCAATTCGGCCGCACCCGCCTCGGTTTCTAGTCCTATTGAGGGGAATCACCCAACCGCCACGGTAGCCAACAATGCCGCATGATCAGAGCCCTCGACTTTGACCACCTTGCATTGTCCGGCCTTCATGCCCTGATCAAGCACCACGTGGTCAATACCGGCGAACATTGGCACAGCCGCACGTTCGTGGGCCATGAGAACGTAAACCCATGTCCGGATTCACGTGCGGCATCCACGAACCGGTCGCCAAGAAAATCACGGAATGGCGTGTGATCGTAAGTGGCGTTGAAATCGCCCATGAAAATATACCGTGTATCCGTATGCTCGCGCATCAGACCCAACTCATCCAGCGATCGCTTCCACTGCCGCCAGTAGCCGGGTACGGGAGCGGTGGTGTGCACGGATACGAATCGAATCTGCTGGCCACCCATATCCACCGTGCCGCCGGGCATGAATGAGGCGCTGGAATTCACGTCATCGTCGGTCGGATCGGCAAGTGGCGTGGCCGACCAGAGGCCGTTACCGAATACGCCGTCAGACGATGAGACCTGCGCATACGGCAGATAATGCTCAATACCAGCCTCATTGAGTTTTTTGACGAAATCCTCGGTGGTCTCCTGCAAAGCAAGCACTTCGACGCGCTGATCGCGAACCAGCTCGACGATGGCTTGCGGGTCGGCCTGCCCCTTATACACATTGAAGGTCATGACGCGCGCGCAGGCATCGCTGGTGTTGGGGGAGGCTGCGGCCACGGCGTTCTGCGCGGCTTGGGGGAGTGGATCGGTCGAGTAGAAGAACGGATATTGCCAATAGCCATTGCATGCGATTGCGGCGATGGCGATTAGTGCGGCAAGGATACGCCGCGACACGATGGCCAACAGCAGGGCAATCAAGCCAAGCAACGTGAACCATGGCGTTGCCGATACCACAATCGGCGCAAATGGCAGTTCCTGTAAATCGGCAGGCAGCGCGCGGGCGGCAGCGCCGGCAAGGGCAAGAAGCGCGAACATCGTGGCGAGAAAACCAAGCAGACGATGCCGTTTGTGTGGCTTCACGGCAGACTTGGATACTGGGCGTGCCGTGGCTCTGGCAGAGCGTGGCTTGGCAGCGGCGCGAGCTCGTACGCTTGCGCCTGTGGTAGTACTCCGTGCCTTTGCCATGCTGCCCTTTCCTCCGGCTTGTTTACTGTTACTTTGCTTTTCGTGCGATTTGCCACTGTACCGTGTACGGCTTGTCTTTCAGTGTCTTTTCGCCGTGCGCAAGAGCAGTTCGCACCAAACTGGCACGAAAGACCGGGCCATGACCTGATGTCGGGTTCCTCCATGTGGCTTGCTCAGGTTGCCGGATGGCTTGCGCAAGCTGCCACGCGAACATGATGCGACTGGGCGTGTGGCCGTGTACAATGAAACGTCGTTGCCCGAGTAGCTCAGTGGATAGAGCACCGCTCTCCTAAAGCGGGTGTCGTCGGTTCGAATCCGATCTCGGGCACTTGGCTTCGGAAACATGACGGTATCTCAGCCTCTATTCATCGGTGATGAGCCATGGGCATTAGGCATGTGTAAACGTATAGGTTCCACTATCCATCATCCCGTCGTGTGAAACTATGCAAAGACATGTGGGGCTTCACGGTTGTCGTGAGGTCCATGGCTATCGAATACACGGAAGAGAAGCGGTTTACTGTTGAGCAGGTTGAGGCGCTGTTCAAGTCGGTAGGTTGGGAATCGGCGCAGTGGCCGGAACGGTTGTTCAAGGCATTGCAGCATTCGGATACGGTGATCAGCGCATGGGATGGCGGCCATTTGGTCGGCTTGGTTCGCGTGCTCGACGATACCGAAATGGTGGCCTATATGCATTGGGTGCTGGTAGATCCGGCATATCACGGGCAGCATATCGGCAGCCATCTCGTTGAACTGGTCAAGGCTAAGTATCGCGACTACTTCTTGCTGGAAGTCATGCCTGAGGAAAGCAAAAACGCACCGTTCTACCAGAAGCATGGCTTCCACCTGATGGACGATGGCCGCGCCATGCAAATCGTCAATCGCGGCTGACGGGCTGGCAGTGCGGACGGCGCAAGAGCGGCGGCATGCGCCAATCGTGGGCAACGTACGTATCGTTGACGGTTATCCCGTAGCAATGTTCACAATACGACCCCTTGTCCATACAGTGAAAATAACGGCTGACGTTCGACGTTGCTGCGCTATGACTAGAGACCATGAGTGAAGACAAACAGTATGACTTCTATGTGGCCGGTCCGTTCTTTGATCCTGAACAAACGGCAAGTATGGAACGTTTGGAAAAGATATTGGAAGACCATGGCAAGGTACTGTTCAAGCCGCGGTTTGTCAGCCAGATCGAAGAAGTAGGCCCTGAAGGATGCTTTGCGGACGATATCCATGGCATTAATGCTGCTAAAGCCGTGGTCGCCAATCTTATGGACGAGGACCCGGCACGATGTTCGAAATCGGATATGCGCATGCGCTGGGAATCCCGGTGTACGGCTATTTCGAAAACCTTACGCCAATGGATCGTGTCAATCTGATGATTGCGCAAGCGGTCGAACTGGTGTTCGTCGGTCCTGATGATGTGGCGAAATACTTGGAAACCGGCGAGCATACGGAAGTCGATTACATCCAGTTCTAAACAGCTCTAACAGGTTCTCTGCAAGCAGGGTTGGCGGCGTTCTCGTACATAGTCATGTACGGGAACGCCGCAGTGGTATAGGGATATTCCAACAAGCGGCATAATGGGGTCGTGGGAAAACCAGTCGGATACAAGTGAAGTGTCTGAATTTCGTAAGGAGTGCCGTTATGAGTAACCACAATCCCATGAATATTGCCACCGACTTTGCCAAGCACGGAGGAACCGCTCGCAAAGTTGTTGCTTTGACCGATAAAGGTCCGTTGAATGGCTTTAAGAAATTCCTGTCGCGCGGATCGATGATTGATATGGCGGTAGGTGTGGTGATGGGCTCTGCCGTTACCGCTGTGGTCAATTCCATCGTCGACAATCTCATCAGTCCATTAATCGGCATGATTGGCGGCGTACCGGATCTTTCCGGACTGCTGACCATCACGTTCAACAACTCGACTGTTTCATTTGGTGCGATTCTTAACGCGCTGATTAACTTCCTGCTTGTTGGCGTGGCGGTGTATTTCTGCGTGATTTTGCCGATTAATAAGCTTCGTGATCTCACTGCTGCCAGGATGAGGCTGACGCTGAAGAACAGGGGCCTAGCGTTGAAGAGCAGACTCTCGCCACGCTGCAGGAGATTCGCGACGAGCTGAAAAAGGCCAATAACTCCGCCGAGTAATCTGCTGAATGTACGGTGCGACAGATTTACCTGGTTTGCCCGAAATAACGGATTGCCGGGGCCATTTGGTCTGGACAATCCGTTGTTTCGCGCGTGTTTTGTAGCATCCGTGGAGTTACATGGGGAGTATGACTGAAAACATCGCTGATAAGGCCATAAACGATACTCGTATCGTCAAGCAGTTCACCAATCCCGTCAAGGAGCCGATTGACAGCGACATCAACCTGTTCGATCTGCTCGATAACCGCGCCAAGCGCGATCCCGAAGGTGCCATGATCGAATACAAGGGCGATGATGGCACTTGGCACCCGTACAGCGCCCAAGTATTCCGTGACATGGTCATCGACTTGGCCAAGGGCCTGGTCGGACTTGGTGTCAACAAGGGCGATTCAGTCGCCATCGTCTCGCGCACCCGCTGGGAATGGACCGCGCTGGATATGGCGATCATGTCCATCGGCGCGCTCACCGTGCCGGTGTACGAGACCAACTCCGCCAGCCAGGTCAGCTGGATTTTCAACGATTCCAAAGTCACGCTCGCCATCGCCGAAGATGACGGGCAGCGTGACAAGATCGAATCCGTGCGCGATGAGGTGCCCACCCTGCGCAACGTGTTCGTAATCGAGGCCGGCGGTCTGAACGCCATCAAGACCTACGGCGAAAGCGTCACCGACGCCGAATTCTGGGAATACAAGGAAGCCTCCCACGGCGACGACCGCGCCACCATCGTCTACACATCCGGCTCTACAGGCACCCCGAAGGCGTGGAACTGACCCACCGCAACTTCGCCTTCCTGGTGCTTTCCGCGCTGCAGTACATGCCTCGTGCCGGCGCATGGCCCAACCGCCGTCTGCTGCTGTTCCTGCCCCTGAGCCATGTGTTCGCCCGATTCCTGGAATTCTTCAGTTTTGGCGGCACGATTTCGCTGGCCTTGAGCTCCAATATGAAGACGATGGTCAAGGACTTCGAGACCTTCGGCCCCACGCTGCTGCTTGCCGTGCCGCGTGTGTACGAGAAGGTCTACAATGCCGCCTCCCAGCGCGCCGGCACCGGATTCGCTGGCAAGATGTTCATGCGCGCCGCCGAGAACGCGCGCGAATGGTCCAAGGCCGAGCAGAAGGGTGAGCAGCTGCCGATTGCCGGACGCATCGCCCACGCCTTCTACGAGCAGGTGGTGTACAAGAAGATTCGCACGATTTTCGGTCCGAACGCCGACTTCGCCATCACCGGCGGCGCTCCGATGGACTCCGAGCTTTCCCACTTCTTCAACGGCATCGGCATGCCGGTGCTGGAAGGCTACGGCATGACCGAAACCTGCGGCCCGGTGTGTGTGAGCTTGCCAGAGGACAACCGCATCGGCACCATCGGCATGCGATGTGCGGTATCACTGCGGGCATCGCCGAGGACGGCGAGCTGGTGGTCAAAGGACCGCTGGTGTGCAAGGGCTACCACAACAACCCTGGGGTCACTGCCCAGCAGATCACTGATGGCTGGCTGCACACCGGCGATCTGGGCGATATCTCCGAAGATGCTTCATCTCCATCACCGGCCGTAAGAAAGACCTCATCATCACCGCTGGTGGCAAGAATGTGTCGCCGGGTCTGCTTGAGCTTCCGTGATGACCTCGCCTGTGGTCAACCAGTGCTTGGTTATTGGTGATAAGAAGCCGTTCGTGGCCGCTCTGGTCACGCTGGATCTGGCGGATGCCAACAATTGGCTGGAATCCCAGGGCGCCAAACCGGAACCCGATCTGGCCTCGCTGGCCAAGAACGCCATCGTTCACGCTGAGGTGGAGCGTGCGGTGAACGCCGCCAACGAGGGCGTTTCCCGCGCCGAGTCGATTCGTAAGTTCGAGATTCTGCCAGACGAATTCACCGAGGCCAACGGCATGCTGACCCCGAGCCTGAAGACCCGTCGCGCGCAAATCGTTGAGCACTATCGCGAGCTCATTGACGACGTGATCTACGTGCCGTTGAAGAAGTAGCTATCAACTCCCTCTGATCCAAAAATAAGCTCTCTCTGACGAGGGAACTGTCAGCCGCAGGCTGACTGGGAGAGACCGCGGCTGGCCCGCGAAACAACAAGGCCGGGTGCGACTTGCACCGGCCTCAGCTTATTCAGTCCAAAATCGCCGAAACATAATCGGCGGCGGCCTGATCCAGCTCCGCATCGCCGATGGTGGCGGTGCCCTGCACCAGGAACGGCTCAGCATAGTTCATGCCGATCTTGTACGCCACGACCTCAAACGGGCTCAGCAGCTCCTCCATGGTGTGGCTGTACTCGCCGTCCTTGCGGTACTTGGCGGCGTCGGAACCAGTGGTGACCACCAGTTTGAGCTCCTTGCCCTTGAGTGCGTGGCTCCACCGTAGGCCCAGCCGGCGGTGATGACCTCGTCTTCCCATTCCTTGAGTAGCGCGGGGGAGGAGTACCAATAGAACGGGAACTGAAGGATTACGCGGTCGGCAGCCTCCAGCAGCTCGTGCTCCGTGTCGGCGTTGACGGAGAAGTTCGGGTATTCGGCGTATTCGTCGCGCACGATGATGTCGTCCTCGCCCTGTGCGGCGAGTTCGGCGAGCAGGCGGGCGTTCGCGCGCGAGCCGTCCTTAAGATGCGGATGGAATACAAGAATCAACGTTGACATGGGATTTCCCTTCTATAAACTGCTGCCAATGTGGCCTAATCACCACTATCGTATGCCGGGAAGCAGAACTCAGTCCAGTCCGGACTCGGGTGCGAGCCGCGGGATGCCGCGCCGGGAGGCAACTCAGTCGAGGTTGGACTGCGTGCCTGCGGTGGCTTCGTTGGCGGCTTGCTCGGCTTGTGCTTGGTCGAGCTTGGCACGGACGTCGTTGAGCAGACCCTGGGCGCGCTTAGCCAAGGCCTCGCCGATCTCCCATTGACGCATCGACTGGTCAAGATTGAGGCCGCCGGTTTCCAGTGCCTGGACAGCCTGAATCAGCTTGTCGCGCGCCTCCTCATATGGCATCTGGGCGATGAGCTCGCGTTCCTTGTCCGTCAGGGACGTGGCGGGGGTGTTCTTGTCGGTGGATGTGGCGTTTTCGGTCATGATGTTCTCCTTATATATACGGTATATATGCGTGGCTGCGTATGGCGTGTCACGCGGTTGCGGATGTAGTGGTTGCGGTAATGACACCCTTCTTCAAGGTGACGGTGATGCCATCCCCAAGGCTTACCTGCGAAGCATCGTCTAGTACGTGGCCATCGGCGGACTGCACCACCGCATAGCCTCGGTTCAACGTGGATTGCGGGCTGAGTGCGGTCAGTGAGGCGTGAGCTCGCTCGACGGTGAGCTGGGCATCGTCCACGATGCGTCGCAGCCCGATATCGAGCCGTTGCAACGAGTCGTCAATTAAGCGCTGATGAGGCTCAAGCATGGTGTGCGGCTGTGTCAGGCTCGGGCGGTTCGCATATCCCTCGATAAGTCGAATCTCGTTCTCCACGCGCGAACGGACCCGCAGTCGCATACGGTCGATGGCACCTTCGATGAGCTGCGACTGCTCACGCACATCCGGCACCACGCGCTTGGCCGCATCGGTAGGGGTGGAGGCGCGCAGATCGGCGACCAGATCCAGCAATGTCCAGTCATCCTCATGCCCGATGGAGGAGATTAATGGTGTAGTGCAGGCATACGCCGCACGAACCACACGCTCATCCGAGAAACCGATGAGATCCTCAAACGAGCCGCCGCCACGGGCCACGATGATCACATCCACGCTCGGGTCGGCATCGAGTTGTGCAATGGCCTGAACCACCTCGGCCGGGCATTGCTCGCCCTGAACATGCACATGGACCACCTTGAAGGTTACGGAAGGCCAACGAAGGTTCACATTGGTGATCACATCGCCTTCCGCACGTGCCTGAGGTGCGCAAATCAGGCCAATAGTCTTCGGAAACTCCGGGAGAGGCAGTTTGTGATCGGCGTCGAACAGGCCCTCGCCCTTAAGCTGCTTGCGCAATTCGTCGATCATGGCCTTGAGGCTGCCACCGGCTCCGACCTTGAGAATCGTGTCCCCGCGCAACGACAGCGAAGTGCGCTTCATCCACAGGTTCGGTTTGCGTGAATCACCACGCGGTCGCCTGAACGAACTGGCTGGCCGCGGCCGCGAACCTGCCGAAGCCATTGACTTCCATGGCGATATCCTCGAAGTCGTCGCGCAGCGTGATGTAGGCCGAGCCGGCGCGACGGGTATTGATCTGCGTGATCTGGCCGGTGACCCACGCGGACGGCCATCGTTCCACGGCACCGTAGAACTTCTGGCTCAGCACGCTTACCGGCCACGGATTTTGCGCGGTGGTTTCAGCGGCGCGTGCAGGCAGCTGATCGATAGGGCGAGGCTCATTCGGCAGATTGATGGCGCCCCGATCGGGCGCGAAAGTGCCTTGACCCGGCTCAAAGCCAGACGAGGCCAGTGAAGCGGCGGTCGGTGGACGGCCGGTAGATGAGTAGCCCATTGCAGTAGTCATGCACTCCACTATAAGTGCGTTGGTTGATGACGGTAAAAATTTACCGTCGCCTGAAAACGGTGTGATGATGAATGCAAGAACCGTACGAAGCGATGTATCAGCCGATGATGGAGATGGTCTGGTGCATCAGAAGAAAGGAGTCATTATGGCGAAGAAACGGGTGCTATGAAGAGGAGTGAGATATGCGTTGCACTGACGATTGAGAGTCGTCAGTGAGCTCGCTGTGCGACACGCGAGCAGAAAACAGTTACGCTAATCACACACTTGTAGTTTTGGCGAAAAATAGCCGAAAAACCCTATAAATAGTTCGACACACCACTGTTGAGCACTAGATATAGGGGTGGGGATGCCGTATTCTTCTAGAGGTTCAAGAAAACGATATCAATGTAATTTCGTGTGGCCCACGTCGAGTGCGGCCAAAATGCGGAACTCAGGAGAGTGTTCGCCTTATAGGAAAGGGGTGCCCGATGGGCGCACAGGTGCTGGAGGAAACCGTCACCGATAACGAGACCAAGGTGGCCGCCAAGGCCTCCACCGTGCTCGTTGAGAAGCGTGATGGTCGTGTGGTCGACTTCGACCCCATCAACATCATCTCTGCGGTCAAGTCTGCTTTCGGCGACCTGAACAAGGAAGTCGGCCCCGAAGAAGATGCCATGATCCGTGGTTTCGCCAACCAAGTCGAAGGCGAAATCAAGGGGCGTTACACCGGCCCCGCCAAAATCGAGGACATCCAGAATCTCGTGGAGCACGCCCTCATTGACGCCCACCTGTACGATGTGGCTCGCGCCTACACCAATTACCGTCTCGACAAAGACATTCAGCGTGCCAAGGCCACTGATGTCAACGAGGCCGTTGCTCGCTTCATTAATCATGACCCGACCCTGATTCACGAGAACGCGAACAAGGATTCCAACGTCTACTCCACCCAGCGTGATCTGCTGGCCGGTGCCGTGTCCAAGGCCGCCGCGTTCAACATGCTGCCGCCGGCGGTGTCCAACGCCCACATGAAGGGCGACATTCACTTCCACGATGCCGACTATTCGCCGTTCACTGCCCAGTCCAACTGCTCCTTGCCGAACTTCTGGGACATGTTGGCCAATGGCTTCACTCTTGGCAACGCTCCGATGGCTTCCCCGAAGTCCATCGCCATTGCGGCCACCCAGATTACCCAGATCATGAAGGACGTGGCCTCCAGCCAGTATGGTGGCCAGACCGCCAACCGTGCCGACGAGCATCTTGCCCAGTATGCCAAGAAGGATTACGAGAAGTTCCTTGAGGAAGCTCGTGAGACCATCCCCGACGGCATGCCGGTTGAATTCGCCCGTCGTCAGGTCGAGAGCGCCAAGAAGAACGAGCCCGCCAAGCTGCATTTCGGTTCCCGTGAACCGCTGCCGATGGACACCCCGTTCCACACCGACGTTGACGAACTTGAGCAAGAGCGTGAAATCCTCGCCAAGATTCGTACCCGCAAGGCCATCTATGATGCCATGCAGACCATGGAATACCAGATCAACTCCAACCGTGTGTCCAACGGCCAGACCCCGTTCGTGACTGTCGGCTTTGGTCTCGGCACCGACTGGTTCTCTCGTGAAGTGCAGCGCGCAATCCTGCTGAACCGTATTCGCGGCCTCGGCAAGGAACACCACACCGCCATCTTCCCGAAGCTCGTCTTTACTGTGAAGCACGGCGTGAACGCGACCCGGGTGACCCGAACTACGATCTGAAGCAGCTTGCCCTCGAGTCCGCCACCAAGCGCATGTACCCGGATGTGGTGTTCTACGAGAACATCGTCAAGATCACAGGCTCCTTCAAGGCTCCGATGGGTTGCCGCTCCTTCCTGCAGGGTTGGATCAACCCGGAGACCGGCAAGGATGAAGAAGACGGCCGTATGAACCTCGGCGTGGTCACCGTCAACGTGCCGCGTATCGCCATCGAATCCCACGGTGACAAGGCTCGCTTCTGGAAGCTGTTCGACGAGCGTATGGAAGTCGCCCATCAGGCCCTCCAGTTCCGCATCATGCGCTGCAAGGAAGCCACCCCGGTCAACGCCCCGACCCTGTTCCGCTTTGGTGCGTTTGGTCGTCTTGGTGCCAACGACAACGTGGACCAGCTGTTCAAGAACGAGCGTGCCACCGTGTCGCTCGGCTACATCGGCCTTGCCGAGACCACTGCGGTCTTCTATGGCAAGAACTGGATTCGCGACCACGGCTGGGATCCGGAAGGCAAGGAGTTCGCGCTGTCCATCGTCAAGCGCATGAACGAGCTGTGCAAGCAGTGGAGCAAAGCGGAGGGTTACCACTATTCCGTGTACTCCACTCCGGCTGAATCCCTGACCGACCGCTTCAACCGCATGGACCGTGAAAAGTTCGGCCGTATCGAAGGCGTGACTGATCACGACTTCTACACCAACTCCTTCCACTACCCGGTGTGGTTGCAGCCCACTCCGATGGAGAAGCTCAGCTACGAGAAGGACTTCCCGTACTACGCTTCCGGCGGCTTCATCAACTACTGCGAGTACCCGTGCCTGCAGGACAACCCGAGGCGCTCGAAGCCGTGTGGGATTACGCCTACAACATCGGCATCGGCTACCTGGGTACCAACACCCCGATCGACCACTGCTTCGTGTGCGGCTTCCAGGGCGACTTCGAGCCGACCGAGGAAGGCTTCAAGTGCCCGGAGTGCGGTAACTCCAACCCGGACAAGTGCAACGTCACCAAGCGCACCTGCGGCTATCTCGGCAGCCCGGTCCAGCGCCCGATGGTGCACGGCCGTCACGAGGAAATTGCCCACCGAGTCAAGCACATGAGCGGCGAAACCGGTCGTGTGACGCTGGATGACGGAACCACTCGCGAGTGGTTCGAAGAGACCAAGTAGGTTTATACTTGCTCCCGCTGACGGGAGCTGTAGAGCGTAAGCGAGACTGAGGCGGTCATCCTTTATGGTGTTGACCACCCTCAGTCCGTCTGATGACGGACAGCTCCCGCCAGCGGGAGCTAATGCTTTCCGTAAGGAGGGAATCATGCCGGAGCTGCATACGACCAAGCCCGAACCCAAGCGCCATGACTTTGCGGCCGGCGAGACCGGGCGTGGCCCCTCCGTACCCTCCAACGGTCTTGCCAACGATCCGAAAGCCGGTCAATGGGATGGCCGGCGCATGTCCAAGCGGATGATCGCCGACTACAAAACCTTCATTGTCACCGACGGAGAAGGCGTGCGCAACTCCCTTTACGTCTCCGGTTGCCCCTTCCACTGCGTCGACTGCTTCAACGCCTCCATCTGGGATTTCCAAGCCGGCCACGAATACACGCAAAAACTTGAAGACAAAATCATCGAAGATCTGAAAGCCCCATGGGTGCAAGGCATTACGTTCCTTGGCGGCGAGCCATTCCTCAACACTCCCGTGCTGGTGCCGCTCGCACAACGTATCCGCCAGGAATTCGGTCATACCAAAGATATCTGGTCGTGGACCGGCTACACATGGGAAGAACTCATGCGCCCCGGAGAAACCCCAGACAAGCTTGAATTGCTACATCTCATCGACATTCTCGTCGACGGCCGCTACCTCAGAGACCAGAAGGACTCGCTGCTGCAATTCCGCGGCTCCAGAAACCAGCGCATCCTCGATGTGCCCAAGTCTCTGGAAGCCGGCGAACCGGTCATCTGGGCCAAGCTCCACGATCAAGAACGAGATATCCCCGAAATCTATTTGAAAGACCGCGAAGCCGGCGAAGGCCAACAGGCCTCGTAGTAGCAGTTCTGGAATGCCGCACTCAGCAATATCGTTGGAACTGTTGGGAAAAGGCCTTCCCGTGAGCGAAATCGCCTCGCCTCGTGCCATGTTGGGCAGGTGGTCGGACTAATATTCCATAAGAAGTAGCCGGGCGAAGCCGTCCGCAGGGTATCTGCCAGCCGTCCCGAAACGGTTCATGATGCCTCAAAGCGTGCACTCCCGGAAGTCGGAATTAAGAGGAACACATGGTTGACATCGCCACTGACGCGAGCGTAAAGCCCGCTTCACACCCGAAGCCCCTGCGTGTGGGATTGGACATCGGTTCCACCACCGTCAAGGCCGTGGTGCTTGATCAGTCCGATTCCCTGAAAGACACCCTATTTTCCGATTACCGACGTCACCATGCCAATGTGCGTGCCACCGTTGCCGGTCTGCTCGCGGACATCCATAAAAAGCTCGTGGAACTAGGTCGAGGCGATGAACCGATTCGCCTGTCTATCACCGGTTCCGGCGGTCTGGCGCTTGCTGACAATCTGCATGTGCCTTTCATTCAGGAGGTCATCGCCGAAACCGAGGCAATCGACAAGGAATACCCGCAGGCCGATGTCATCATCGAGCTCGGCGGCGAGGACGCCAAAATCACCTACCTGAAACCCACGCCCGAACAGCGCATGAACGGTTCGTGCGCAGGTGGTACCGGCGCGTTCATTGACCAGATGTCCACACTGCTCGACACCGACGCCGCCGGCCTCAACGAGATGGCCAAGAGCTACGAGAACCTGTATCCAATCGCCTCGCGTTGTGGTGTGTTCGCCAAAACCGATTTGCAGCCGCTCATCAATGATGGTGCCGCCAAGCCCGATTTGGCCGCCTCCATCTTCACCGCAGTGGCCACGCAGACCATCGCCGGCCTGGCTTCCGGACGCCCGATCCACGGTACCGTCATCTTCCTCGGCGGCCCGCTGTTCTTCATGTCCGAACTGCGCGCCGCTTCCAGCGTGCCCTTGAAGGCAAGGTCGACGAGTTCATCGTGCCGACCGACGCCACCTGTATGTGGCCTACGGTTCGGCATTGCAGGCCGACATGGATTCCGACGATCAGGGCCACCATTTCGAGGCCTACACCTGCGACGAAATCCTGAAGCGTTTGGACGAGCTGAAGAACCTGCCCTCCAACACGCCCACCATGCCGCCGCTGTTTCCCACCGAGCCGACCGCGAGGACTTCAACAAGCGCCACCATAAGGAACACATCCACATCGGCACCCTCGAAGGCGCGCATGGCCCGCACTTCCTGGGCATCGACGCCGGTTCCACCACCATCAAGGCCACGCTCGTCAACGACGACCGTGAAATCGTCTGGTCCAGCTACGCCAACAACGAAGGCAGCCCGCTGACCGCCGCCATCAACATCGTCAAGAAGATTCAGTCTGAGCTGCCCGAAGGCGCGTGGATCGCACGCTCCTGCGCTACCGGATACGGCGAAGGCCTCATCACCACCGGACTGCACTTGGACGAGGGCGTGGTGGAGACCATGGCCCACTATCGTGCGCCGAAATGGTCAGCCCCGGCGTCACCGCCGTCATCGACATCGGCGGCCAGGATATGAAGTACTTGGCCATCACCGATGGCGTTATCGATTCAATCGCCGTCAACGAGGCCTGCTCGTCCGGCTGTGGTTCGTTCCTGCAGACCTTCGCCATGTCCATGGGCCTGACGATTCAGGAATTCACGCAAAAGGCTCTGGCTTCCACCCATCCGGTGGACCTCGGTTCGCGTTGCACCGTGTTCATGAACTCCTCGGTCAAGCAGGCGCAGAAGGAAGGCGCCTCCATCGAGGACATCGCTGCCGGCCTGTGCTACTCCGTGGTGCGCAACGCCCTGTACAAGGTCATCAAGCTGCGCGATTCCGGCGAACTCGGCGACACTGTGGTGGTCCAGGGCGGTACGTTCCTCAACGACGCGTGCTGCGCGCGTTCGAACTGCTCACCGAACGCGAAGTCACCCGACCGAACATCGCCGGCCTCATGGGCGCGTTCGGCGCGGCCCTCACCGCCCGCATGCACTATCAGGATGAGGCCGACCACTTGGATGTGGTGGTTAAGGCCGATGGGTCCGAGGAACAGTCCGAGGCTGAGCCCGCACCCAAGTCCGGGCCCAAGGCCGCAGCCTTCAAGAAGACCGAGCCGGCCAAGCCTGAGGTCCATGTCGTTGTCGTGGACGGCGTGGCCCACACCGCCAGCTCCATCCTGACCGGCGAAGCGCTCGACAACATGAGCATGACCACCGAGCGTGACGTGTGCAAGCTGTGCCAGAACCACTGCAAGCTCACCATCACCACGTTCTCCGACGGCTCCCGCTTCGTGACCGGCAACCGTTGCGAACGCGGCGGCGATGCCAAGAAGAAACGCTCCGACCGTCCGAACCTGTACGACTACAAGTACAAGCGCTGCTTCGCCTACCGCCGCCTCACCGACAAGAACGCCACCCGAGGCGAGATTGGCATTCCGCGCGCGCTCAACATGTACGAGAACTACCCGTTCTGGTTCACGCTGCTCACCTCGCTCGGTTTCAAGGTGATGATCTCCGGCCGTTCCAGCCACGAACTGTTCGAAACCGGCATCGAATCGATCGCCTCCGAGAACATCTGCTACCCGGCCAAGCTCGTGCACGGCCATATCAAGTGGCTGCTCGACAAGGGCGTCAAGACCATCTTCTACCCGTGCGTGAGCTACGAGGAGAACCTCGTGCCCAACACGGACAACCACTACAACTGCCCGGTCGTGGCCAACTATCCGCTCGTCGTCGGCGCCAACATGCCTGAGCTGCGCGAGGATGACGTGCGTTACATGCACCCGTACTTCAACCTTGCCAACCATGAGCTCATGGTTGACCGCATCGTCGAAGAGTTTGCGTGGGCCAACGTGACCCGCGAAGAGGCCGAAACCGCGGTCAAGGCCGCCTATGCCGAAGACAAGGTCTTCAAGCATGACGTGCAGCAGGAAGGTTTGACCGCGCTTGCCTATATGAAAGAGCACAACTGCCGAGGCATCGTGCTCGCCGGCCGTCCCTACCACATCGACCCCGAAATCAACCACGGCATCCCCGAAACCATCTGCTCGCTCGGCATGGTGGTACTCTCCGAGGATTCCATCTGCGAATTGCAGCCGGGGGAGAAGCTCAACCTCACCGAATTCCTTTCCGAGGGCGAGGCCGATCCGCGTTCCAAGAACGCGCCGGATTCCGCCACGTGGGAGACCGCACGGTCACCAAGATGCCGTTGCGCGTCACTAACCAGTGGGCCTACCACTCCCGCCTGTACGCGGCCGCACACTTCGTGGCCTTGTATCCGGGCCTCGAGCTTGTGCAGCTCAATTCCTTCGGTTGCGGCCTCGACGCCATCACCACTGATCAGGTGGCCGAGATTCTGGCCGACAAGGCGGACGTGTACACGCTGCTCAAGATTGACGAGGTCTCCAACCTGGGTGCAGCCAAGATTCGACTGCGCTCGCTCAAGGCCGCCGTCGAGGAACGAGAAGCCAATAAGGCTCGTGAAGAAGCTGCTGCCAAGGCCTTGGAAGACAAGCAGGCCGCCGCCGAACGTGCCGCTGAAGAGGCCAAGGTCAAGGCCGAGTCCGATCTTGAAGCGGCCAAGGCCGTACTTGCTGAAGCGCAGGCCGCCGTTGAAGCCGCGCAGAAGAAGGTCGATGCCGAAGCCAAGGCCGTGCAGGAGGCCGCCAAGACGGCACAATCTGCACAGTCTGCGTCCGTACAGGGTCCCAAGCCCACCGGCTTCCGCAGGACCGGTTCCACCGCGCCGACTCCAGCCGTCAGATTCTGCTCGATACGACCATGGCCGCCAACCCGAATCTCACCAAGTCGATGCGTGAGGCCTCCAAGCGTGCCGCCGAACGCGACCTACAGGCCGCAGTCGCCCACAAGAATGGCACTTCGGACGGCACCACCGGCGTGGCGAACGCCAAGAATGCCAAGAAGTCCGGCCACAACAACGCCACCATGTCCCGATACGCGCATCGTGAGAAGTTCGTCAAGGACATGAAGAAGAACTATACGATTGTTGGCCCTCAGATGAGCCGATTCATATGTCCTTGGTCGAAGCGGTGATTCGTTCCGGTGGGTACAAGTTCGACATCCTGAAGCACGCGAGCCGTGGCGATGTGGAAACCGGCCTCAAATACGTGAACAATGACGCCTGCTACCCGGCCATCATGGTCGTCGGCCAGCTCATCGACGCGATTCTGGAAGGCAAATACGATCCCGACCATGTAGCGCTCGCCATCACCCAGACCGGCGGCATGTGCCGTGCGACCAACTACTTCGGCCTGATCCGCAAGGCTTTGGTCGATGCCGGCTATCCGCAGATTCCGGTCATCGCCATCTCTACCCAGGGCCTCGAAGATAACCCCGGCTTCAAGGCCACCCCGCCCCTGCTGCACCGTGCCATCAAGGCGCTGATTCTGGGCGACTTGCTCATGAAGTGCCTCTACCGCGTACGCCCGTATGAGGTGGAGAAAGGTTCGGCCAACAAGCTGTACGAGCTGTGGGACACCATCGTGCGTGAGACCATCGAGCATCACGGCTATTCCAAGACCGCAGCCAAGACGCCGAGCATCAAGAAGGGCTATCTGCCGTATAACGTGCTGGCCAAGGAGATCGTGAAATCCTTTGATGCATTGCCGCTGCGTGATATTCCGCGCAAGGTGCGTGTCGGCGTGGTCGGCGAGATTCTTGTCAAGTACCAGCCGGATGCGAACAACCATGTGTCGACGTCATCGAATCCCAGGATTGCGAGGCCGTAGTGCCCGGCATCATGGAATTCATGACCACCCGCCCCTACATCACCGACTGGAACGAGAAGAACCTCGCATGGGTGGCAACAAGACGCTCTACGCCTTG
>ENA-OQHA01000229-OQHA01000229.1-human-gut-metagenome-genome-assembly--contig:-NODE-229-length-30276-cov-6.170851_pt1 | contig 30276 bp, 33 predicted proteins | sample MGYA00242558_ERZ504707 | MGnify/ENA primary metagenome ERZ504707 (study PRJEB26092, sample SAMD00036197) | human gut metagenome | host: Homo sapiens | study: EMG produced TPA metagenomics assembly of...
CAGACTGGTCTCATCGCCGGAAATGCCGAAATCACGGCCCCAATATTCGACTTGCGGCATCTCTTTTCCGGCGTCTTCAGCACGACGCAGACGCCATCGCGGCGCAGCACGACATGTGGTCCCTGATCAAACATCATTGTCTCCTTGGGCTGTTTCAAGCGGTTACCACGCAAAGGACTCGACCTCGCCATGAGCGCAATTGACTTTTACGGAAAACCAGTATATATTAAGCGCTTAAGTGGAGCAAATGGCGGCAAGCCATCACAGGCACCGCAGCAACGAGGCATCGCAGCGACGCAGGGAGGCGGAAGCAGGCATGGAATCGTCCACACCATACAAAGGCGGCGAAATCGACAGCCGGCAGGCCGAAGCCATCGACACACTCTCCTCGGCCAACGAATACCAAGGCCAATCACGCATCCAAACACTGCGGAAACTGCCATGGAACCGCAAATGGAAGTACTTCCGCGACCAGTTGCTGGCACGCACCGTGGTTATCGCGGCCATCGTCTGCGTGGTCGTATACATCGCCGTGCAGATCCTCGCACCCGCACCAGGGCCGAAACTGTACGTGGCGGTGTTCGACGATGCCGTCGGCCAGCAGGGGGCAGCAAGCCTGCAGTCGCAGGTCGCGAAACGGCTGGACCTGCCGGAAGGCCGCAAGGGCGGAGTGCTCGTCGACACCTATTTTCCAACGACGAGAACGGCATCAGCAAGCTGCAGACCATGATCGCCAATCATGAGATAGACGCGATCGTGGCCACGCCGAAGACCTTCAAGCAGCTGTCCGGCTACGGCTATCTGACCAATCTCGATTCGTCGCTGACCAAGCGGCAGCGCACGTTGCTTTCCGGCGATTTCGTCACGATGAAGGGCTTCAAGGATTCCGACGATCCCGATTTCGAAGGCGGCGGCAAAGGCAAGGCCGAGCCGTTCGGTCTTTCGATGACCGACTTCCGGCAGTGGAACCGGCTGAAATCAGCCAAGTCCAACGCACTCATCGGCATCGTGCGGGAATCGCCGAATCCCACAACCGCGCAACGGCTCATCGACTATCTCAGCGCATAGCGGTTCCGGCAACCGCCTGCACAGCACCACAAAAACCACCCACGGAGGAGACCATGGCCAGCATTTTCAGTCAGGACAATCCATTCAACGACTTCATGAGCACCGTCGGCGATATGGCGATGATCAGCATCGCCTGGACCATCTGCTCCATTCCCGTTGTGACGGTCGGCGCTTCGACCGCGGCGGCCTGCGAAGTGGCGCGCGAACTGCAAAGCGGCTCCTGCAAGGGCATCTTCCGCAGCTTCTGGGCGGCTTTCAAGCGCCGCTTCCCGACCACGCTTGCCCTGACGGCGGTAATCGCCGCGTTCTGCGGATTGGCGCTGTTCGACCTGTGGTACCTGTCGAGACAATCCACCGACACCGTAGCCGTCCTTTATGGCGTAACCATCGTGGTCATCGCGGTCGTCGGCTCGGCGCTGGCTTTCGTGCTGCCTTTGACCGGCCGCAGCAAGCTGAGCGTCGGCGAGCAGCTCACGCAATCCGCCCGGCTCGCCCTGGGCAAGCCACATATCGCCTTCGCCGCGCTTCTGCTGAACATCTGGCCGATCATCGTGGTGCTGATCGCGCCGGAGCAGACGCTGATGCTGGTGCCGCTGCTGTGGATATTCGTCGGCGCCGGAGCCAGCTTCTGGGTGCAGATGAATCTGATCCGCAAGACCTTCTCGCTCGACTAGATTCCGTCCGAATCCCGCGAATCCGCCCAAAATCCTTCACGCAACGCGAAAACACACGAAAACGCCGCACGGCCATATGGCCATGCGGCGTTTTCGCTTCATAGTTCCACGCCATCGCGCGATCAACGCGCAATCACCACGCGTTCATCGCCCAGCGGGAGCGGGACCAGTGGATTCGCGCGCACGCCGCTCGTACGGCTCCTCCATGATATGGCCGACCTTCTCACCGTCGATGAGCCTGAGCATCAGCCGTGCGGCCGTCTTGCCGGTGTCCACCACGTTGCGGCCCATGGCCGTCAGATTCGGATAGGCCGCGGTGCACATGAAGGAATCGTCCCAAGACATGAGCGACAATTCGTCAGGCACGGCGATGCCTTTCACGTTGGCCACGCCAAGACCGGCCAACGCCATCACGTCATTGTCGTAGATGATGGCGGTCGGACGCTCTCCGAAACCCAGCAGGCGATTGGTGGCCTCACGTCCGGATTCAGGCGTGTAGTCGGTATGCAGGCAGCGGTACCGTATGCCCAATTCGGCGGCCACGTCGGAGAACGCGGCGTCACGGATATACGAGTGGGCCAACGCCTCAGGACCGCCCACACGCGCGATATGCCGATGGCCGAGGTCATACAGATACTGCACCGCCTGACGCACAGCGTCGGCGTCGGCGCTGGACAGGCTCGGCAGGTTGCCGGCCACAGAAGCGTCGGAAATCGCAAGAACCGGCATTTCCGTATGCTGTTCCAGCAGCGCGACGCACGGATCGCCCAGTTCGACGTTGACCAGCAGCAGGCCGTCGACGTTGCCGGTGGCAATCCAGTCCTTGATAATCGCCAGCTTGGCATCCTCGCCTACCGCCATGCGAATCAGAATAGAATAATCATGCTTTTCCAGCTCGGCACCCAAGCCGGAGATCAGCTCCATCATGAAAGATTCGACGGACAGCAGCTCGGGATCGTAATCCAGCACCAAGCCGATGCGCTGCGTCTTCGCCTTGGCCAGCGCCTGGGCCGCGCCGTTCGGCTTCCAGCCCAATTCATGGGCCACCTGCAGCACCTTGGCACGGGTTCCCTCGGAGACTCCGGGTTTGCCGTTGAGGGCATACGAGACGGCGCTGCTGGAAACGCCTGACGCCTTGGCGACATCGAAAATCGTCACCTTGCTTTTTTGAACTGGCATACCCGCACCTTCTCTTTGCTGAAATCGAACTTAAACGGTTCACCTACATCATACAGCAAAGGCGCACCAACCCCCGCAGGAAGCCAGTGCTTACGGCACTTTGCTTCGTAGGGTCGGCGGCGCCTTCACTTAATTTTTCACTTAAGCGGAACCGTCATGCTGAAATGTTCAGCGGAATGCCCTCCTCATCCATCGTTCCGGAGGGCATTCCCCGGACAGCGGCCAAGACGTCACCACTCGCGTTTGAGATCGTTGGCACTGCGCAGCACGTTGGCCGCTGCGAACGCGGCCGGATCGGAGACCGCGTCGGTGGCGATGTGCAGCGTGACGCTCTCGCCGGCCAGCAGGGAGACCATGCCTTCGGTGACGGACGCTTGGCATCGACCTTGTCGACCATGCAGAACAGGTCGCGCACGTAGCTTCTGGCGGTAACCGTAAGCTCCACGCCGCCTTCAACGGCCTTGGCGGAGGTTTCGAACGCGTCGGCGGGAGCGGCGAGCTTCTGGTCGATGATCTCGGCCGGGTTGAAGACCACGCGGGCGAAGGCGTTGTCGGACGGGGTGGCCACGACCAGCTCATTGCCGGCGTCCCCATAGGAGACGATGTCCTCGTTGAGCGGCAGTCCGATATGGGAAACCGCGCCTAGCTCGACGTCATCGAAGCTTTGGGAAGCGAGCACCTCGCCGGACAGGTTCACGCGCTCGACCTTCCAGGAGCCCTTCCACGCCTTGCGGGTGTCGTTGAGCACGATCAGCTCGAAGTGGTCGTTGGCGGTCTTCACGCTTCCCAGCTGTGGGTCTCACGGTATTCCTCGGAGACGCGCGGCTGATGGTGGCCAGGTGCGGCGCGAAGAAGTCGCGGGACGCATACCAGACCGGCTTGCGGTGTCCGTTGAAATCGACCGCGGCCCAGGAGACGACCGGCCAGTCGTCGTTCAGCTGCCAAATCAGCGCGCCGGCGTTCACCGGCTCGAGGGAGCGCATGTGCTCCACGCCGAAGCGCATGGCCTGCGCCTGCTGCAGCTGGCATGCCCAGTGCCAGTCCTCGATATCGGCCCAGTTGTCGGTGGGGATCAGCCAGCTGTGCTCGCCGTCGGACGGCTTGCCGTTGACCACGCCGCCGAAACTCACGTCGTCGAGGTGGCCGGGGTGATGTGCGAGCGCATGCCGCGCGCCAGTTTGTAGTTGCCGCCGGAGGCTTCTGATGCACCAGCATCTGCTTGCCGAACGGTTCCAGCTTGCCGTCGTGCACGGCACCGGTGAGGGTGCTCCATGCCGGCGGAGCCTGGTAGCCGAATTCGTCGGCGAAGCGCGGGGTGTACTGCGCGTACACGGTGTAGTCGGCGCGGTTCCAAGCATCCCAGATGTGCATGGTGCCGTCGGTGTCGAGGTTGGCGCCCGTGAACTTGGTGAAGCTCATCGGGGAGCTCGGCAGGTAGGCGGAGCGGCTCGGATCGAGTTCGGCCAACAGGGACGGGAACAGTTCGGAATAGTAGTAGTCGCCCCACGGCTTCTCGCCGTATCCGTATGCGTTCGGCTTGCGGTCGTCGTCGCGCAGGGCCTGCTTGTAACCGCCCCACTCGGAGTAGGCCACGTAGTTCTCGTTGGAGCCGTTCCACACGATGAGGCTGGCATGTTCGGACAGGCGGGTGATGTGCTCGCGGGCCTCGGCCTCGACTTCGGCCTTGGTTTCGGCGTCCTCCGGATAGGCGGCGCAGGCCAGCATGAAGTCCTGCCACACCATGATGCCGTACTCGTCGCACAGGTCGTAGAACTCGTCGGACTCGTAGATGCCGCCGCCCCAGGCGCGCACCATATTGGAGTTGGATTCCACAAGATCGCGGATGCCGCGCTCGTAGTCGCGCTGGGAGACACGGGAGATGAAGGCGTCGTCGGGAATCCAGTTGTAGCCGTGCGCGTGCACCGGCACGTCGTTGACGTAGATCTGGAACGGACGGCCGATGTTGTCGGCACGGGTGTCCACATGCACGGTACGGAAGCCGACATGGCCGTTCCAGAACGCTTCCTTGGCATCACCGGCGGTGACGTCGACATCGTACAACGGTTGGTCGCCGTAGCGACGGGCCACCACAGCTTCGCTTCCGGCACGGCGATCGTCAGCACGGCCTCGTTGCGGCCTTCGGCCACGACGCCATCGACGGACAGATTCGTGCCGAAGCCGGAGATTTCGGCGTGCACCGGCACGGCCTGACGGACCGGATGGGAATCGTACGGGGACATGACGCGTCCTTTGCCGGCGCGTTCGATTTCGACGTGCACGTTGAGCAGTCCGGTGCCGTCGGCGGTGACGTCGACCAGCGGACGGACGGATGCGATGCGTACGCCGGACCAGGAGTCGATGCCGATCTCGCGCCAGATGCCGGCGTTGGCCACGTCGATGCCCCAATCCCAGCCGAAGGAATAGCTCGGCTTGCGGATCTGGTTGAAGGCGTGGTGTTCGGTGTGCGGATAGTAGCCACGGGCCTGTTCCATGTGGTCGGATTCACGCACGGGGGATGTGAAGGTGACGGTCAGTTCGTTGGCGCCGTCTCTGAGCAGACCGCGCACATCCCAACGGTAGGAACGGTGGAAGTTGCGGGTGGAGGCGACCGGGCGGCCGTTCAATGCGATGTCGGCGATGGTGTCGAGGCCGTAGGCCACCAGGTCGTGACGGTCGGAGCCGTCATCCTGCCAATCGAAACGGCAGGTGAATCGCCAATCGACATCGCCGATCCACTGCTGCTTGTTCTCGTTGTCGCCGTCGAACGGGTCGTCGATCAGACCGGCGTTGAGCAGGTCAAGCGTGGCCTCTCCCGGCACAGTGGCCGGAATGCCCGCGGCGAGCGTCGCGCGCAGTGCCTCGGGAGCGGCTTCCGGGTTGACGGCGGTCAACGTCCAGCCCTCGTTCAGAGGAGCAAACGTGCTGGGGATGTGAGACATGGTGAATCCTTCTAACAAATATTCTGGAAAGAAAAGGGCCGCACCGCGATATGAATCTTGGCGCGGCCCTTGGTTGTGGAAAAAGGAAGTTGGAGGTTACGTTTTTTATTCCTTCACGGAGCCGGCTGCGATGCCGCTGTAGATCTGCTTCTGGAAGATCAGGAACAGGATCAGCATCGGCAGCAGCGTGATGATCACGCCGGCGCAGATCAGGTTGTACTTGCTGCCCATCGGGCCGGTGAAGGAGTACAGCGCGATGGCGATGGTCTTCAGATTCGCGTCCTGCAGGTAAAGGTTGGCGGCGTAGTACTCGTTGTACACACCGACGCCCTTCAGGATGGCGCAGGTCACGATCGCCGGCTTCAGCAGCGGCAGCAGGATCTTGTAGTAGACGGTGAAGTAGGAGGCGCCGTCCATGATGGCGGCCTCATCCAGGGAGGTCGAGATGTTCTCGAAGAACTGGATGAACACGTAGATGGAGATCACGTCGGTGCCGCACATCATCACAATGTAGCCCCACATCGTGTTGACGGCGTGGAAGTTGACCATCATCTTGTACAGCGCGACTTGCATGGCGATGCCCGGAAGCAGTGCCGCAAGGGCGAACATGCCACGGATCAGGCCGTTGCCGGGGAACTGGAAGCGGCTCAGCACGTAGGCCAGCATGGTGCCGATGATCGTGGTGACCACCAGGACCACCACCACCACGATGATGGAGTTGCGGAAGGCGACCGCCATGTTCGACGCGACGAACGCCTGCACGTAGTTGTCGAAGTTGAACCAGTTCTTCGGCATGTCCATGACGGACGTGCTCTGGTATTCCTTGTCCGTCTTGGCTGCGGTCACGAAGCAGCTGACCAGCGGCAGCAGCATCATGAAAGCGACGAAGATCAGAGAGAAATACTTGAGGAATACGGCCACCCCGATCTTGAACTTGTACCAGAAGCCCGCGGTCTTGGCTGCGGAACGTTCCTTAGCGAGTGCGACTGCGTCAGTCATCATGCCACCGCCTTTTCCTTGTTGCTCGGTCCGTTCTTGAAGACCGAAGCGTTCTTCCTGGCCATGCGGGCGCGCTGGCGCTCGATCTTGGCCGCCTGCTTCCTTGCCTTCTCCACGCCGTCATCGGCATCCTTGAACACGTACTTGAAGAACAGGTTCTGCAACAGCGCGCAGATGAGGATGATGATCAGCAGGACGATTGCCATGGCGGATGCCAAGCCGACCTTCTGGCTGGTGTGGGCGAGACGGTCCATGCGCACGAAGTAGGTGGCGGTGCCGTTGGCGCCGGAGGTGATGACGTACGGGCCTTCGAAGGCGGACAGCGAGCCGGTGATCGAAAGGATGACGTTCAGCACAGGATGGTCTTGATGCCCGGCAGGATGATGTGCTTGAACTGCTGCCACTTGTTGGCGCCGTCGATTTCGGCCGCCTCGTACAGCGTCGAATCGATCGACATCATGGCGCCGATGAACAGGATCACGTTCTGGCCGAGATAACGCCAGACGGAGGCGCCCACCAGAGACCAGTTGTTAACGCTTTGGTCTTTCAGCCAGTATGGCAGGTTGTCGAGTTGGAATCCGCACCATTGGAGCACGGTGTCGAACACGTATCCGCGGGTGTAGAAGAACTTGAAGATGAAGCCGACCGCGATGCCGTTGATCAGATACGGGAAGAAGTAGATGGCCTTGAACGCGCTGCCGCCACGGACCTTGAACGCCAGCATGGTGGACAGATACAGCGCCAGCGCCACCTGGATCAGCGCGCCGACCATGTAGTAGAGGCTCAGCTTCAGGGAGGAAAGCGTGTCGGGACGGGTGAAGACGTCGATGTAGTTCTGGAGGCCGACGAATTGGCGCGGGCCGATGTACTTCATCTTGTAGAACGAGTAGCCGATCATGGATCCGAATGGCCAGTAAGTGAAGATTACGAGCAGTGCGACCGGAATCGCGGAAAAGGCGACGATGACGCCCGCCTTACGCCAATCTCGGGGCTGCTTGTTGAATGGAATCTCGGCCTTCTCGGTCGGTTCCACTGCTGCTGCAGTCATGATATCCCCCTCTTTGGGTTGCTTCTCTGCCTAACGAAAAATTGCGATGGAAGAGGACTTCGGCTTGGTTCCGCCGAGAACGAGCCGAAGTCCTCAGTGATGGATGCGCGACTTCACGCCGTCACGCCTGGCGTTCCGGAATCACTTGGTGTCGACGCCTTCGGAATCAAGGGCGTCGTTCCACTTCTGGTTCCACTCCTTGACGAGGTCGTTGTAGGACTCGTCTTTATTGGCCGCGTGCTCGACGATGCTCTGGACACGGGAGTCGCCGCCGGTGTTGATGTTGAGTTCGGAATCGGAGTTGAGGTCGTTGAACAGATCCTCCTCGCCGTCAGGAGCCGGTTCGTCGGCGATGAGCTTGACGTTCTTGAAGTCGGAGTAGAGGTCCGGCAGCTTGTCGTCGTCGGCCGCGATCGAGACGCCGCCTTCGTTGTAGGCGTAGTTGGACTTCTCGGTCAGCCACTTGACGAAGATCATGGCCGCTTCCTGGTTGGTGGTGGAGGAGTTCTTGTTGATGCCGTACGCGTAGTCAGAAGCGGAGGTGGCGTACTGCTTGCCCTTGACGGAGATCGGGAACGGCATGTAGCCGACGTCCTTGGCGTTGTCGCCTGCGGACTGGATCTGGGAGACCGCCCAGGAGCCGAGCACCATGGTGGCGATGTCGCCGCTGTTCAGCTTGTTCTTGGAAGTTTCCCAATCGGTGGTGGAGTAATCGTCCTCGGTCAGGCCATCGGCCACGGCGTCATACAGGATCTTGTAGACGTTGTAGGCGTGGGTGCCGTCACCCGGATCCTTGAACGGGTTCTTGGTGTGGGTGAAGACGTTGTTCATGTAGTTGGGATCGCCGGTGGCCGTGCCGCCGATGTACGCGTCCCAGGCGCCCATGGTCCAACCAGCCGCGTAGTTGGTGTACAGCGGAGTGGCCTTGGTCTTCTCCTTGATGGCCTTCAGGTCGGAGATGAATTCCTTCGGGGTGGTCGGCAGCTTGTCGATGCCGGCCTCCTTGAAGATCCTCTTGTTGTAGACGATGCCGGAGGCGTTGCCGACCGAAGCCACGCCGTAGACCTTCTTCTGGTAGGACTGGTTGACAGCGTACTTGATCTCCTTGTTCATGTCTCCGAGGGAGCCGTAGGAGATGAAGTAGTTCTGCAGTTCGGCCCTGTCGACCGCCGGAATCATCATGATGTCGCCCCAGTCACCGCCCTGCAGACGGGTCATGGCGCTGTTGGCATAGTCGCTGTTGGCTTCGACGGTGACCTTGATGTTCGGATAGGTCTTGTTGAATTCGGCGATGTACTGCTTCCAGGTCGTTCCCGGATAGTCGTTCTTGAGCATATCGGTACGATGGCTGAACAGCTTCAGATTGGCCTTGATGTCCTTGCCGGTCTGACCAAGCTTGATGTCCTTGTACTGTATGTCGGTGACCTTGGAGGAGCCACTGCCGCTGCCACCGCAGGCCGCCATGCTCATCGCGCAGACAGCCGCGATGCCGGCTGCGACGATCTTCTTGAGATTCATCTTCCGATCCTTCCTTGTGAATCCTTGTCCATCACTTCCGGAGTCTCGGCACCGATGCTCCATTGGTGATGCCTTTTTCATCTCAGGCCTCTCTGCCTGCCTTTGATGACTGGTAGTTATACCATAAATGAACCCCTTAAGTTTGTCAAGCGCTTAAGTTGCGCTCCGCGCCCTCGCCGCACAGCCGCAGTGCCGTCGCAACCCTATGGTCAACCCGCTTCAAATACAGAAAACACCAATCGTTTCAATACATCGAAGCGGTTTGATGTCCATCCCCCACAACCCGCGACCGTTCACGTTAAGAGGTTAATGTAAATTTTTTTACCGGAGTGTCGTTAAGCGCTTAAGCATACGTATGCAAAATCCTGCAGCAGCGAAAAACGGCGGAATCGCAACGAAAACGGCGTGCCACGCATGAATGGACGCGGCACGCGTTCATGGAACAACGCGCGACGGCGATCGCCGGACGCTCAGCCCTTGCGGGAAGCCAGGAAATCGCGGTACCACATGAAGCTGTCCTTCGGGATGCGCTCCTGCGTGGCGTAGTCGACGTATGTGATGCCGAATCGCTTGGCATAGCCGAAATACCATTCGAAATTGTCAAGCAGCGACCACACGAAATAGCCGGTCAGCGGCACGCCTTCGTCGATGGCGCGCTTCGCCGCGGCGAAATGACGCTTGAGATAGTCGATGCGGTCCGGATCATGCACCGATTTCGTGCCGTCCTCGTTCACCGTCAGCTGGTCCTTGCAGGCCATGCCGTTCTCGGTGACCACCAGATCGACCTCCGGATAGTTGTCGTGCACGCGCACCAGCAGGTCATGCAGGCCGTCCGGATCGATGTTCCAGCCCATGTCGGTGTGCGGGCCCTCGGTGGGCAGCCAGTCCACGTCGGACGCTCCAGGGGCGGTGGACGCCTCGGTGCTTTGCGGGAACTGCGGACGGTCGGACATGGCCACCCGGTTGGTGGAATAGTAGTTGATGCCCAACACGTCGATCGGCTGGTGGATGAGCTCGAGGTCTCCGGACTGGATGAAGTCCCAGTCGCAGATGCCCTTGGTGATGGAGAACAGTTCGTCCGGGTAACGGCCGCGCAGCATCGGGTCGAGGAAAGCGCGGTTGGAGATCAGGTCGAGGCGATGGCAGCGTCGGCGTCGCCACGGTTGAACTGCAGATTCAACGTGACCGAACACTTGGCCTTGTCCCCCACTTCGGCGCGGACGGCCTGCGTCATCAGACCATGCGCCAGATTCAGGTGGTGGACCGCCGGGAAGGCGCCGGGACCGAGGCCCAGGCCCGGCGCGTGCTCCTTGGCTCCGTAGCTCAGGTAGGACGAACACCACGGCTCGTTCAGCGTGGTCCAGGTGTCGACGCGGTCGCCGAGGCGCTTGGCCACGATACCCGCGTAGTCGGCGAGCGCATAGGCGGTTCTGCGGTTCAGCCAGCCGCCCTCGTCGCCGAGGTATTGCGGCAAATCCCAGTGGTACAGCGTCACGACCGGCTTGATGCCGGCCTCCAGCAGGGCGTCCACGACGCCTTCGTAGAAGTCGAGGCCTTTTTCGTTGGGCACGCCATCAGGCGTCGATATGATGCGGGGCACGGCGATCGAGAAGCGGTAGCGTCCACGCCGAGGTCCTTGAGCAGCGCGAGGTCCTCGCGCCAACGATGGTAGGAATCGGTGGCCACATCGCCGGTGTCGCCGGCGATGGTGGCTCCCGGCGTATGGCTGAAGGTGTCCCAGATGGAGGGGCAACGGCCATCCTCGGTCACCGCGCCTTCGATCTGATAGGCCGCTGTGGCCGTGCCGAATGTGAAATCTTGTGGAAAAGTTAGCGTCATTGCGTGTCCTTTACTGAAGCGGTTAAGATATTGATGAGGTTAACCGATGTCATAGATTGTTTGCAAACGACACGCCCCGTTCCGCGGAGCGGGAGACACCATCGATTCGTTCCAAGGAAGGGCCATGAACACCACCACCCAAGCATCGCGATTCATTCCAATCACCAATCCGGACCTTCGGTTCATGGGGCGCATCGACCGCACCCCCGCCGACCATCAGACCTGGGCGTTCCCCTACACGCAGGTATCGTTCCGTTGCACCGGCACCAGCATCGGCGTGCGCCTCGTCAACCATTGGGGGTACGGCGACGCGTATCTCGGCGCCATCATCGACGGCATGCAGGTCAAGGCGCGCGTGCCCATCGACGGCGCGCATGACGGCATCAGCATGGAAAACGGCTATCCAAGCCGCGTGGAACCGACCGGACAGCAGGACGACGGACCGCGCCATCCGGTCGACGTGGCAATCGCCGCCGATCTGCCGAACATCGAACATGAAGTGACGATCTTTAAACGGCAGGACGAGGGCAACAATCGTTTTGACGTGTATGGCATTCTGCTGGACGAGGGAGCGAAGCTCATGCCGACGGCGACGCCGCTGCCGGAGCGCCGCATCGAAGTGTACGGCGATTCCGTAACGTGCGGCGAGCGCTGCGAAGCGGCCTGCTACGTGGGACAGGCCGATCCGGAGGTGGATCTGAGCCCGTACAGCAACGCTTGGTATTCGTACGCCGCCATCACCGCACGCAATCTCGGCGCGCAGGCGCACTTGGTCTCGCAGGGCGGCACGACCCTGCTGGACGGCATCGGCTGGTTCCACGCGCCGGACTACATCGGCATGGAAAGCATCTGGGACAAATCCGTCTACAACACGCAGCTGGGCGGCACGTCCCCTTGGGATTTCGCGCAATACACGCCGCATGTCGTCGTGGTCGCGCTGGGTCAGAACGATGCGCATCCCCGCGATTTCATGGCGGACGACTATGACGGCGAGGAAGCCACGCATTGGCGGGCCCGGTACGTCGATTTCGTGCACGCGCTGCGCGGAAAATATCCGCATGCGCTGATCGTGCTCGCCACCACCGTGCTCATCCACGACCCGTCCTGGGATCGCGCGATCGACGAGGTGTGCCATACGGTCAACGACGAAGGCGACGACCGCGTACAGCACTTCCTGTACTCGCGCAACGCGGCGGCCACACCCGGCCATCCGCGCGTGGCGGAACAGCAGGCAATGGCCGACGAGCTGACCGCGTATCTGGAGTCCTTCGGCCCCGATCTGTGGAAGTGACCTCGAGGCGGCCCTCATAGCGGCCTCGAAACGACTCCAACAACCACAACAACCCCATAGCGAAACCGGCCGCCCCTCGAATCGAAGGGACGGCCGGTTTTCCATATCGTCACTCGGTTATCATCACCTGGTGGCGTCACGCCACGGCATCACTCACCGTCGTCATTCGACGCCGTGTGATCCGTCAGATCAAGCCGGAACGGCTGGGCGGGCAATCCATCGCTGTTGAACAGCGGAGCCGGCCCCCAGCTGCGCCATGCGTACCGCATCGACATCGGTTCCGGCACATCCGGACATGCCAGCGTGATCGTGCCGATGCTGCGGCTGTTGACGGGAATGCCGAATTCGGTGGCGTTGTAATCGACACGTTCACCTTGGAATTGACGAGGTCGTCGATATCGCAATCCACGAAAATCGCCGCGGTGGCCGGATGGAACACGCCGTCCGCGCCCGCAAGCTCGAAACCGGAGCTCTCCGGCGAACGCACCAGCGAAGGCGGCTCCGCATCGGAGCCTGATTCCTGCTGCCGGGCGTGGTGCCGTCGAAATGCAGGCCGTGCGCGTAACGGAAGAACAGCCGTACGCGGCCGTTCGGATCGCAACGGAAGCCCAACACCGTCGGCCCGTACACGGGAATGCGGGACATGCCGTAAACCTGCCTCAACGCGCAATCGGCGAGCCGTTCGCCCGGAGTGCGCTTGTCGACGGGATGGATGTTGTCGTACTCGCCACAATCGATGGTGCAGATGACGTACACGTTGTCGATGGACTGCGCCGCGTCCCATTGGGCCTCGCGCAGCACCGGCCACAGCATCGGATCGCCTTCGGTCTCGTCCACCTTCTTGTCGATCCATTGCGGAAGCTGCACGATGAGGAACGGCAGGTTCTCGCTCCAGATGGCGCGCCACTCGCCGATCAGCATGCCCAGCAGCTCACGGTAGGACCCACAATACGGTTCGTCCTCCTCGCCTTGGTACCACAGGAAACCAGCCAGCGAGTATGGCGCGATGCGTTCCAGCATGGCGCGGAACGGTCCGGTCGGACGGTACTGCGACGTCGGCGTGACCGGCGGCGGCCACGGGCATGCGCCGTACTGTTCGTTCAGCGTATCCCACGTCACGTCGGGATCGGCTTCCTTGGCGGCCGCGATATTCGCGTTCCAAGCATCGAATCTCGTCTGCCATTCGTCGGTTTCCAGCTTGAACTGCTCCTGCGTCTTGCCGGCGATCGCACGCTCGTACCGGGTGAGATAGCCACGTCCTGCCTCGCTGGAATTCAACGCGTCCTCGCTCATCCAGCACGTGATCGACGTGCCGCCGATATAGCAGTCCACGATGCCGATCGGCAGATCGGGGTCGAGTTCGGAGCGCAGCTTGTGCGCGAAATAATAGGCGACGGCGCTCATCACACCGCTGTTTTCCGGCGATGATTCCTGCCAGCTCGCCGCGTTCTCCGCATTGCGGTTGATGACGCCGGTTTTCGGCACGTTGTAGAAACGCAGCAGCGGATCGGCGCAATTCTCAAGGGCCGCTTCGGCGTTCTCGCTGTTGCGCAGCTCAAGTTCCATATTGCTTTGGCCGCCGGCAAGCCACACCTCGCCGATCAGCACGTCCTCGAATTCGAGGAAATCGTTGCCCGCGGTGACGCGGAGCGTGTACGGACCGCCCTCCGGCTGCGCGGGAAGCATCACGCGCCACGGCGAAAGACCGTCCTTGAGATCCTTCGAAGCGTACGCGTGGGCCTGCGCGACCATCGACCCGTCGAAATCGCGAATCTGCGCGACGACTTCCATACCTGCGCAATCGGCATCCAACGCACCGAACACGGCGTTGGGCTTGTTGCGCTGCAATACCATATGCGAGGCGAAAATCGCCGCCACATGCAACACACCGGCCGAGCTACGTTCCTCGACCTCATCGGCTTCCGCAGTCAGTTCAGATCCCGGCGCGGGACCAGTCGCAGCAACCATGGCATCTCTTCCTACTAGAAATATGACATGCCTATCCTATGCCATTCCCGGCCGAGGATACGCGAATCCATCATCCAGTGAGCAGTGGATTTTTTACGATTTCGCGGCTCACTTTGTGGACTGGATACGTACCAAAACAGCCGCTCCGGTAGGATGGACCCCAGTTTGCAGGACAAAATCCATGCACGAAACCACGAATTTCATCTGCGAATGGTAGAAACCCGAACGCTTTCCAAGCGTTCACCCCACTACACAAAAGGAGTGCCAAGTACAATGGCTGCACAAATCTGGTATGAGAACGATGGAGATCTCTCGGTCCTCGAAGGCAAGAAGGTTGCCATCATCGGTTATGGTTCCCAGGGCCATGCCCATGCGCTGAACCTGCGTGATTCCGGCGTCGACGTCGTCGTCGGCCTGCGCCCGACCTCCAAGTCCGTCGAGCACGCCAAGGAGCAGGGTCTGGAAGTCAAGTCCGTTCCGGAAGCCGCCGCCGAGGCCGACATCATCATGATTCTGGCTCCCGATCAGTACCAGCGCACCATCTGGGCCAACGACATCGAACCGAACATCAAGCCGGGCGCCGCCGTCGCCTTCGCTCATGGCTTCAACATCCACTATGGCTACATCAAGCCGACCGAGGACCACCCGGTCTTCATGGTCGCCCCGAAGCCCGGGCCACATCGTGCGTCGTGAGTACGCCAACGGCCGTGGCGTCCCGGTCGTCGTGGCTGTCGAACAGGATCCGCGCGGCGACGCTTGGGACATCACTCTGGCTTACGCCAAGGCTCTGGCGCCCTGCGCGCAGGCGCCATCAAGACCACCTTCACCGAGGAGACCGAGACCGATCTGTTCGGCGAGCAGAACGTGCTCATGGGCGGCGTGAACAAGCTCGTTGAAATGGGCTTCGAGGTCCTCACTGACGCTGGCTACCAGCCGGAGATCGCTTACTTCGAGGTCTGCCACGAGCTGAAGATGCTCGTCGACCTCATGAACGAGGGTGGCCTGAACAAGGCCCGTTGGTCCTGCTCCGACACCGCCCAGTACGGCGACTACACCAACACCTGCATCGACGAGCACGTGCGTGAGCGCATGGAATACCACCTGAAGCGCATCCAGGACGGCTCCTTCGCCAAGGAGTTCATCGACGATCAGGACGCTGGCGCTCCGAAGTTCAAGCAGCTGCAGGAAGAATATGGCAACGTGCGCATCGAGACCGTCGGTCCGAAGCTGCGCGCCATGTTCTCTTGGAACAACGGCAAGGATGACGACGCCGACATGGCCACCTTCACCGGCAAGATCGCCCGTGGCTGAGTAACGTCTCGCATTCATTGCGATTAATCGCATTAACTGCGATTGAAGGCCGCCGCCCAAATTGGGTGGCGGTCTTTCGTTATGCCGGAACGTACGCAACCGTCGCACGCACGACGATATGCAAAAAGCGCCCGTCCGCATGAAGCGGGCGACGCTTTCTAATTCGCTAAATAACTTATGCAGCTAGCGAAGCAATCTCACTGAACCTGGGTACGAGCGATCTTGCCGTTGAAGGACTCGGCCATATCGGCATCGGCGTCCACCTGGTTGTTCCAGGAGAACATGGCGCGCAGCTTCGGGCCAACGGTCTCCAGGTGCGGGTGGCTGTACTCTTCCTGCAGCTTCTTGAACTTCGGAGCGCCAGCGGCCTGGTCATCCATGAACTCCTTGGCGAAGGAGCCGTCCTGGATGCGCTTGAGCTGGTACTGCATGCGCTTCTTGGTCTCCTCGGTGATGACCGTGGAGGTGTAGTCGCCGTACTGGGCGGTGTCGGAGCAGGACCAACGAGCCTTGTTCAGGCCACCCTCGTTGGCCAGGTCGACCAGCATCTTCAGCTCGTGGAACACCTCGAAGTAGGCGATCTCCGGCTGGTAGCCAGCCTCGGTCAGCACATCGAAGCCCATATCGCACAGGTGGTTGATGCCACCCATGAGGACATCCTGCTCGCCGAACAGATCGGTCTCGGTCTCCTCGGTGAAGGTGGTCTTGATGGCGCCTGCGCGCAGCGCGCCCAGAGCCTTGGCGTAAGCCAGGCACAGCGGCCAGGTCTTGCCATCCGGATCCTGCTCGACGGCCACGACGACCGGGACGCCACGGCCAGCGGCGTACTCACGACGCACGATGTGGCCCGGGCCCTTCGGGGCGACCATGAAGATCGGGTGGTCCTCGGACGGCTTGATGTAGCCGTAGTGGATGTTGAAGCCATGAGCGAAGGCCAGAGCAGCGCCCGGCTTCAGGTTCGGCTCGACGTCCTTCTTGTACACGGCGGCCTGGTACTGGTCAGGCAGCAGGATCATCACCACGTCGGCTTCGGCAACGGCCTCGGCAACAGGCTTGACCTCGAGGCCCTGCTCCTTGGCGTATTCCACGGACTTAGAGGTAGGACGCAGGCCGACGACGACATCCACACCGGAATCGCGCAGGTTCAGCGCGTGGGCGTGACCCTGGGAACCGTAACCGAGGATGGCCACCTTCTTGCCATCGAACACGGACAGATCGGCATCCTTCTCGTACCAGATAGTTGCTGCCATAATAGGCGCTCCTTTATTTTTCTTTTTATAGCGATTCGGGACTTGCATTCCCGAACAAACTCGCGATATTTAATTCTTGTTTCGGTTGTTCACAGCGGGCGATGGTTCCTAGGAGATTACTCCCCCGGATTGTGTCCGAGGAACCACCCCGCCTCTCCTGCGGAACTGTTTTAGTCCCGCTTTCTTTATATTGGTTGCTGACGTTCACATAGTGGTTATATTCGCGTCAAACGTTTTTAGTAAGGCTTCCGTCGATGTCATCTTGACACGTCGCTGAATAGCCGGTCAAACGGCACTTGGCGATTGATCACTTGGTGAAATCAACATCCTTAGTCTCCTTGCAGCTCAGCACCGCAACAAGGCAGCACACGGCCATCACGCGAGGTACAGACCGACGGAGTGCACACCCCAGTGGTGGGACAGCCAAGTGGCGATGGTCGGCACGAATGCCGCGCCGACGATGGCGGCCAGGTTGTAGCCGATGCCGGAGCGGAATAACGCACGTTGGCGTCGAACAGCTCCGGCAGGAACGCGCCGATCGGACCGAATGCGGTGCCCATCAACGCGAAGCCGATGCATAGGAACAGCAGGTTGGCGGCGAAGTTACGCTGGCCGACGACCGACGGATCAAGCAGGAACGGGAAGAGCAGCGCGAATGCCACGAGGCAGCAGGACGAGATGACGATCACGCGCTTGCGGCCGAATTTATCGGCATTCACGCAGGAGATGACGATGAACGCGGCGAACACACAGATGGCGAGCATCAGCATGAGCAGATATTCACGATTGGTGAAACCAAGGTCTCCGCCGCCCTGCTCGACGGTTTTGGTGCCCCAAGCGAGGGACCAGGTTGCCAGCGTGTAGAACAGCGTGTAGGTGACGGCCACCAGGAACGTGGCTTGGATGACTTCCTTCCAGCTCTTCTTGAACACTTCGGTAAGCGGGGACTTGACGACCTTCTTCTGCTCCTGGGCCATACGGAAGATCGGGGTCTCCTCCATCTGCACGCGCACCACAAGACCGACGATCACCAGCACTGCGGACAGCAGGAACGGCACACGCCAGCCCCATGCCAGCATCGCATCGTCATCGTTGAACGTTTCCAACAGGAAGTAGGTACGTTCGACAGGAAGAAACCGATCGGAGCGCCCAATTCCGGGAAGGAGCCATACAGCGCGCGCTTGTCTTCCGGAGCGTTCTCGGTGGCCACCAAAGCGGCACCCGACCATTCGCCGCCCAGACCGATGCCCTGCACGAAACGGCACAGGCACAGCGCGGCGACAGCCACAATGCCCCACTGGCTGTAAGTCGGCAGGCAGCCGATCAGGAACGTGGCGATGCCCATGGTCAACAGCGAAACCACCAGCGTGGTCTTGCGGCCCATGCGTCGCCGAAATGGCCGAACACCAAGGATCCGAGCGGGCGTGCGATGAACGCGATGGCGAAGGTCAGCAGGCTGGCCAGCAGTGCGACAGTCGGATTGGTGGTGTCTCCGAAGAACACCTTCGGGAAATAGTTCGCAGCGGCGGTGCCGTATGCGTAGAAGTCGTAGAACTCAATGGCGGTGCCGACCATGGAAGCGGCGATAACGGTTTTCACCGAATCGCGCACCATTGCCTGCGCTTTGCCAGCGGCTGCTTCGACTGCACTCATTGGATTACTCCTGTTACGTCTGTCATGCGTTGCCGGCTCCCAACATGCGCCGATAACGTCTTTCTTCTATTCTCTTGTGTGCAGTCTTCATTTCGTTGCCTTACGCCTTGTGGGCGGCAACAAAAAGACCCCGCAGCATGCAGGGCCATCAACGTGTGTGTTTTGCGCGCCTCAAACCCTGCCTCCGTTGGCGAGGGATTGAAGCTGCATTGCTCGAATCAGTCCGCCAACGAAAGCGGAATAATAATTCGTGCGGACAGCAGTACGCGTGCAACCATTCCGTTCATCGTGGCGAACCTCCTTTCGCAAAGTCTTGTATTCGGCGGATTATCCGCTCGAACTAAGCCGTAAAGATAAGCGCGTCCACAGACCCTTTCTACTAAAGGTTCACTATGTGGACGCGCAATTTTGAATTTGATATTCGTTTTTCGGATTATCTCAGGTCATCCAAATCATTTCAGCAGCAACGTCAGCACGCCCGCAACAGCCATGCAACCGGCGGCAACAGCGAAAATCAGCAGATACTCGCCAGTCACCGCAATCGCAATCGCGCAAACGACAGCGCCAATCAACGAACCGAACGTATTCGCCAAACTGAACGCAGCCAACGAACGACCAACGGAACGCACATCCGGCAACGTCGCAAGATTCAACCCTTGGCTCACGCGTCATACACCACATACGCGAAACCTGCAAACAGCGCATACAGCGCGACCGCCATAGCACTATCGATCGGCGTCAACGGAAGCACCACAGCAACCACAAACAACAAGCAGGCGGCAATCGCGGGAATACGGGAATCTTTGAAAGCGCGGGCGATGCGGCCAAGCAGCAGCGCAGCCAACAGCGAGCCGACGAACGCGGCAACGGCCATCATCGACATAACCGCAGCCGCTCCGGACAAACCAAACATGGTGACCTGCGAAACATCGCCCAAACCATCCTGCGCAAGATACCACTGGTAAATCGCAATGCCGGAAGTGGCTGCATGGCAAACATGCGCGCGGCAAACGCAATGAAGAACTTCGGAGCGCCCTTCGGCGGACGATACTGCGAAAAATAATCGCCCTTCTTCACACCCTCACGAGGCAAATAGCTGCTGGAACCCTCAAACGGCAACACCAGCAACGTAGCCACACCAGCCACCACCAGGCACAACGCAAACACCATCATGGCGAAACGCGTGGTGCCATCCCAACCGGAATCGTCGGCAGCCACGTAATCGAAACGGCCGCGATAATGCCCAACACCTGGCCGAACGCTTGGCCAACGCCACGCCACGCGTCCGCACGATCACGGAACTTGTCAGGCACGCGCTCACCGAAAGCGGCCGCCAGCGGCATCGATACCATCGCATGTCCGATCAGCGTAAACAGCCAGAACACGATGACCAACGGCATGAAATCGCATGCGGAAAGAATCGCCACCGACGTGGCGGTCAGTACCGTGCCGGCGATGATCCACGGGGTGCGGCGGCCCAGCGGGCAGTACGAATGGTCGGATCCGACGGAAATCCACGCGTTCATCAGGAACGTCAACAACGTGCCGACGACGCTGAGCAGCGCCAGATCGGTGACGCGGTCGGTGCCGGAAAGACGGCTGATGGTCTGCGGAATGAGCACAGAGTTGAGCGCGGCCATCGGCACGGTGAACACAGCGCACCAAGCGCGAAGCCGGCGGTGAGACGATGCACCTGCGGTTTGGTGGGCGTGGTGCCGTCGGGCGCGGTCATCGGATCGCGCAGGTCAAGGAACGACGATTCGAGGTTCGGCACAGCGGCGTCGAGATGGGCGAACGCGGTCAGCGGGAGCGCCTTCCGTGTTGATGAGGGTCTGCTGCACTTCCGGACGCTCGTTGGAAGCCTCGGGCACGCGCGGATTCTGCTGTACGGCCAAGCGCTTCAGGGCCGCTTTGGTCTCTTCGGTCAGCGTTTTTTCGTAATCGGGACGGTCATCGATACCGGGGCGCACGAACACCTGGCCCGGCAGCGGCTGCGGCTGCATTGGAGTCTGCTGCTCACCTGCATTATGTTGATTGTCTTCAGTCATCTCTTATTTCTATTCCTGTTTTTCCTGTTTTGTATCGTCGCTTCTCGTTCTTGCTTCTATTTCGTTGCTCGTTTCGAAATGTCACACGATATTCAGCACATATGAAAATCGCCCGGACACACTGCACCAGTGCATTCGAGCGATTCTTTCGGCGAAATCAACCATATCAATACGTCCTGTCAGACAGCAGAAACATGCGAGGCAATATCAATATCGATATCGCATAAGAATCGATATCGCATAAGAAAAGCCCGGATGCGATTATCGCTTCGCATCCGGACCGGTTGTGTGAGTCTGTTCAGTTATGATTGCGGATTCCGTACCGTTCGATCAGCCCTTGACTGCGCCGGAGGTCACGCCTTCGACGATGTAGCGCTGCAGGAACAGGTACAGGATGAGGATCGGCAGCATGGCCAGCAGCAGGGCCGCCATGATCAGGCCGATATCGTTGGAGTAGGTGCCGTAGAAGATCTGGGTTGCGATCGGGATGGTGTACAGTTCGCGACGGCCCAGCACCAGGGACGGCAGCAGGTAGTCGTTCCAGAACGCCATGCGTCGATGATGGCGACGGTAGCGACGGTCGGCTTGAGCAGCGGGAACACGATCGTCCAGAAGGTGCGCCACTTGGAACAGCCGTCGATGCTGGCCGCTTCCTCAAGTTCGTTCGGAATGTTCGTCTTGATCGCACCGTGGAACATGAACACCGCCAGGGAGACCGAGAAGCCGGTGTGCATGAGGATCAGCGTGATACGACTGTTCAACACGTCAAGCAGGCCGCCGTAGACGGACACGAGCGGGACCATGAGCACCTGGAACGGAATGACCATGGAGGCCACCATAAGTGCGAACACCATGCCGCCGAACTTCCACGAGGGGTTGCGCACGATCACGTATGCGCACATCGCGGAGAACAGGATGGTCAGTATGGTTGCGCTGATGGTGATGACCGCGGAGTTGCCGAACACGGTGACGAAGTTCATCTTGTCCATTGCCCTGGGGAAGTTCTCCAGGGTGAACCCGTGCTTGCCGATCAGTGCCAGCGGAGCGGTGTTGATGTCCGCCTTGGTCTTGAAGACGTTGATCACGACCAGAATGAACGGTGCGATGAACAGCAGCAGCAGAATCGTCAGAACGACGATCATCAGTGCATGCAGAACCTTGGTGCGAGTGCTGGTTTGACCCTTCATTATGCTGCCACCTCACCCTTCTTGCCGAAGTACACCTGCAGCATGCCGATCACTGCGCAGACGATGAAGAGGACCAACGCCTCCGCCTGACCGGTGCCATAGTTCTTGTAAACGAATGCCTGGTTGTAGACGTGCATTGCTGCGAGCACCGACTGGTTGAACGGTTCGCCCTTGGTAAGCGAAAGGTTCAGGTCGTACACCATGAAGCAACGGGTGGTGCTCAGGAAGATGCACTGAACGAAGGAGGAGCGCATCAGCGGGATGACCACGTGCCACATGGCCTTGCCCTTGTTGCAGCCATCGATCATGGCCGCTTCCTTCAGGCTCTGGTCAACGCTCATGAAGCCTGCCACGTAAATCAGCATCATGTAGCCTGCGTACTGCCAGACCGAAACGAGGATCAAGCAGAACATTGCGCCGTTTGGCGTGGAGAGCAGCGATGCGTGGTCTGTTTGCGTCGCTGCTTCGGCGATAGCCACGAAGGCGCGGTTGAAGACGAACTTCCACACGTAGCCCAGAACGATGCCGCCGATGAGGTTCGGAATGAAGAAGCCCGCACGGAAGAAGTTCTGCCCCTTGATGCCGCTGGTCACGAGGTAGGCCAGCAGAAAGGCGACGATGTTGGTGAGGATGACGGCGATGACGGAGTAGATGAAGGTGCGTCCAAGCGACTGCCAATATGCGGTGTCGGCAAGAGCCGCCTTGTAGTTTTCGAGACCGACGAACGGCTTCGTTGTCGAAACGCCGTCCCAGCTGGTGAATGTCAGATAGAGGCCATAGAAGAACGGCAGGATCACCACGGCGAAGAAAGAATCGTCGCCGGGCCACCGAACATCAGAAACTGGCCGATTTTATAGGAAAGCTTATTCTGTTTCATGATGGATCCCATACGTGCCGGGGATGTAAGGTCCGCCGCAGGAAGGAAGCGGCGGACCCTGCATCATGGTGCATTATTTGGAAATTCAGGCGGTTGCGCCGGTGAACTTAGCGGTCTTCCAGTAGTCCTGGATGTCCTGGGCGAGGCCTGCACGGTCCTCTTCACCTGCGAGCCACTTCTGGAAGGCGGCGCCGAGCACAGAGAAGTGGTCGTCAGGCAGGTAGTTGTAGTTGTCGATCAGCTTGCCGGCGTCGGCATAGGACTTCACGGACTTACCCAGCGGATCGGCCGCTTCGATACTGTTGTTCTTGAACGGGGAGATCAGAGCGGCATCCTTGGAGATGAACTCCTGACCTTCCTTGTCTTCGGCAAGCCAGTTCAGGAAGTCCTTGGCGGCCTTACGCTGCTCGTCGGAGGTGTTGTCGGAGGAGTCGATGAAGAAGTACTTGGAGCCGCCGCCGACGAGCTTCTCGTTGGAGCCGTCATCGGTATTCTGCGGAACCGGCATGAGACCCATGTTCTCGGTGTAGTCGTACTGGTTCAGCACGGACCAATCCCAGTTGCCGCCGAACATGAAGGCGATTTCACCTTCAGCCAGCTTCTGCTCGGTCACTTCGCGCTCGGCGGAGATGGCGGAGGACTTGGCGTAGTTGTTGTCTTTCATCACGTCGAAGAAGTCCATCAGGGAGTTCCACTTGGCGTTGGAGCTGAGGTCAACCTTGCCGTCCTTGAGCTCATGGCAGAAGGCGTCCGGATCTTCCTGCTCCTCGTAGACTTCTGGCAGGAAGTGCGCGGCGAGGGACCAGTCTTCCTTCATGACACCGGTCGGGGATTCCATGCCGCCGGCCTTGAGCTCGTCGATGAGATCCTTGAACTCGTCAAGGGTCTTGTAGTTCTCAGGCTTGAATTCCTTACCGGTGACCTTCTTGATGGCGTCAGCATTGTAGATCAGACCACGAGCTTCGATGGAGACCGGGAAGCCGTAGGTCTTGCCGTTAATGCTGATGGCGTAGTCAGTGTCTTTGACCCAATCCTGGTCGGACAGATCGACGGCGTGCTCTTCAGCCAAGGAGTAGATGTCCTTGGCATCGACCATGGAGATGGTGTACGGATCCTTGGATGCGTACTTGGTGGCGAGATGCGCTGCGACGGTGTCGTTGGAGTAGTAGACCTCAACGTCCACACCCTTTTCCTTGGAGTACTTCGCAGCCATGTCTTCCATTTGGCTTTCGATTTCAACCTTGGAGTTGAAGATGGTGATCTTGGTGCCGCTGGAGCTGGATGACGATCCGCATGCTCCCAGCATACCAACGGTCATCAGCGTTGCAACAATAGCGGTGCCAGCCTTCTTCCAAGAAGAGAACTTGCTCATTTTCCAATCCCTTTCTATCCACTATTCACCGAGCAGCCCTGCCCAATGAGGTGATAAAGGAAGGTGAATCCCCGACTCGCGTTGTCGGAATCTCTCCGTCCTTGGTATACAGGATATCAAACCAGTTCGAGAGTTGTCAAACCGGTTCGAGAAACCTTGTGCACAGTGCCATCCGTCGGCGTGTCGCGTCAATCGATTGACGTATTGCAAACATTGGCATTCCATACACCCCTAAAAAGTGTCTTCACGGGCTATAATGACGGAAAAGCAGTGACCGACGTTTCCAACGTTGCGATACATCGGTAGACCAACAGCAAAGACGCGAAAACAGGAGGATTTATGGCAAGCTGGCTCAACAACGCAATCTTTTATGAAATCTATCCGCAATCATTCAACGACTCGAACGGCGACGGTATCGGTGACTTCCAAGGTATCATCGACAAACTGCAATACGTGCGCGATCTGGGGTGCAATGCGATCTGGATCAACCCATGCTTCGACTCGTCGTTCTACGATGCCGGCTACGACGTACGCGACTACTACACAGCCGCGGAACGCTACGGCAGCAACGCGGACCTGCAGCGGCTCTTCGAGCGCGCGCACGAACTAGGCATGCACGTACTGCTCGACCTCGTACCCGGGCATTCCGCGGTCGACAATCCATGGTTTCTTGAATCCGGCAAGGACGAACGCAACGCATGGACCGACCGCTACATCTGGCGACCGATGACGCAATCGCCGAATCTGAACTCGCCCTACGAATCAATCCGCGGATTCCTCGGAGGCATTGCGGAACGTCCCGACGCGGCGGCCGTGAACTGCTTCTCCACGCAGGCATGCCTCAACTACGGATTCGGCACCGTCACCGAAGACTGGCAGTTCGCCGCCGACTCCCCCGAAGCGGTGCAGGGCGGCTGCTCATCCAAGACATCATGGACTTCTGGCTCGGGTTGGGGGCGGACGGCTTCCGCGTGGACATGGCAGGCAGCCTCGTCAAGGAAGACCCCGACCACTATTGGACGAAACTCTTGTGGCAGCAAGTGCGAGCGCATCTGGACGAAACCTACCCGGAAGCGGTGCTCGTATCGGAATGGGGTGACCCCGAAGAGGCGCTGCACGCCGGATTCGACATGGACTTCCTGCTGCATTTCGGGCCGTCGCATTATCTTGACCTGTTCCGCGAGAATCCGTATTTTTCGGCCGGATCTTCCGAAGCTACGGACAGCGCCGAAACTGCCGAAACGAAACACGACGGCGAACGCAGCGAATGCGACGGCGCGGGCAGCAGCGGGTGCGACAGCAACGGCAATTCAGTCGTCGACGGAGACAATCCAAATTGCAATAACGACAATGTCGGCAATGCGAGCGGCGACATCAAGGCGTTTGTGGACACATATACGGCCATGCTTGCCAGCACCGCCGGAACGCCTGGATACATCTGCATTCCGTCGGGCAATCACGACATGATCCGCATGCGCGACACCTTGACCACCGATGAAATGAAGCTCGCGTTCACATTCCTGCTGACCATGCCCGGCTGCCCGTTCATCTACTACGGCGACGAAATCGGCATGCGCTACATGCACGGGCTCAAATCCAAGGAAGGCGGATACGAGCGCACCGGATCGCGCACACCAATGCAATGGAGCTGCGCAACCAACGCAGGATTCTCCGCAGCCCGGCCCGATGATCTGTATCTGCCGATCGATGCGACAGCGAGCGCCCGAACGTGGCTTCGCAGACCGGACGCAGCGACTCGCTGCTGGAACCGTACGCGCACTGAACACGCTACGCCTGGCACATCCCGCACTGCAGGCCGACGGAGGCATCGAGTTCCTCTACGCGGAAGATCACGCGTATCCGCTGGTGTACGCGAGAAGCTCCGAGGCCGGCGAAGCCGAACGCGACGCAACTGACGGCGAACGCAGCGGAACAGCACACGAAACCAGCTGTGAAACACCTTGTGAAACATGCAGCAAGATTAATCGCGAAGCAGGTGGCGAGCGCATCGTCGTCGCCATCAATCCGTCAAACACCGACGCAAGCTGCACACTGCCGAGCGACTATGTGAAACTGCTGTCTGGCGGCTTAGCGCAGGAAATATCGCAAGAACCAACAGCGAAACCAACGCAAGAACCAGCAGAGAAAACAGTACTGCTGAGCATCGGCAACCCCGCACGCTTCGACGGCACCCAACTGCACGTCCCAGCCCGCAGCGCTACCATCCTCCCTGCTAATCCTGCCCCCAGCGTGTCCGATTCTGAAGAATCGGACATCCAAGCGCCTCAAAACATGTTCCGGTTGTCCGATTCACCAGAAACGGATAACCGGAACACCAAAACAGACCCACGGTTGTCCGATTCTCCAGAATCGGACACTCAAGGCGACGAAAACGCGTAAAGGCTTCCGCGGAACTTGCAATCTGCGGAACGGCCTTTACGAGCAAACAATTTCAGGACTGCGCTACCTTGCGCCCCTTGGCGTCGATCTCACCGTCGATACGGCGGAAAATCCAGTTGTAGATCCACGCGCAACAGTATTGCGGCAACGTGACGCCCATCAAAATCAGCAGCGGAATCATATATATGAAAAACTGCGCATACAGCACGGCGAACGCGGCCAAAATCACCAGCATGCACAAGGTGCGCGGGAAAAAGCCGAGCGCAAGTTTCGTCGCATTCTTCAACGTTTCGGAAGTCGGATTCTCATAGCGAGAAAGCAGCGGGAAGAAGTACTGCGCAATTGCAATAATCACCAATCCCATGAACGCGACGCACGCCATCAGCGGCCCGCGCATCGACCCCATGGAACGGGCGAGCATGCGTCGACCACCAGCACAATCGCCGCCAGCAGGAACGCAAGCCACGGCAGCAGCGACTGCTTGAGATTGCGCTTGAACGAGTCGAAAAACTGGCGCGCCACATACGTTTCCTCATGGCGGACCATGCGCCAGAGCACACTGTGCATCGCAGTGAACGATGCGCCGGCCGTGACGACCGGCAGGCAGCACAACAGCGTGAGCACGTTGAGAATAATCAGATCGAACAGCACGCCCATAATGGCGAAAAACATGTTGTCTTGATCGAAAAGCTTTGACATCTTTGACATAAGCTCACCTTACCCGTTTTTGCTGGGATTTCAGCTGATTCCCGGGAAATTGTTTTCCCGATAAGACGATTTCTCGAAAAAACGAAAATGCGAATCGTCCTTCCTGAAGGAGAGGTGACAGGAAGGACGATTACAGATTTATGGATTTATGCGCGGTCAGGCAGCGACCGGATCAGGCGAGGCTGAATCAGGCCGCGACCGGCGGATTGGCGATCAGATCGTCCGTGCGGTGCTCACCGGCGGCATCACGCCATTCGAGCGTGGCGACGGACGCGGTGTTCTCCACACCAAGACCACGGCCCGGCTCAAACGTGAGCGTGGCCTGAGTGGTCGTGCCCTCCCACGTGAAGCTGATGGACGTATCGCCGTCGGCGCTGTACGAGAAGGTGCCATCGAACGCATCAAGCTCGTTGCGGAACTTGGCAAGCGCGTTCAGTGCCTTCACCACCGGACGCTGCAGATTCTCGTCGATCTCAGCCGTGGAATAGTAATGGCGATTGATATCGCGGCCATTGTTGGTCTTGCGCAGCAGCTCCATGTCATTCTTGCCGGCAAGCGCGCCGACATAGTAGACCTGCGGAACGCCCGGCAGGAAGAACTGCACCGCGCGAGCCGCAATATAGTGCTGATCGTTGCATCCCAGCGCCGAATAGTAGGTGCTGTTGACCTGATACAGGTCAAGATTGGATGCGGCGGCACCGGTAGCGGCCTGCGATTCGCCGTGAGTGTTCGCATGAATGGCGTTGACGAGATTGTCGACATCCTCATCCGGCACGAGCCCCTTGAGCGAACGGTCCAGCTGATCGGAACCGATGTCGATCACGCCGATGCATCATGCGTGTCAAGTACGGTGACGGCATTGTTCGGACGGATGTCGGTCCAATGCGCGACCGGCTCGACATGACCGGTATTCAGCGAATGCAGCAGCAGCGGCGGAAGGGCGAAATCGTAGACGCGATCGACCTTCGACGCGATCTCGACCTGCTTCTTGTAGTAGGAATGCACTTCGATGAGGATTTCCAAGCCGCGCTTGACGCCCTCCTCGCGCAGGCGGGAGATGAGCTTGAACGTTTTCGGCGTCATGAAGCAGCTGGTACCGGCTTCCTTGGCACCGTAGCCGACGGCGTCAAGACGAATGTAGCTGACGTGGGATGCGGCCATCTGGTCGAAAATCGACATCAGGTATTCCCAGCCTTTGTCGGAATCCGTGTCGATATCGACCTGCTGCGGGGTGAAGCTGACCCAGACCAGGCGAGTCTTGCCTGCGAACTTGTAGTGGGTGAACGGCAGACCCGGGCGCGGACGGTAGATGCCGGCCAGATCCTCTTCGGTCGCGCCGTTCGGAAAGACGGAACTCATGGTCAGGAACATCGGGTAATACTCGGATTCCTCGCCCTTTTCAAGCACGTCTTGGAACTGCTTGGATTCCCAGCTCATGTGGTTGACGATGGCGTCGACCATGATGCCGTGGGTCTTGGAAGTTCGGCGACATCGTCCCAGCCGCCGAGGCGCGGGTCGACCTTGGTGTGGTCGATCGGGTCGAAGCCTGCATCCGCGCCGTCGAATGGAGTGAAGAACGGCAGGATATGCACGCCGTCATACACGCCGTCGAAGCGGGTGCGCAGGATGTCGGTCATCGAGCTGAGGGTGCCGTCGCCGAGGCGATCGGCGTAGGTGATGAGCTGCACTTTGTTTTTCATGGGACCTCCCTTGGTTCATGGGTGCGGGTGCAATGTGTGCGCGTCTGCCTGTTTGTTGTTTACGTATTTGCATACTCACGTATGTATCGAACCGGTTCGATATTACCTCGAGAGAGGCGTCAATGTCCAGTCACACAGCGGAATGCGCGTGTCGAACCGGTTTGATGCGGTGTTCTATGCAGCCCAGCCTGTCCGACCCCAACCCAGCGTTCCAACGCGCAGCATCAACGCGTGGTATCGCCTGGCACCAGCGTCATGGGAATAAGCACGTTCGGCTCGAACGGCTTGGGTATGTTCTTGCGCGAGGCGTTGGCCGCAGCCGCCTCTTCATTGGCGATCGCCTGCACCATATGGTCGGCCGCCGACTGCGCGATCGCCGAGAAATCCTGTGCGACCGCGGTCAGCTTCATACCGGCCAAATCGGTCAAATACGTACCATCATAGGCGACGACCTGCAGCTCGTCGGGAATGGAAATTCCGCGGCTCAACGCCTCACGCACGCAGAACGCCGCGCCAATATCGGAGCTGACCACGGCATCGACGCCGTCGGTCGCCACCCCATCAAGCGCACGGCTGACCGCACGATGATAGCCGGCGAAATCCATCACCTCACCGGCCTCGATATACTCATACTTCACGCCCGCGGAGGTCAATTCCTGTTCCAACGTGAGGTAGTAGCGCACCGTCGGGAACGTGGTCTTTCCCAAATCGAACGACCCCTCCTCGACTTCGCCGCGGACCGCCAGATCGAAGAACTGATCGCGCGGACCGCCAATCATCACCACATGGCGCGCGCATTGCGAATCAGCATCTGCGCAATCAGTCGCCCACCCTGCTCGTGGTCGGATCCGATCGACGAAATACCATTTCCAAGCACGCGATCGAATGCGACGATCGGGCGGTGGATGGACGTCCAATAATCGCCGGGATGCGAGGTGTGAGCGCACATGACGATGCCGTCCATCATGTGCCTGCGCAGCATATCGACGTATTGGATTTCGCCGTCCGTCTCGTCGGTGGTGGAGCACAGCATGGTGCGCAGCCCCTGCGCGGCGAGCGCATGCTGCAGGTGCGCGGTAAACGTTGCAAAGAACGGGTGGCGGATGGTGGGCACGATGACGCCGACCAGATTCGTGCGATCGTGGTACAGGTTGCGGGCAAGCTCGTTCGGCACGTAATTGAGGGCCTGCATGCCTTATGCACGCGGTCGCGCATGTCGTTGGATACATACCCGTTGCCGTTCACCA
>ENA-OQHA01000230-OQHA01000230.1-human-gut-metagenome-genome-assembly--contig:-NODE-230-length-30270-cov-3.338719_pt1 | contig 30270 bp, 35 predicted proteins | sample MGYA00242558_ERZ504707 | MGnify/ENA primary metagenome ERZ504707 (study PRJEB26092, sample SAMD00036197) | human gut metagenome | host: Homo sapiens | study: EMG produced TPA metagenomics assembly of...
CAAGTGGATTATTACAATCATAATTCCATGAAATTTTCAATCTGATAAACTTCTGTAAATAGTTTTCAGAAATTCCTGAATCCGGCTGATTTGAATCACAAAAGTTTTTCACCTCCATAGGTAGAAATCGCCTTAGTAGGATGCACCTGTAATGTATAATAATCTTTCTGGTCACGGGAAACAGAGGTAATCCGCGCATTGGGTTCAGAATCCCAAATCTGTTCCATCACCTTCTGAGGCAGTAAATCAATCACAGTTTGCGGCAACTCCGGAAACAACAATTCTCCGTTTTCTTCTACAACTGTCCGATCAAATTCCCCACTAACCAAAGTCCATTCTCCTTCTTTATCAAAAAGAAGCAGATAAGTATCATCTATCCATACCCGATAAGCAGGCATAGAAGGATTCAACTGTTCCGAACCAATAATAATTCGTGTAATCTCTCTACCCGGAAATGCTTGTAAAATATAATTCTTTATCTTCTCTGACAAATATTCCTCGCCAACTTCAACAGGATATTCATATCCCAGACAACGATTCTCATAATGCTGGAAAGCCAGTTTTCTTCCGTCACTCAACTCTGCTGTCAATCCCTCCTTGATTGCATAAATGGCGGAAACTGATATCTCACCAAATTTGGCTTCCATAAAGTCGTACATCTCTCCCAGAAACTTACGCGCGAAAATCTGCATTCCTGCATTAGGGAAACAAACCTTTGTCCAACTTCCTTCGTTAGTAAAATCTACTTCTACATTATTCGACAAGAGAGCATGATACCCTCTCTCTCCCTCATTAATCCGTGAAATCTGTTCAATCATTGCTCCAGGAAACCAAGCAGACACAAACAACGAGATATCGGAAGGAACATCCTGCACAGATACAACTTCTTCAACATCGTCCCCCGAACAGGAAGTTATCCACGGAAACGTTCCACACAAAACAAGGAACAAATAACATATACAGAACAACTTCTTCATAAGCTCCTACAATTAAGTTGTTAAAGTTAAGCATTTTAGCTGACAGCAACGAATATTCCTTGTTAAAAAAGCAACAAAGTGCCAAAAGGCTTTTACAATCTATGATGCAAAATAAAAACAACTATAACAAATGTAATTCACGTGCGATGCCAAAAGCCTGAGCTGAGTTGCTTACTTGTAGTTTTTGCAGGATATTTTGCCTATGACGACTGACGGTATGTATGCTGAGAGAAAGCTCTTCAGCTATTTCTTTACTCGACTTTCCCCTTCCTATTAATATCAGAATTTCTTTTTCACGTCTTGAAAGCAAGTCGGAACAGTCGTACGTATCAATATCTATACGACTTCCATCAGCTGAATTTACAATCATGCTTCCTATGGAAGAAACTTCAGTCAGATTATATAAACACAAGGCCAGACAAATATTCCCTGTATCCTGTGCTATGACATAAAACATACGGTGTAAAACCTGATGGTATTTTCCCACACTGTCACACATCCGAAGATACTCTTCCAGATAATAATCACTGCGCTGCTTCTCTAAAGCATTTTTAAGGAAATGCAAAAAGCGTAATTCACGAGTATGTTTCTTCACCAAATCATCGGGATGAATCCGACTGAATATTTCTTCTTCCCAGATAGATTCAATAAGATGACATTCCCCATGCAAAGCTATGCCTAAAAACTCTCCTACCTTACCATAATAAATATAACTTCGGTTAGAACCCATATCACTCAGAACTGCTATCGAATTTTCTACCTCAGCATACATCGAAGCAACCTGTTTATAATGTGTAAGATACCGGTTCAGGTTTACTTCCCCTGCAAAATCTTGTGCAAGCAGTTCGTTGTTCAATGCAGTCTTTACATTCATAACGGGAGAGAGAATAAAAATGGTTATTTATCAGTATTGGTGCTCTCAGTATAGGTAACTACCTTTGCAAAATAAAAGAAAATATTCCACATTCTAACTTTACACATTTATGAAAAAGCTCTTTTTGGCAATGCTAACCTTTATAAGTACGCAGGCTATGGCACAGACTCTGGAAAAAATGCAATGGTTCAATGAACCAGAGCAGTGGGAAATAGCAGATAATGCATTAAGTATGTATGTCACTCCACATAGTGACTATTGGCGCATTTCACATTACGGATTTACTGTCGATGACGCTCCTTTTTATTACAATACGTATGGCGGCGAGTTTGAAGTAAAAGTAAAAATCACAGGCGACTACAAAGTCCGCTTCGACCAAGCAGGTCTGATGCTGCGTATCGACAAGGAAACTATATCAAGACCGGTATTGAGTTTGTTGACGGAAAATTCAACCTAAGTACAGTTGTTACCCACCATACAAGCGACTGGAGTGTTATTACGCTCGATAAGCCTGTACCCTATATTTGGATAAAGGCAGTCAGACGACTAGATGCCGTAGAAGTGTTCTACTCATTCGATGACAAAACTTATGTTATGATGCGGAATGCCTGGCTGCAAGACAATACACCGGTCAAAGTTGGTCTGATGGGAGCTTGTCCTGACGGTGAAGGATTTAACGTAAAATTCGAACACTTCAAAGTAACCCATCTTCCTGACCAGCGAAGAATGGAATGGCTTAAGAAAAATGCTGAATAAAAAGAATACTACTTTGTAAAACACAAAGCAGGAGTTTCATATTATCCTCCAGGCGCAGGGCTTTCCAATATAAGTCCTACGCCTTTTATCGTTTTCAATTGCACAGTATTATCGGATGCAAGCAACTTTCGCAAACGTGAAACGAATACATCCAGACTGCGTGATGCAAAATAGTCGTCATCTGTATTCCATAAACGTTCCAAGATAGCTTCACGCTTAACAACCTTATTTTTATTCTCGCATAAAATACGCAACAAAGCAGCTTCTCGTTCGGTAAGTGTCTGCTCCTTTCCCCCTGTCTGTTTCAACAAGGCATGGCCGGCTTCAAATATAAAAGAAGTTCCGAGATGGAATATTTCTTCTTCATTTACTGATCTTATTCCTTTTGTCAGTTTCAACAAAGCAAGGATATGTGCATTCAACTCCTCAGCAAGAAAGGGTTTCTTAATATAATTATTTACACCTAGCTCATAACCTTTCACTACATCCTTTGGAGAAACACGGCCGGAAGTAAACAGAATAGGTGTTACATCATCCGTTTCACGAATTCGTCTCACCATTTCATATCCATCCATTACCGGCATCTCAATATCAGCAACAATTACATCGGGATGCGTTTCCTTCCATATCCTCAAACCTGTTTCACCGTTATCGGCTGTCATTATCTCGTAACCGCCTATCATATCCTCTAGTCCACCACGTATGATGTAGCACAGATTGGTATCATCTTCTACCAGCAATAGTCGTATCATTGTTCTATTATAATTCATTTATTTGTATTCAAACAAGTTTTATCAATAGAATCTTCTCTATTCGGAAGATATATCGTAAACTCGCTGTACTCTCCTTCAATGCTTTCCAACGTTACTCTGCCACCATGAGCTTCAGCTACACGTAAAACATAATTTAATCCTAAACCGAAACCAGCAGAACCTCCATATCGACTTCTATCCGCAGCCGAAGCACGTTCGTATTTTTCGAATATCTTACTCTGGTCTTTCAGCGGAATACCGAAACCCGTATCGTGTACCTTTATATAATATTCGTTCGAAAGCTTTCCCGACGAAAATGTAATTTCAACCTCCTCACCCGAATATTTCACGGCATTGTCAATCAGATTGCTGAGTGCTTCTTTCAAAAACTCCTCATCCGCATAAACAGTATCTGCCTGCAAATTCCATTTATAGACAATATGCTTCACTGCTTTTGCCTTATACTTCTCGGCAAGGTCTTCCAGCATCGAACGAACACAGCACGTATCTTTTTCCAACTTCACTGATGATTTTCCAGTTTAGAAAGTGTCAATACCTTGTTTGTCAGCGAAAGCAGGTGTTCTCCCTCTTCTTTCAAAATGCGGAAATAACGTGCCTTTTTCTCCGGTTGGGTATCCAGTTTCCCAGTTTCCAGTATCTGAGTACCCATCAATATAGAACTCAAAGGCGTCTTCATATCGTGAATCATAGCATAAGAAAAATCCTCACGTAACTTGGCAATCTTATCTTGACGAACGATAATACGTATCTGATAAATGATACAAACTATAACCAAGACCATAATCAGCACAGTAGCAAGCAAAAGTAATGTCATTCGCCGGAAAATCACCCGATACGGATTGGTAATAACTCCTTGCAAAAAGCGAGTTCCGTCATGACTGATCGGCAAAGGAGAAGTTCGTAATACACCTTTGCATGTATATCCAGTTGACTGGAAGACCTCATTACACGACCGGTTGAATCGACAATACACGAAGCAACAACAGCAGGGAAGCCAATCGAATCGAGCATGTGCGCATAAATCGAATCCAAATCCACAAACGAAACATCACGATTAAAATCTTTCAGAGCAATTTCCTGAAACGAAACATGCATATAACTCATCAGCCATTGACCGGGGTTAGACATGGTTTCCATATCCTTCTCAGCATCAAAGTTAACGTTCATTGTAACCGTGGAGTCTTTCTTTGTCTTAGATACGCGCAGGAAAACCTCCTGTAAAGCTGCTTCGGGAAACAGTTCCTCCCCTTTCATCTGAATACTTTCCTTAGTCAGCTTATATGTGTTGACAAGCCATACGTATTGCAGCTCAACAATAGCAATAAGTCCCACCACAGCAATCCAACGAATATGTTTTATCTCCATAAGTCGTGTATTAACGTAACATTAACCTGCCCTTAACCCAGAAAATCGGTCGGGCCCTTTACTTTCGCACTGTCAAAGATATAGAAAATAACCCAATGCAATTTGATATGAAAATCTATTTTTAATGAGTATCTTCTTGCTGGCAGGAGGCTCAGGCAGCCTGACAGCACAAACCGTTTCGGGTAAGGTTGTCAATACAGAACAGCAACCGATAGACGGTGCAACTATCATTCTTCAGACTTCGGACTCAACTTTCGTGGATGCAACAATCTCGAATGCCGACGGAAACTTTGTATTCAATCATCAGCCGGAAGCTTATCGACTCATCTTTCAGCATCTATTATATCATACAATAGAGAAAAAAGGCAAAGAAAAAGATGCAGGTATCACGGTACTACAGGCTAAAGACTATGCGCTGGATGAGGTTATTGTACGAGGGGAACGACCGCTGGTCAAAGTAGAAGGCAGCCGCTTGACCTACGATATGCCTCAACTCACTGCCAATAAGCTGGTGACGAATGTGTATGATGCATTAAAACAACTACCGGGCGTAATGGAACAAAATGGAGTGTTGACACTAGCCGGAGCTGGAAGTATCAATATTATTTTGAACGAGGAAGCTACATCTATGAACTACGAACAGCTTGTTACATTATTAAAGGGTATGCCTGCATCACGTGTAGAACGGGCAGAAGTGATGTATAATACTCCCCCGCAATATCATGTGCGCGGTGCAGCAATCAATGTAATACTAAAAGGTTATAAACCGGGAGAAGGAGGATTACAGGGAGAGATAAACGGCAATTATGTACAGGCAAATAAAGCAGGAGAAGAAGGCGGCGTGACATTTGCCTATTTATCTCCCAAACTGGATATAGACTTTATGTACAATCTCAACAATCACTACAACCGTCAAGGTATAAACTGATTACCCGTCACACGTTGAATGATGAAATACATAACATCAGCCAGTCTACTAACGGAGAAAATAGGCAACTGGTACATACATTCCAGCTTGGAGGAAACTATAAGTTTAATGAACAGAGCCAATTGGGGCTGAGTTATACTTCCAGTCTTAATCCCGATAAACAACAATCGGTTACCTCTTCGGATAATCATTCGACCACCTTCAACCATGCCCCTGCCGAAGAACAGATGCATAACGTGGCTTTAAACTATACTTCCGGCTTCGGTCTGACAGGGGGTATCGACTATACGTATTTCAGGAATAAAGAGGAACAATCTTTCCGCAGCATAGAAAACAACGGACAGGAAACGACTTTTCTTAGCAACACGGCTCAATATATAAACCGATGGAAGTATATGTCGACCAAAACCATACACTTTCCAATGCGTGGGTACTGAATTACGGAACATCCTTTACATATGTAAACAACCATAATTCTCAAAGATATAATCTTGCAGCGATGAGTGGAATGAACAAAGAAAGCCGAGTTGATGAATATACTTATAATCTTTATACCGGTTTCGAAAAGAACTTTGGTAGCCAATGGAGTCTGAATGCATCTGCTTCCATTGAATATTATCAATGATAAGCTATAAAAAATGGGCAATCTACCCTACTTTGAACTTAAGTTATGTTCTTTCCCCTTCACACATCCTTCAATTTGAACTCAGTTCGAACAAGACTTATCCCGATTATTGGACGTTAAGCGGATCGACCAGTTACCTTAACAATTATCAGGAATCGGCAGGAAATTCATCACTCAAACCTTATACTGATTACTCCGCAGCTTTGACATACATCCTGAAAAGCAAATATATTTTCCAGTTCAGCTATGATTATATCAAAGATTACTTCATGCAAATGATATACCTAGACTCCAGCCGTCTGAAAGCTGTATACAATTATCAGACTGGGACTATTCAAAAGAGTTTGCCTTTACTTCTGTTATCCCGTTCAAGACAGGAGAATGGTGGGACAGTCAGCTGATGATATGTCTGTCTTCACTTCATCAACAGGCAAGCAACTATTATGATGCTCCTTTCGACCGTAGAATATGGAATATAGCAGGAAACTGGACCAATACGTTTACACTCAGTAAGCGCCCCAACATCAAAATAGAAATTAGTGCGACCGGTACATCCAAATCCATACAAGGAAGTTATACCATAGCGCCTGCCGCATTCATCCATACAGCCATTCGCTATACCTTTGCAGGAGATAAAGCTATGATTCAGATCAAAGGGAATGATTTATTCAATGGAAGCAACCACCTGACAACGAAAGTCCGCAATGGAAATCAGTATCTAGATATGTATCTGAACAATTATATGCGTAACGTCACCGTATCTTTCAGCTACAAATTTGGAGGATTCAAGAAAAAGGAAGTAAAGGACGTAGATCTTTCTCGTTTCAAACACTAAAAAAATCTATCTGACAAACAGAGAAAGTCCCCCTAATCTTTCCAAGTTACAGGCAAACACTGCAATAACAATTAAGAAAAAATTATCTAAAAGGATAAAAGAAAACAGGCATACTCGTGAGAACTTCACTTGTATGCCTGTTTTTCTTTTATTTACTATTACTATAAAGAAACTGTATTCATTATCTTTTCCAATGCACCGGCATTATTACGCACATAATCACCGGCATTCTTTCCAGCTTCATGCAGGCAGGCCTCATCCGAAAGGAACTTGTTCATCAAACGGTCGAAGTCTTCTTTACCCTGAATTTCGAAACCTCCCTGACAAGCCTTCAGCTTGCGCCTCGAGGAACTTATAATTATTCGGGCCGAAAATGACAGGAATACCATATACAGCCGCCTCAAGTGTATTATGAATGCTGACTCCAAAGCCGCCTCCTACATACGAAATTTCTCCATAGCGGTATATTGACGACAACAGCCCGAAACAATCTATAATCAGACAGTCAGCCTGTTTGACATTTTCTTCCGTAGCTTGTGTATAGCGTACTACCGGACGTTTCAACTTTCCGATAATTTCCTGCAAATGACTCTCGTCTATTACGTGAGGAGCAATAATCAGTTTCATTTCCGGATGCTCATTAAAATAAGGGATAAAGATATCTTCATCCGGAGCCCATGAACTTCCTGCAACAAAAGTCTTGCGATTATTTCCCTTGAAGCTTTCTACCAACGGTAATTCTTTCGCCTGACTGCAAATTTCCAGTACCCGGTCAAAACGAGTATCTCCTACTACTGTCGTACGAGTCACCCCAATACTTTCCAACAAGCGGACAGATTCTTCATTCTGTACAAAAAGATGGTCGAAACATTTCAAGACATTCTTATAACTTCCTCCATACCAGCGGAAGAAAATCTGCTGAGGACGAAAGATAGAAGAAACACTATATACCGGAATATTACGACGCTTCAGTTCACTCAGATAATTGCACCAGAACTCATACTTGATGAAAAAAGCCATATAAGGATGAGCCAGATCTATAAATCTCTTCACATTACGTGGAGAATCAAGAGGCAGATAACATACTACATCCGCTCCCTTATAATCTTTACGTACCTCATATCCCGAAGGCGAGAAAAACGTTTGCAGAATCTTATATTGCGGATATTGCTTACGAATCTGTTCTATCAGAGGACGTCCTTGCTCAAATTCACCCAGTGAAGCTGCATGAAACCACAAATATTTGGCTTGTGGATCAATCTGTTTCTTCAAGACAGCGAAAGCTTCCTTCTCGCCTTTCACCATCTTGGCTACTTTCTTATTAAAAAGTGCAGCCAGATGGACTGCACTTATATATAAAGCTATAACAAAATTATAAATCATGCCGGTTCTTATTTGAGTACCTCTACTGCACGACGCATACGTCTGACAGTTTCTTCTTTACCTAATACAGCCGAGATATCAAACATGTGAGGACCTTTTCCTTCGCCCACAAGCGTAAGGCGGAAAGCATTCATGATATTTCCCATATGGTAGCCGTGGTCTTCTATCCATTTCATAACCACTTCTTCCTGATGAGCCAGTGAAAAATCGTCGAGTGATTCAAGCAAGTCTGCAAGTTCTGTCATACGAACAGCAGAATCTTCTTTCCAGCGTTTCTTTACAGTCTTTTCATCATATTCTGTAGGAGCTACGAAGAAGAACTTGCAAGTATCCCACAATTCCTTGATAAAGCTGACACGACCTTTCATCAGACCTACTACGGTTACAACTGTTTCCATAGGAGCTTCGATGCCATGCTCTTTCAAGATAGGCATAAACAAGCCTGCAATTTCCTCATCACTCTTCATCAGGATATATTCATGATTGAACCATTTACCCTTTTCATAATCGAACTTAGCTCCCGCTTTGCTACAACGATGCAAATCGAACAACTTAACCAGTTCGTCCAGTGACATGATTTCCTGATCATTTCCCGGATTCCATCCCAGCAAAGCCAGGAAGTTAATCACAGCTTCAGGCAAATATCCAGACTCACGGTATCCAGAAGAAACCTCACCAGTCTTCGGATCATGCCATTCCAATGGGAATACAGGGAATCCCAGACGGTCACCGTCACGCTTACTCAATTTACCGTTTCCATCCGGTTTCAACAACAATGGCAAGTGAGCAAATTCAGGCATTGTATCTTCCCAGCCGAATGCACGATACAACAAGACATGCAACGGAGCAGAAGGCAACCATTCTTCACCACGAATTACATGAGATACTTCCATCAAATGGTCATCAACAATGTTTGCCAAATGGTAAGTAGGCAATTCGTCGGCTGACTTATACAGTACTTTATCATCCAATATAGAAGAGTTGATTACAACTTCTCCACGAATGATATCGTGTACATGCACATCTTCATTCGGTTCTATTTTGAAACGTACTACATACTGTGTTCCTTCGGCAATCAGCTTATCAACTTCTTCCTTCGGCATCGTAAGCGAGTTACGCATAGAATTACGTGTAGAAGCATCGTACTGGAAATTCGGAACTTCCTTACGCTTGGCCTCCAGTTCTTCCGGTGTATCGAAAGCAATATAAGCTTTACCATTATCAAGCAATACGTTTACATATTTCTTATAAATATCACGACGTTCAGACTGACGGTACGGACCGTAATTTCCGCCAAAGCTTACACCCTCATCGAACTTAATGCCTAACCATTTAAAGATTCGATAATATATTCTTCTGCCCCGGAACAAAACGGTTTGAGTCTGTATCCTCAATACGGAAAATCAAATCTCCGCCGTGTTGGCGTGCAAAGAGATAATTATACAAGGCAGTGCGCACACCACCAATATGCAATGCACCCGTAGGACTCGGTGCAAAACGAACTCTAACTTTTCTTTCTGCCATAGTGGTCTTTATCTAAAAATACGCTGCAAAATTAAGCTAAATTTCCCGTTTTTTTCTTATTTTGCACGCAAAATATCCTAACACATGAAAAGTTTCCAAGCAGAAAGACAGTTTTCATACAAGAAATTACTGTATCAATGCGCCATTTTCTTGGCAGCAGTTGCCGTCATTGTCTATTTCTTACCAAAGGAAGGTACATTCAACTATCAATTTGATATTAACAAGCCATGGAAATACGGTTTGTTACAGGCATCATTCGATTTTCCTATATACAAGGGAGATGAAGAGGTCCGCCGGGAACAAGACAGCATCATGACCAATTATCACCCCTACTTCCTTCTGTCGGAAAATACAGGTGAAAAAGCAATCAGCCAGTTTAAAAGTGATTACAACCGGAGCTTACGCAAGATAATTCCTGACCCTACATATTCGCATCATATCGAACGAATACTGAAAAACGTATACGAGAAAGGAATTATTCCAGTAGAACAGCTGGGGAACTTGCGCAAAGACAGCATGCGCAGTATTCATATCATCAATAAAAACACTTCTATCCTACAAAGTGTAAGCGAACTGTATACCACTAAGAGGGCCTACGAGGAACTGATTTATTCTGATACGTTACATTACAACAAGACACTATTGCAACGCTGTAATCTGAATAATTACCTAACTCCTAATCTCATGTATGATTCGGAAAAATCGGAAGCTGCAAAAAAAGATATCCTCTCCGGAGTATCCTGGGCCAAAGGGTTTGTAATGAACGGACAGAAAATAATCGACCGCGGCGAGATCATCGACCAGCGTACATTCGATATCTTGAGATCACTCCAAAAAGAATGGGACAAACGAGGCGAAACTATTACAGAAAAACGTCTGACTTTATTCGGACAGATTCTGTTTGTATCTATTCTTATAGGATGCTTCATGACCTATCTGGCACTGTTCCGCCGAGATTATTACCAAAAGAAAGGTAGTCTGGGGTTATTGTTCTTTCTTATTATATTCTTCCCCGTCATATCAGCTATCATGGTAGCTCATGCTTTCATGAGTGTATATATAGTGCCATTCACCATGCTTCCCATGATCATACGGATCTTCCTTGATTCACGTACGGCTTTCATGGCACATATTGTATCAATCCTGCTTTGCTCCATCTGCCTGCGAACCCCACATGAGTTTATCTTATTGCAGACAATAACCGGTATGGCCAGCATCTACAGCCTTCGCGAACTGTCTCAACGCTCACAATTGTTACGCAGCGCCCTGATTGTCGTAATAACATATACCATACTCTATTTTGCACTCGACCTGATACACGTGAACGATATTGCGCAGCTTAACACATATATGTATGTCAATTTTATTATAAACGGTATTTTGCTGCTATTTACTTATCCGTTATTGTTTATTTTGGAAAAGACTTTCGGATTTACTTCGAATGTAACCCTGGTGGAACTTTCCAACATCAACAACAAGCTGATGCGTGAGATGTCGGAAGTTGCTCCCGGAACATTCCAGCATTCTCTGCAACTTGCCAACCTGACTGCCGCCGCAGCCAACCGCATTGGTGCCAACAGCCAGCTGGTGCGTACCGGTGCCATGTATCATGACATCGGAAAGATGCTGAACCCCGCTTTCTTTACCGAGAACCAGACAGGAGTAAACCCACATGACCAGTTGAACTATAAACAAAGCGCACAAATCGTCATAAATCATGTAACAGACGGTATGAAGCTGGCTGAAAAAAATGACCTGCCTCAAGTGATCAAAGACTTTATCCGCACCCATCATGGTCAAGGACTTACAAAGTATTTCTATATATCCTATCAGAATGAGCATCCCGATGAAGAAGTGGATAAAGAAGCATTCAGATATCCGGGTCCCAATCCGTTTACCAAAGAACAGGCTATTCTGATGATGGCCGACTCGGTAGAAGCAGCTTCAAGAAGCTTGAAGGAATATACCGAAGAAGTATTTCCGGACTTGTCGACAAGATCATAGACAGCCAGGTACAGGAAGGATACTTCAAGGAATGTCCGATAACATTTAAAGATATTGCTACAGTAAAAAGTGTCTTTAAAGAAAAGCTGAAAACTATGTACATACCCGTATCAGCTATCCGGAACTGAAGAAATAAAAGGCAATTGCACAAAAAAGACCAAGGAAAGAACAATTTTTTATTATCTGTATAGGCACTTCTTTGATAATTTTGAGATGTAAAACCTAAACACATACAGATATGAAAAATACTTTCTTCAAAGCAAGCGGCAGAAATCTTCTGACGTGTGCTATTTGTGCACTAATGGCAATGCGGCATCTTCCCAACAAGCACTTTCCCTCAAGGATTATGAATATACAACCAGAGAATGGAAACGAATTGTAAGAAACAGTCCGGACAGTTTTTCACAACCGATGAAGCAAAGCGGATTGCCGATAATGTGCTAGCTTTTCAACGTACAACAGGAGGATGGCCTAAGAACATTCCAATTCACCGCCCACTGGGTGGAGAACTTCCTATCGTATTAGGAGATAAAGACAGGCGCAATGACTCCACAACCGACAATGACGCTACCATTCTGGAATTGACTTATCTGGCAAGACTTTATCAACAATCTCCCGAAGAACGTTATAAGGAAGCCTTTCTTAAAGGAGTGGAGTTTATCTTAAGCGGGCAGTATGACAACGGAGGATGGCCACAGTTCTGGCCTGAACATAGGGGATATCAAGTATATATTACATACAATGATGATGCCATGGTACAAACAATGGAAATCATCCGAAACCTTCGTGACGGAAAAGCTCCCTTCGATATACTGGTAAACGATGAAATGAAAGCACGTCTGTCCGCCGCTTTCGATAAAGGGATAGAATGTATTCTGAATACTCAAATCAGAGTAAATCGTAAACCGACCATATGGTGTCAGCAACACGACAACATAACCTTAAAACCAGCTCCGGCCCGAACATTCGAATTGCCTTCCTTCTGCACGGCAGAAAGCTGCTCACTGGTTCACCTGCTAATGGAACTCCCCGATCCGGACGAACGGGTAAAGGCAGCAGTCAATGGTGCAATGGAGTGGCTTGATTTACATAAATTATATGGCATACGTGTTGAGCGGTTCATGACTCCTGAAGGCAAGCCTGACACACACGTAGTGAAAGACGAAAAGGCCGGACCTGTATGGGCACGTTTTTACGACCTGGAAAACGAAGAACCGCTATTCTGCGACCGTGATGGAATTCCCCGTAAATCATTTTCCGAACTTGGATATGAGCGTCGAAATGGTTACAGCTGGTACAATCAGGCTCCCGAATCACTCAATGAAGAATATCAACACTGGAAAGAAAAATATATGTAATTTACACATACAACCAGTTCTTTAAGTGCAGGTAAAAAGCAAGTCTAATCAGCTCCTCTTCTAACTCTATTATTTTTTGTACAAATTTTCAAAAAACATCGAGAAAAGTTCAGGAAAATATGCTGATATTTTCGACAAAATATGCTGATGTTTTTCTTATACGCCGATACACATTGGTTATCAATTATTTACAAGAAGCAGTATATCGGCGTAAAGAAAAATATAAACTGGATATCTTACAATCATCAATCAGAGTTCTTGAGTCAAGCTATCGAGCAAACCTCCGCAAGCATCTTCCAGTATGTCAAGTACATTTTCAAATCCTTGAGCCCCGCCATAATAAGGATCAGGAACGTAGTCGACTACCTTCACCCGACAATAGTCGGTCATCCGGCCTATTTTCCGTTCCGTTTCCACATCAGGAGCTTTCTCCTTCAAGGCATCAATATTGCGGTCATCCATACCCAAAATCAAATCGAACTCATAAAAATCATCAGTACGGACAGGACGTGAACGGTGAGTAATGTTATACCCCCGGCGAATAGCATGTGCACGCATCCGGTCGTCGGCAAGTTCTCCTTGATGATAACTGCTGATTCCCGCTGAATCTACTTCTATCTCCTTTTCCAGTCCTGCACGCTTGATATACGTACGCATAATTTCTTCTGCCGACGATGAACGGCATATATTCCCAAGACAAACGAACAAGATTCTTTTCATACTCTGATACCTAAATATTTTTTAAACTTGCTTACGCTAGTATTCATAATCAATTCTTCCGGAAACTCAGTTTCATTTACCAGCTCCAATGCATAATCGTAGGTGGCAATATCAAACGAGATATGTGCATCACTACCCAAAATCACCGGAACATCATAGCGACGGCATAACTTCAGTATTTCCAGATTATTGCTCCGGGCGTCAACTTTGCCCCGACAAGGTTTCAGTGATGAATTATTTATCTCAAGCAACGTATGATGCTCCTTTGCCGCAAGTACAATAGGCTCGAAGTTCAACTTTGCAGTCCCATCACCCGGATGACTAATGATATGAATATATGGATTAGACACAACCTGAACCATACCATGTGTATTCTCTTCGGGTGTCCCCCACTTATAACAAAGTGAATGAATACCGGCAATACGCAAGTCAAGAATCTTCAAATAAAACTCATCCAGATCGAGATTGCCTTCGCTGTCGAGAATATTAATTTCTGCTCCCAACAAAAGTTCTATTCCATACATCTGGCGCGGAACCACATGCAGGTTACGGAAATAAATCGGATCGCATGTACCCGGTATACCCGGTGAATGTTCTGTAATCCCTAATAATTTCAATCCCTTACCAGCAGCAGCCTGTGCCATTTCCTGCAAGGAACTAAAAGCATGACCGCTTGCTACGGTATGCGTATGTACATCCAGTTCTATTTTCATACGAATATTTTTTACATCGGATCGACATCGTAATAAACCAACAGCGAACGGAAACGTTCATCCTCAACAATGGCACGTTGCACTTGCTGAAGATATTCACGCACTTTCGACATCGAAGCCTGTTGTTCAATTTTCACTACAATCTTTTTAATAAATAAAGTCTGTATACGCGACACTGGAGGACGGTCGGGTCCCAGCACACGACTACCAAGTCCGTTTCTTAAGTACCCGGCCATCAAGTCGGCAGCCTGATCGAGTACTTCCTCTTTACGATGTTTCAAATACACATAAATCAACCGGTAAAAAGGCGGATACTTAAACAAATTACGTTCTTCAATTTGTGATTGGAACAATCCTCCATAGTCATTGCTTACTACCTGAGCGATCAAAGGAAGATCGGGAGATTTGGTTTGTAGCACTACCAGCCCCTGTTTGTTCTTTCTTCCAGCACGCCCGGCAACCTGCGCCATCAACTGAAAAGCCCGTTCATACGAACGGAAATCCGGATAGTTCATCATCGAATCCGCATTCAAAATACCAACAACACTCACACGGTCGAAGTCAAGTCCTTTTGAAACCATCTGTGTACCAATCAGAATATCCGTCTTGCCATCCTCAAAATCGGCAATGATCCTTTCATATGCAGTACGGGTACGCGTGGTATCCAAGTCCATACGAGCCACACGGGCATCCGGAAATATCAGTTTAATATCATCTTCTATCTTCTCGGTTCCAAATCCTCGGTTTATCAGTTCTACCCCTCCACATGCCGGACAAGACTTTGGAACTTCATAAGTATAACCACAGTAATGACAGGTCAGCTGATTCAATCCTTTATGATACGTCAGACTGACATCACAATTCTTACACTTCGGTATCCATCCACACGTACGGCATTCTATCATCGGAGCAAATCCTCTGCGGTTCTGGAAAAGTATAACCTGCTCCTTCTGTTCAAGTGCCTCACGGATTTTCTGAAGCAAGAGTGGAGAAAACTGAGCCGTCATCCGCTTCTTTCGGGCAAGTTCCTTGATATCTACCACTCAATATGAGGAAGCAAAACATTCTGATGTCGTTCGGTAAGCTGTACCCAGCCATATTTTCCATGAACAGCATTATAATAGGTTTCGATACAAGGTGTAGCCGTACCCAACAGTGTCTTTGCTCCGAACATCGATGCCAGTACGATAGCTGCATTGCGCGCATGATAACGTGGAGCCGGATCCTGCTGTTTATAGGTATTTTCATGTTCTTCATCCACGATGACCAGTCCCAAACGCCGGAAAGGCAGAAAAACCGAAGAACGTACTCCAAGTATTACATCATAATCGTCATCGGTAAGTTGTTTACGCCATATCTCTACACGTTCAGCATCCGGAAACTTGGAGTGATAAATTCCCAGCCGATTACCAAATACCCTTTTCAAACGTTCGGTGATTTGTGTAGTCAGTGCTATCTCCGGCAACAAATACAACACCTGCTTTCCTGCCTGAATTGCCTGCTGAATAAGATGAATATAGATTTCAGTCTTTCCGCTTGCAGTAACACCATGAAGCAAGCAGACATTTTTCTGATGAAAGTGCGTCAGGATCTCGCTATACGCCTGCTGCTGGGCACTGCTTAAAGGGTTCAAAGGTGATACACTTACTTGCTCGGCAGACAAACGTCCGATTTCGAACGAGTAAATTTCGAAAACTCCTTTTCCAATTAATCCATTAAGCACTGCACTAGTAGCACCAGCCGAATCTAACAAAGCCTTACGGGAAACTTCCTTAAGTTCTTTCTTTTCTCCAGTCCAGCCGGACAGCTCTATGTATTTCATGAGTAGAGCCAGTTGTTTGGGAGCACGTGCCAATGCATCAAACTGACGATGGACGGCCTCTTCTGTCTGCATAGCAGCAGACAATCGCACCCTACTCTCTACACGCGGTTTATAGCTGCGTTTCAGCTCTTCTTTTACCAGAATCGCCTCTTTTTCCAATAAAGCTTTGATTACCGGCAACAAATTCTTTATTCCACTGGACTTTTCCAGTTGTGTAATACATTGCTCCGAATCGTTACCCAACAGATCAAGAATACGCTGTTCCTTCTCGGAAAGAGGTTGCAGTGCCTCAAACTCCGGATTTAAGACAACTAATGTTTCGCTTTCCAGCTTCATTCCAGAAGGTAAGGCAGCCTTGTATACATCTCCCAACGTACAGAGATAATAATCTGCCAGCCATTGCCAGAAATCATACTGACGTCTCAACAAAACAGGAGATTCATCGAGTACCTCCATAATGTCTTTTGTTTCATAGGCCTCAGGCGCCGTTTGGTGTACTTTGGTTACAATAGCCGTATAATACTTCTTTCTCCCGAACGGAACGACGATCCGACAGCCTGCCTTTATCTTATCCGCCAACTCATCGGGAACGGAATAAGTATATTGTCCGGCTATGGGCAAAGGCACTATGACATCCACGTACTTCTTCATGGCTGCAAAGTTACAAAAAACAGTTCTATCCCATTTGGTACGTCAGGCAAACTTTTATAGCTTTGTAAAGAAACTCTTAAATCAACCAAAATGAAGATATATAAGATAGGTATTATAGGTTGTGGAGGTATCGCCCAAAAGATGGCGGCCACACTGGAAAAGATGAAAGGAGTAGAACGATATGCCGTAGCATCGCGCAATCAGGAGAAAGCAGAAGCATTTGCGAATAAATGGGGATTCACTAAAGCATATGGTTCCTACGAAGAACTGGCAAGCGATCCTGAAGTCGACTTAATCTATATCGCAACTCCACATGCCATGCACTACGACAATGCACATATGTGTATTGAGAAAGGTAAACCCGTATTATGCGAAAAGCTTTTACCGCCAACGCCCGTCAGGCTGAAGATCTCCTTGCTTTCGCCAAAGAAAAAGGAGTATTCATTACCGAAGCTATATGGACCCGGTATATGCCCCTTTCACTTAAAATACAAGAACTGCTGAAAGAAGGAGTAATCGGAACACCGTATACCTTGTCGGCTAACCTCAGCTATCCGATAAGCAACAAAGAAAGAATTATCCGTCCGGAACTTGCAGGAGGAGCTCTGCTCGATATTGGAGTCTATACACTAAACTTTGCAGCAATGGCTTTCGGAAGTGATATTGCTGAAACTCATTCTGTCTGCCAGAAGACACAAACGGGAGTCGACGCGCAAGAAAGTATAACACTCTTTTATAAAGATGGCAGAATGGCAACCCTGCAATCGAGTATCTATGCAAAAAGTGACAGAATGGGAGTCATTTCGGGCGACAAAGGGCATCTGATTGTAGAAAATATCAACTGCCTGAATCGGTACGGGTTGTCGATGAAAACTATAAAACCATAGCGGTATATCATGCACCGGAACAGATCAGCGGCTACGAGTATCAGGTATATGCCTCCATCGAAGCTATTGAAAAGGGATGGCTGGAATCGCCGTACATGCCTCATGCCGAAACATTACGCATCATGAAACAAATGGACAACCTCAGAAAAGAATGGGGAGTAATATATCCATGCGACTGACAAGCAGTAGTTTATAAACACATAAATAAAGGTGGAGAAAGTTTCTGTATGAACAGAATTTCTCCACCTTTATTTATACAGATCCTGGTATATCAAAACATGTAAGCCAATGATATCTGCCAGGTATTTCGTTTCATCTCAATAGTCATCTGATCATCTACCGATCTACCATTTGCTCAGTCCAAAGTTATAATTAACTCCAGCTTGCAAATGACCGAGTAATTTTACACCAGCTCCTACATTGAATGAAGTATTGCACGACTTCATGTCGAAACTTTCAGTAAAATGTCCGCTTCCTACATTAAATCCGAACTGAGGTCCTGCAGCAATATAAGCACCCAGTGTACTTCCTAATCCTAACGTCCACTTCAGGTTAACAGGAACCTCAATGCTTTTAAAAGTCTGGCTGACTTCCTCATTGCCACTTTGAGCCTTTGCACCCGACTGATTATACAAGGCAGCGACATCAACTCCCAGACCTACAATAGGAATTGTAAACTCAGCCATCGGACCAATAAAGAATCCGGTACGATTATCTCCTTTTACAATGTCTTCCGAAAAAGTCAATTTCGAAATGTTCAGTCCCCCTTTTAGACCAAACTGAAACTGAGCCTGTGCCGGCATTGCCATAAACAAGCAAGCTACAATCATTAAGGCCGATAAAATCTTCTTCATAAATATAAAATATTAAATGTTACAAGCGCAAAAATAAGGAATAAATGATAAGAATACAAATCAGGCACTAAATATAGAATGACATCCTGTCCACTTTTATGACCGATTGACACTATGCTATGTTTATCAAAGTTTAATTCAACTGGCTTTCTTTCAACGAAGGTTAAAATATTCTATCATAATGTCAGGCATACCAGACGGGCATACAGTTTGCACAATATCGGGTGAATCGCGAAAGCGAAAGGAGGAACGATTCTAAGAAACAAGATTAATAAAAGAACTTAAATAATAGGAGATTACAATTATGATGCCGATTAGAAGAAATTACAATCAGAACTGGTTACCAAGTATTTTCAATGATTTCTTTGATAACGATTGGATGGAAAAAGCCAATGCAACGGCTCCAGCTATTAACGTAGTTGAAAACGACAACAGCTATAAAATAGAAGTTGCAGCTCCGGGTATGACAAAAGAAGACTTCAACATTCATCTTACCGAAGATAATCAGTTGGTAATATCAATGGAGAAAAAGAACGAAACAAAAGACGAAAAAAAGAAATATTTACGCCGCGAGTTTTCTTATTCTAAATTCGAACAGTGCATGATCCTGCCTGAAGATGTTGAAAAAGAAAAATCAGCGCCTCTGTCGATAACGGTGTTCTTAACATTGAATTGCCAAAGATTACACAGGAAGAAAAGAAAGAAGCCAATAGAGTGATTGAAATTAAATAAACGATTCTAACCACCAAATCCCTGTTCCAGAGAAATCCGGGACAGGGATTTTTTTTATTTCTACTATGAACAAGCCAGTTGTTATTATGAACTTACGGGAGTATATGATTACGAACCCTTCTCCCACAATAAAAAATTTACATGGCTAAACTGTACACACTTGCAAGGTGTAGAATGCTACTGTGACAAAGAGAGTGCACATGCACTGAAAAGAGTTATAGCAAACTATCCAGCAGATGGGATTCATTTCATCGACTCTGGCAACTATCATTATCTGACTAAGTTTTGGACAGATAAAATACAGCAACCTTTTTCGTTAATAGTATTCGATCACCATCAGACATGCAGCCCCCTCTTTTCGAAGAAATGATTTCGTGCGGAAGCTGGGTAGAAGATACTATAGAATCGAACCCTTATTTACGCAAAGTAATTATCATAGGAGCATCCGAAAACCTAATTAAGCATGTTTCTCCTAAATACCGGCAAACAGTGGAATTTTATAGCGAACAAAGTCTGCAACACGAAGCTTCGTGGAAACAGTTTTCTAACGAAACAATCGATACTCCGGTATATATTTCTGTAGATAAGGATGTACTTAACCCACAGTCTGCCGTTACCAATTGGGATCAAGGCTCCCTTACATTAAATGAACTGGAGCATTTGTTATCTATTATCCTGAAACATGAAAAATAATAGGCATAGACATTTGTGGAGAATGCTCATCTACACTCAATATATTCGAAGCAGAAAAGGAACGCAGTTAGATAATACCGCCAATCAGGAATTACTGAACCTCTTCCTCAATTGCCAGACAAGCAATCTGTGAGATACTATCAGAAGGATTATTCAAACGATCACTTTATAAAGTGACAACCATTATCAGTCTTGCAACAACATAAACAATAAATGCTTCAAAAAACATTTGCACATACCACCAACTATAACCAACCAATATGTTCAACTAATAAAAAGAAAATATTAAATTTGCATATTTATAGCACAAAAATAGACAGTTCTTAACCTTATATAATATATGATAGATGAAAAAAGATTAATATTATCTGTAAAATCCGGTTCCGAAAAAGCCTACCGAACCTTGTACGAAATGTGGGTATCAAGGCTATATCAATTTGTATATCAATACTTAAAATCGGAAGAAACAACAGATGATGTCGTACAGGAAACATTCTATCGCATATGGATTAACCGAGAAAAACTAGATGCCGAGTCATCATTCAAAGCTTATCTGTTTACAATTGCTTATCATTTATTACTTAAGGAGTTACGCCGACAGTTAAATAACACCTCAATGGAGGAGTTATAGAATATAATGACAACATACGAACTTCAGGAGATGAAGCTGAAAAACAAATAGACTTCGATCAGTTCTGTAAAGCACTAAAACAAGCTAAAGAAAAACTTACTCCACGCCAACGTGAGATTTTTGAACTAAACAAGGAACAAAATTTATCTGTTGCAGAAATTGCAGAGCAACTATGCATAAAAGAGCAAGTAGTACGTAACCAATTATCAACGGCCTTAAAAATAATACGAGCCGAACTTCAGCAATATTCTTTCATATTACTCCTTTTTTTAAGCCATTTCTAATTTTTATGTTTTCTAACATAGAAATATACATGTTATATTTTACGTGTTTGTGGATATTACCAATAAACAAGGTAATAGTTTTATGGACACAAACATACAGAACAAGGTAAAAGATTTATTAGATAAATTCCGTTCGGGAGCTATATCTTCTGAGGAATTTAAAGAGTTATCGGCAAAGATAAACCAGTCATCTGAAGCTGATTTAGAGTTTCTGTTTTCTGACGAATGGGATAAATTCAACAGCTATGAGCCTTTATCACAAGATAAAATAAACTCTCTGTATAGAAAACTGAACAAGCAAAGACACATAACGCCATTCATGAAGGTGCAAAAATATTGGTTACAAATAGCAGCATCCATTCTTTTGATACTATCATGTGGCATTAGTGTTTTATACTACACTCAGCATAAAGATATTGAATATCTTGCTCAGCAAAATATAACCATAAACTCAGGTGAACATGGAACTTCATTGGTAACATTGCCCGATGGAACTCTTGTACATCTGAATGCAAAATCATCACTGTCCTACAAACAGGATTTCGGACGTGATAACCGTAAGGTAGAATTGTCGGGGGAAGGATATTTTGAAGTTAAAAAGAATACAGAGAAACAGTTCATTGTAGGCACTGAAGTAATGGATATTACAGTAACAGGAACAACATTTAATGTATATGCGTATGAGCACAAAAATTTTGTTGAAATGGCTCTTGTAGAAGGAAGTGTCAATGTTACAACAAAAGATCCCGCTCATAATACATTGAATGTAAAGCCGAACCAGAAAGTGATATACGATAAACGGACAGGGTTATTGAGTCTTGAAGAAACTTCAAATAAAATGGAAACAGCATGGCTGACCAAAGAGCTTACTTTCCGACATGAGAAGATGAAAGATGTATTCCAATGTCTGGAACGTAAATTCGGAGTAACTTTCAACATAAAGAACAAAAATATATTACAGGATGTGTATACAGGTTCTTTTAATGATAAAAATATAAGAAGCGTTCTGAATGTGTTGAAAATACACTACGGATTTGAATACACAATGGATGAAGAAACCATAACCATAGAATAACAACTAATTTAAATATTAACCTTAAAACTATGAAAAGACAGATGAAAACATGAAAAAAACATCCCCGGACAATCGGCAATCATCCGGGGAAATGGCTCAGTCCATAAGTAAAACTATGTTGGCGCATAGTAAAACCGAACTTTAAACCTAAATTTATTACGTACTTATGAAAATCAAACATCAATTTACTGATTTGCACAAAGATAGTAAAAAGCGTAGTAAGATTTGCCTTTTATGTGCATCTTTGTGTATGTTTACATTTACCGGTGGTTATGCACAAACCGGAAAAGTCAGCCTCAACCTGAATAACGCATCGGTAAAAGAACTTTTTACTGCTATTGAAAAACAAACTCCCTACCGCTTCTCATACAGAGATGTAGAAGTAAACGGTAAAACAGGCATCTCTCTATCTGTTAAAGATGAAGAACTGAAAGACCTACTTACAAGTGAACTGGCAAAACAGAACTTATCTTATAAAGTTTCAGGTAATAAGATTGTTATTACCCCAATCAAGAAAAATCCGATAAAAAACAGCCAACGAATATATCTGGAAAGGTTGTCGATGCAAACGGTGAACCAATTATCGGTGCTACGATAAAGGAAGAAGGTACCAGTAATGGCGCTATAACAGATTTTGACGGTAATTATTCACTCACAGTTTCAAGCCCTGATGCAATTCTGCAATTCTCTTATGTCGGTTACAAATCTGAAGAATTTATGGCCGATAAAGGTGTAATCAATGTTACTATGCGAGAAGATACAGAACGCTTGGACGAAGTGGTTGTTACAGCATTGGGTATCAAACGTGCAGAAAAAGCGTTGTCATACAATGTTCAGCAAGTAAAATCAGAAGAGCTTGTAAGAGTAAAAGACGCTAACTTCGTAAACTCACTGAATGGTAAAATTGCCGGTGTAAGCATCAACAAGAGTGCCAGTGGTGTCGGTGGTGCTACACGTGTAGTAATGCGTGGTGCAAAATCTATAGAAGGTGATAACAATGCACTCTATGTAGTAGACGGTATTCCATTGTTCAATACAAACATGGGAAATACAGACAGTGGTATCATGGGTGAAGGAAAGGCCGGAACTGAAGGTATTGCCGACTTCAACCCTGAAGATATCGAAAGTATCTCTGTATTGAGCGGTCCGTCGGCAGCAGCATTGTATGGTAGTAGTGCAGCAAACGGTGTGATCCTTATCACCACTAAAAAAGGTAAAGAAGGTAAACTGCAACTTTCATTTTCTTCTTCTACCGAATTCAGCAAAGCATACATGACTCCTGAATTCCAAAATACTTACGGTAATAAAAAGGATATGTATGAAAGCTGGGGTGAAAAACTCGCCACTCCTTCTGATTATGACCCTAAAAAAGATTTTTTCAACACAGGAACTAACTTTATCAACTCATTGACCTTAACAACCGGTACTAAACAGAACCAGACATTTGCTTCCATCTCGTCTACCAACTCTGACGGTATCGTTCCCAACAACTCATACAACCGCTTGAACTTTACGATCCGTAATACTTCAACTTTCCTGAATGACAAGTTACAACTTGATTTAGGAGCATCGTATATCAAGCAAGATGACAAGAACATGGTTTCGCAAGGTCAATACTGGAATCCGGTTATGGCAGCCTACCTCTTCCACGAGGAGAAAATTTGAAGAAATCAAAACTTCGAACGCTTTGACGACAGCCGCAAAATTCCCGTTCAGTACTGGCCGATAGCAGAATCAACTTATGCCTCGCAGAATCCATACTGGACCGCATTCCGTAACGTTTCAACCAACAATAAGAGCCGCTACATGTTCAATGTAGGATTAACTTACAAGATAACCGACTGGATTAATCTGGCTGCACGTTACAGAATGGACGATACTTATGTAAAATTCGAACGTAAGATTTATGCATCTTCCGACCAGGTTTTTGCAGAAGGTACTAAAGGACATTACGAATATAGCAATTACAATGACCGTCAGGAATATGCTGACTTCATGGTAAATATTAATAAGCAGATCAAAGACTTTAATATTTCTGCCAACCTTGGATGGAGTTATTCCAATTATTGGGCATTGGAAAGAGGATATAAAGGAACCTTACTGAAAGTTCCTAACAAATTTGCTGTTTCCAATATCGACCCGTCAAACGGCCGTACTTCAGAAAAAGGCGGTGACAGCCGTATCCGTAACCATGCTATTTTCGGCAACGTCGAACTGGGATGGAAGAGTATGCTTTACTTAACCTTGACCGGACGTAACGACTGGAACTCTCGTCTGGTAAATACCAACGAAGAATCATTCTTCTATCCTTCTATCGGTTTGTCTGGTATTATTTCGGAAATGGTACAGCTTCCTGAATTTATTTCTTATTTGAAAGTACGTGGTTCTTATACAGAAGTTGGTGCTCCAGTTTCTCGTTCTGGATTAACTCCTGGTACAGTAACAACTCCAATCGTCGGGGGTATTCCGTCGCCGACATATATTTATCCATTCACTGACTTTAAAGCTGAACGCACCAATCTTACGAAGTGGGAGTTAGCTTACGCCTGTGGAACAAATTCAGTGCAGAAGTTACTTACTATAAATCGAATACATACAATCAGACATTCCTGGGAGATTTACCGGAATTCACCGGTTATCAGAAGATTTACCTGCAAGCAGGTAACGTAGAAAATAGAGGTTGGGAAGCTTCTTTCGGCTATAATGATAAGTTTAAAAACGGTCTGGCTGTTTCTTCTACATTTACATTCTCAAAGAATATAAATGAGATTAAGGAGATGGTGAAAGACTATCATACCGATTTGATGGAAGCTCCGATTAACATCCCGGAAGTACTGAAAGACAATGGTCGCGTTATTCTGAAAGAAGGTGGAAGTATTCACGATATTTATGCAAACACTTTCTTCAAGAAAGATAGTCAGGGATATGTTGAAGTAAAAAGTGACGGAACCTTCGGTCTGGAAAGAGGTGAACCTGTATACTTAGGAAAGACATCTCCAGACTTTAACATGGGATGGAACAATGCCCTGTCATATAAAGGATTTGGATTCAGTTTCTTAATCAACGGACGATTTGGTGGAGTGGTTACTTCTTCTACCGAAGCTATCCTCGACCGTTTCGGTGTATCCAAACGTTCTGCAGAAGCTCGTGACGCCGGAGGTGCTCTGTTCCCAGGACAAGGTCGGGTAGATGCAAAGACATACTACCAAATGATTGGTACAGGAGGTTATGAAACTTCCGGATACTACCTGTACAGCGCAACAAATATTCGCTTGCAAGAAATGACATTCAGTTATACAATGCCAGACAAATGGTTTGCCAATGTACTGAAAGATGTTACCGTTTCTTTCATTGCTAACAATCCATGGATGTTATATTGCAAAGCTCCCTTTGACCCTGAGCTAACACCGTCAACAAGCACTTACGGACAAGGTAATGATTATTTCATGCAACCCAGCGTACGCAGTTTCGGTTTTGGCATTAAATTTAAACTATAAAAAACAAACCCTTTGATTATGAAAAAGATAAACCAATATAAATTTATAGCAGGCGTATTTGCAGTGTCACTATTGGCATCATGCAATTACGAAGAAATCAACACCAATCCATTTGAGCTGACCGATGAAGAAGGAGTCATGGACGGAGTTGCTGTAGGTGGTTTAATCACTACTATCGAACGTACAGTATTTCCAGTAGGAACACAGGCAGATGATACTGACATTATCAATCAGTATCAAACAGACTATCACTTATCGGCTGACTGCTGGAGTGGTTTCTTCGGACAGAATAATACATGGGGAGGCGGAAACAGTAACGTTACCTATTTCTTGAATGACAGCTGGATTTCCGGAACTTATAAACGTGCATATACCAACACACTTGACCCATGGAAAAAGCTGAAAGCTGCAGCCGAGAAAAACAATACTCCTGAAGTATTTGCCTTAGCACAAATCCTGAAAATTTCAGCTTGGCACAAAGCATTGGAATGTTTCGGTCCGATGCCTTATTCACATGCAGCCGATGCTACCATGAATATCCCATTCGATTCCGAGAAAGATATTTATACAGCTATATTTAAAGATCTGACAGAAGCCATTGAGATCCTGACAGAAAAGGCAGAAAATGGTGTAGAGGTTATGAGTGAATATGATGTTGTATATGCTGGTAACTCAACCAAATGGGTAAAATATGCAAATTCTCTGCTACTCCGTCTTGCTATGCGTGTCCGCTACGCCGATGAAGCCTTATCGAAACAATATGTTTCACAGGCATTGAACCATTCCATTGGTGTCATGACTGCCAAAGACGATGAAGCACAGATGAGTACAGGAGCCGGATACACATTCCGAAACAACATCTATTGGTTGTCTGAACAATATGATGAATCTCGCATGGGTTCGTCTATGTTCTCTTACTTAATGGGATATGAAGACCCTCGATTAAGTGCTTACTTCTTGCCAGTAGACTCTAAAAGCACACAAGGAAAAGAAGCGTTCGATGGGAAACAGTATCAGGCAGTTCCTGCAGGACATCTATATGGAAAGAATGATGAATATAAGATGTTTTCTAAACCTAACATACAAGCAGCTACACCAACTTACTGGTTACGTGCTTCCGAAGTCTACTTCCTGCGAGCTGAAGCTGCTTTAATATGGGGCGGTGAATTTGGAAATGCAGAAGACTTGTATAAGCAAGGTATTGAAATGTCTTTCCAGGAAAACGGAATCAGCTCAGCCGTAGATGCTTACATGAATTCTGGTAAAACCCCGATCAAGCATGAAGTTGGTGGAAGTTATTCTTGTAGTTTTGCTGCTCCTTGCGCCACAACCGTAAAATTTGAAGGTAATACGGAACAGAAACTCGAAAAAATCATGATCCAGAAATGGATTGCTCTTTTCCCTAACGGACAAGAAGCCTGGACAGAATGGAGAAGAACCGGATATCCTAAACTGAATCCTGTTATGGCAAACAGAGGTAGCAGCCAAGGAGTTACAACAGAAGGAGGTATTCGCCGAATGATTTATCCTATCAGTTTCTACCAAACAGCTGACGGACAGAAGATTTATAACGAAGCCGTTAAAATGCTAAGCAACGGACAGGACTTACCTAGTACACACTTGTGGTGGGACTGCAAATAATAACCGAATAATTAATACAGTAAAGACATGAAAACACTAAAAAAATTATTATACATCATACCTTTATTGGGAGCAATGATAACCTCTTGTACCGATGTAGAAAACATAGAAGTAGAACACATCGGCGGATATAACACTTTAGGAGACAGTGAATATTACGCTAACTTACGTGCCTATAAGGAAACAGCTAAGAACTACGGACGTCCGGTTGCTTTCGGCTGGTTCTCAAATTGGGCTCCTTCAGGTGTAATGAGAAAAGGTTACTTATCTTCAGTACCCGACAGTATGGATATTATCTCCATGTGGAGTGGTGCTCCAGGAAGATATGAAATCACTGAAGCACAGAAGGCAGACAAAGAATTTGCACAGAAAGTAAAAGGAATCAAACTGCTGGAAGTTAGCTTACTTTCTCACCTGGGAAAAGGCAGAACTCCTGAATATATCTACGATGAGATTGAAAAACAGGCAGCCGAAGAAGGATGGTCTGACTCAGAACTTGCAGCAGCAAAAAAATACGCACGCTGGGATTTCTGGGGATTCAAATCGCACAATTTCGACAATACGGAAGATTGAATCAAGCCTTGGCCAAATACGCTAAAGCACTTTGTGATTCACTTTTTGTCAGTGAATGGGACGGCTTTGATATCGACTGGGAACCGGGAGCTGGGTTTAGTGATTCAGACGGAACGCTGAATAACACAACAATCCAGGTACTGGTTAAAGAAATGGGCAAATATATTGGTCCGAAAAGTGACCCAGAAGGCAAAGGACACAAGTTATTATGTATCGATGGTTATATCAACTATTTTTCTGAAGAAATGGAAGAATATGTAGATACTGGATTACTCAATCGTATGGTCATGGAACACCAGATATACAAGTCCCGGTAACATCCCGGAAAAACTAATTATCACAGAAAACTTTGAATCTTTCGCTACTTCAGGTGGAAAATTACTTCAACAAGCAGCTTGGATGCCAGCCGAAGGTATAAAGGAGGAGTTGGTGCCTATCGTTTTGACAATGACTATGACAATACCCCCGATTATAAATGGATGCGTCAGGCAATTCAAATCAATCAACAGGTATTCAACGAATGGAAAGCCAATCAAGGGAAAAAATAATACGAATCATGAAATTCTAAAGATATGAAACAACTATTAAAATATTTGGCGTTTTGCACCATAGCTGTATTGCTGAACAGTTGCAATGACAGTGAAAGCGACCTGCTGGAAGCAAAAGTTTACTTCGAAAGCAAAGAACATACCATTGAAGTTCTAGATGATAAACCTATCATTTATGAATTACAATCCAGAGTTTCTTCTGCATGCTCCTCTCCTGTTGAAGTATGTTATAGTATTGCAGGACAGAATGTAGTAAACGAATATAATAAGAAATACGGGACTAACTATGAAATGCTTAATGCGTCTAATGTGAAATTAGGAAGTAATACAACAAGCATACCTAGTGGAACAATTTACTCAGAAAAAGTACCTATAGAATTTTCAAATCTAGGAAATATAGAAGAAGGTAAATCTTATCTGCTCCCTGTATGTATTCAATCTTCATCCATCCCTGCTATTGCGGAACTGACATTCTTTACTTTGTCATAACCAAGCCCGTACAGATTAAGAAAGCTGCTCAGTTCCAAAGTAATCACATTAAGATTCCTTTGGCTAGTGGAACAATATATAAGTCTGTAACTTATGAAGCACTTATCTATATTAATCAACTGCTGAGCAATAATACCATTATGGGTAATGAAGGAATTTTGATTCTTCGTATTGGTGACACAGCTTTACCAGATGGTCATAATGATTGGATTCAGATTGCAGGAACCAAACAGTATCATTCTACTCAAGCATTTGAAACAGGTAAATGGTACCACGTAGCATTCACTTATGATCAGCCTTCTGGTAAAACAGTTCTTTACATCAATGGTAGTAAAGCTGCTGAATCTACATGGGATACCCCAAGTTTCGACTTAGCTTCAGAAGGATCAGGAGGATTCTTCATCGGTAAGGTTGCCGGGTTTATGTGGGGAGAACGTCCATTCTATGGTTACATGAGTGAAGTAAGACTTTGGAATGTTGCACGCACAGAAAACCAAATTAAACAAAACATGCTGAACGTTGATCCAAATTCAGACGGTCTGGCAGCTTACTATAAGCTCAATGGAACTGATCAGTTTGAATCAGGAGGAACATGTTATGTAAAAGATGCATCACCTAATGGTATGGATGGTCTGGCAAACGGAGGAGGAAGTGCATTAAATATTATTGACCTGGAAACTCCAATAGCTATAAAATAAAAAATTACAATTCTTCATATCCTTTACTTAAGGATAAAGGAGTAAAGGAATGAAGAAAAATGCCTGCTTTTTTAACAGATTTGCTAAATATATTTGCAAGTTTGTGTAAAATCCGCCTGTATCCGCAGAGTTTGCGCATACAGGCGGTTCTTTTTTACGTTGATCCATGTTGCCTCTCTGCTTACGCAAGGACATAAAAAAGCAGTTACGAAATTCGTAACTGCCTGATATTCTTTGTGGACCAGCAGGGCTTGAACCTGGGACCTCCAGATTATGAGTCTATTTGTGGGGTATTTCATGTAATTGCATGAAGCATTATTCCGTTGATAATCAGTGACTAATGGATTTTGTAGTTTGCAG